>Ga0123353_10004753_pt1 | contig 17608 bp, 15 predicted proteins | sample TergutLab28metaG_3_FD_92763 | JGI IMG/M metagenome (GOLD analysis project Ga0123353, IMG submission 92763) | Labiotermes labralis P3 segment gut microbial communities from Petit-Saut dam, French Guiana - Lab288 P3 | ecosystem: Host-associated > Arthropoda: Insects > Digestive system > Gut ...
TACGGAATGCATATCGACTGTGTGACAAGCGGTCAGGCCGCAATAGATGCCATTCGCGATGAAGGCGTAACATATAATGCTGTATTCATGGATCATATGATGCCCGGCATAGACGGGATAGAGGCAACGCGAATCATACGAGAAGAAATAGGGACAGATTATGCGAAAAACGTTCCTATTATAGCATTGACAGCCAATGCCCTGGCCGGTAGTGAGACAAAATTTCTTGATGAAGGATTTCAGGCATTTATCCCGAAACCAATTGAGATTGCCCGGCTTGATGAGGTCGTCAAGCACTGGGTCAGAAACAAGACACAGGAAAAGCTGTTATCGGAAAGACAGAAATCGTCATTATATTCAGATGATGAGGATCATCGTTCCGGTAGCGACAGGCGAAGCGGTATCGACCGCCGCATGCTCGAAATAAAAGTCAATGGTCTGGATATCAAAAAAGGGCTCGCGAGATTTGATGACGATGAAGTAATGTATTTTGACATTCTCCGCTCATATGCAGAAAACACAGCTTCGCTTCTTAAATCTATCGAGGATGTTAGTAATGAAAGCCTGTCGGAATACGCGATTGTCGTTCATGGAATCAAAAGTTCAAGCCGGAGTATCGGTGCAGAACAAGTAGCAGGAATGGCAGAAAACCTTGAAAAAGCTGCAAAAGACGGAGATAATAAATATGTTGAAGCTAATAATTCACCATTTATTAAGTCAACAAATGAGCTACTTTCGGGAATCTGTGATATGATTGAGAAAATTCATCCTGAAAGGCCAAAACTGAAAAAGAAAAACCCGAACACTGATGTACTTAAAAAACTGCTCGAGGCGTGTAAAAAATATGACACAGATGAATTCGATGAACAGATAAAGGAACTCGATTCTTATGAGTACGAATCGAATGGTGACTTAATAGAAGAGTTACAAAAAAGTGCAAAACAATATGACTTCAAAGAGATAAAAAAGAAGCTCACAGTTTTTCTGAATGAAGAGGAGGATTAGAATGAACAGTTTACGTAAAACTATTATCCTGGTCGATGACAACCTTACAAATCTGACGTTGGGGAAGAACATACTCAAAACCTTTTACAATGTGATTCCGATTCCATCACCGGATGCATTGTTTGAAACACTTGAAGAGGTTATCCCGGATATAATACTTCTGGACATTGACATGCCTGAAATGAGCGGATATGAAGTAATCAAAATACTGAAAGGCGATATCCGATATAAAGATATCCCGGTAATTTTCGTTACGGCAGTAGATAGTGTCGACGGCGAGATAGAAGGTCTTGATCTCGGTGCGGTTGATTACATTACAAAACCCTTTTCTGCACCGATACTTCTCAAACGTATAGAAAAAGAACTTAGCTTTGAGAAAGCTCAAAGAGATTTGATACAAACGCAAAATGAACTGAAAGAGCATCTGGAAAATGTTCAGGCAATGGTATTCGAGAAGACAGAAACGGTACTTCGCCTGCAAAATGCTGTGTTTGATACCATAGTTGATATGGTGGAATTTCGAGATAAATACACCGGAGGCCATATCGTAAGAACGCAGAACTACCTGAAGGTTCTGCTTGAAGAGATGATCAAAGAAGGTGTCTACGCAGATGAAGTAAACGAATGGGATATGACTGCTATTTTGTCCTCAGCTAAACTTCACGACGTTGGGAAAATCGCCGTATCAGATTTCATACTCGGTAAAAACGCAAAGCTGACAGATGAAGAATTTGATACTATGAAAGTCCATGTTACAGCCGGAGTCGATGCAATCGAGAAAATTTTGATTAAGACAGGTGAAGACGAATTGTTCTATCATGCAATACGTATGGCCGGAACCCATCATGAAAAATGGGACGGCAGCGGATACCCCCTTGGGCTAAAGGCCTATAATATACCTTTGGAAGGCAGGATGATGGCAATTGCGGATGTATACGATGCTTTGATCTCCAAACGTCAGTACAAGGAAGAAATACCTCATGAAGATGCATGCAAAATCATTGAGGAAGGTTCAGGTACGCAATTTGATCCCATTCTTGTCGATGTTTTTTGTCAGGTAAAAGACCAATTTAGAGAAATTGCCGATGAAAACAAAAACTGACGATTGATTAAGGCTATTCCATCTCATATGTTCCTTCGAGGACAAATACGGTTTCTTCACAGATATTTGTTGCATAGTCAGCAATACGTTCAAGATGTGCTGCGATAAATAGAAACATTATGCTCTGCCTTGCCTTTTCTCTGCTGGTTTCTGCGAACCCGACCAGCTCATCATAAATATCCCTGAAGATCTCATCAACTTCTTCATCTGCTTTCCACACTTTACGGGCCAGACGCAGATCTCTGTGAACATAGGAATCTATGGAATTTTTCACCATCTTTGATGCCTTGTCCGCCATCCTCGGAATATCGATCAGATCTTTGATGTATTCTTCTGACTCCAAACGCAGTGTATATTTTGCGATGTCTTCACAGTGATCTCCTATCCTTTCCAAATCGTTGATTATTTTCATAATTGAAATTATATATCTGAGATCGCCTGCAACGGGCTGCTGGGTCGCAAGAAATTTATAACACGTGTCGTTGATATTATCCTGAAGATCGTCTATTACCTCATCTGCCTCGATAATTTTTCTTGCAAGTTCCGAATCTTTATCCTTCAGACTTGCTATTGAATCTATTATAGATTTCTCTACGATCTCGCCCATCCTTGTTACTTCGTCTCCGATAAGCTGCATTTCTGCTTCCATTGTCGATCTTGGTGCCATTAAATTGCTCCCTTCTGGTTGCTGCCGTCACATCATCCGAATCTTCCCGTGATATACTCTTCTGTTTTGCTGTTTGACGGGTTTGAAAAAATAACGTCTGTCCTGTCTGTTTCGATCACGACCCCCGTCAGGAAAAAAGATGTGACATCTGAGATACGTGCTGCCTGTTGCATATTGTGTGTGACTATAACTATCGAGTATTTTTCTTTTAGAACCGATATGAGTTCTTCGATTTTCAATGTTGCTATAGGATCAAGGGCTGACGTAGGTTCATCCATCAGCAGAACTTCAGGCTCTATTGACAGGCATCTGGCAATACAGAGTCTCTGTTGCTGCCCTCCCGAAAGTCCCAGTGCGGGCTTGTTAAGCCTGTCCTTGACCTCATCCCAAAGTCCTACCTGCTTAAGGGTCTTTTCAACGATCTCGTCAAGTTCCGGTTTTTTATTGATACCGTGTATCTTCGGACCGTATGCGATATTTTCATAGACAGTCTTCGGAAAAGGATTTGGTTTTTGGAATACCATGCCTACCTTTTTTCTGAGTTCCGTTACATCATAATCCTTGTCATATATATTTTCTCCTTCAAAGAGGACTTCTCCCTGTACCCTGGCTATCGGCACCAGATCGTTCATTCTGTTCAGCGTCCTGATGAATGTAGATTTTCCACATCCTGACGGACCGATAAGAGCTGTTACATTTCTATTATAAATATCCATGTCAACGTCGATCAGTGCTTGAAAATCTCCGTAAAAGAGATTGAGGTTCCTTATTCTAAAATCGATTTTATTTTCCATAATTATCTGCTGATTCCACCCATCCTTGATGTAACTATATTTGCAATTGCGTTGATAACTAACACTATTATAATCAATAAAGCCGCGGTTGCATATGCCTTGCTTTCACTGATTCCCTCCGAAGCCATTATATACATGTGTACGGCCATTGTCCTTGTTGAATCAAATATACTCATGGGAAGCTTCAATGCTCCTCCCACAGTCAGAAGTATTACCGCAGTTTCACCGATGGCACGTCCTATTCCGAGGATCATCCCCGATAAAATGCCCTTACTGCAACAGGGGAGAACGACCTTGACTGTTGTTTTCCACTTGGTTGCGCCTAGCGACAGGCTCCCTTCCCGATACGTCATGGGAACTGTCTTCAGACTTTCTTCGGTAGATCTTATAAGTGTCGGCAATATCATCAGAGAAAGAGACAGAGCACCTGAGAGAACCGACCATCCCATGCCGAGAAAAACAACGAAGAATGAAAATCCGAATAATCCGAATACGATCGAGGGTATACCTGCCAGGATCTCGGTAAACATCCGTATAATGCTAATGACCCTGCCCTCTTTTGCGTATTCATTAAAGTATATTGCAGCTGCGATGCCTATAGGTGCACTTATAAGAATTGCAAGGCCGGTCACATAAATAGTCCCGATAATGATTGAGAATATTCCCCCTTCTTTGCCCATCATCTTCGGCTCCTGAGTCAAAAATTCCCAGCTGATATGACTTATGCCTTTGATCATTACATATCCGATTATTACAATGAGGCAAGCAAGAGCAATTATCGAGAGTAGTGTGACGATCCCGTAAAACAATATATTTCCCGTTTTTTTCAACTGCTGTTTGCTCTTCATGGGTTTATCCCCATTCTCTTTTCTCTTCATGGGTTTATCCCCATTCTTTTAGCTGTGAACTGGGCGATGAGATTGAGTATCATAATAACGAAAAAGAGTACTATCCCAACAGCGAAGAGTGCCTGCTGGTGAGTAAAATCAGCATATCCCATTTCAAGTGCTATCGTACCTGTCAGAGTCGCAACAGGGTCGAGTATACTTTTCGGTAACAGGGCAACATTACCTGTGATCAGAAGAACAGCCATTGTCTCTCCCACAGCTCTGCCCATCCCAAGAATAACGGAGGCAATTATCCCCGACCTTGCTGCCGGTATCAATACCTTCATTATGGTTTCTCTCTTGTTTGCACCTATGGCAAGTGACGCTTCTTTATACTCGATAGGTACAGCTGATATGGCATTCTCAGACAAGCTGACGATCGTTGGTAGTATCATGATCGCCAGAATGATCCCTCCGGCAAGTACGCTCAATCCTGTCGTCTTAGCTCCGGGGTCAAAGAACTGAACTATTGGCAAAATAGTTTCTCTTATCATCGGGACAATTATCTTCAATCCGAAAAATCCGTAGATAACAGATGGTATCCCTGCAAGGAGTTCAATTGCAAACTTAAATCCCTTCGCCGGCTTATCCGCAATGATTTCCGACAGAAAAACCGCACAGGCTATCCCTGTAGGGATTCCCAATATCAATGCGGTAAATGTAACTGACAGAGTCCCGGCAATGAGTGGAAGTATCCCGTAAAGACCGTTCCCGGGCTTCCACTCCGTGCCGAAAAGAAAACCTTTTAACCCGATTTCAGATATGATCGGAAGACCGTTTTTAAATATAAATACAGTAATAAGAAAGACCGATACTGTCGCAGTCAATGCTGCCAACAGTATCAGTTTTTCTATTGATTTTTCATAAATTTTTGTTGCGGTTTTTCTTCTTCCGTTCAGTGCAAAACTGAATGTTGTCATATTGTCTTCTCTTTATTTATTAATGGGGATGAAACCTGCTTCTTCAACGATTGCCTGACCATCATCACTCATTACAAAATCAAGATATGCCTGAGCTGCTTCACTGATTTCAGCATCTGATATGTAGATGAAGGGTCTTGATAACTTATATGTGTCATTGAGTACATTTTCATTTGAAGCAACAACGTTATCGATCGTCAGCGCCTTGACCGACTCATCAAGAGATCCAAGTGATACATAGCCAACTGAGAACGGTGTACTTGAAACAGTCTGTGTAACAGCACCTGTTGATCCCTGAATAAGTGCAGTATCGACAGTATTATCAATCTCTTCGCCATTTTCATCTTTTTCCATTACGCCTGTCAACTCAGTGAATGCTCCTCTTGTTCCCGAGCCTTCTTCTCTGGATACAACAACGATGTCTTCATCTTCGCCGCCGAGGTCTTTCCAATTGGTGATCTCGCCGACATAGATCTGTTTGATTTCTTCCATGGAGATATCATCAACACCGGTGTCTTTGTTCACTACAACTGCTATACCGTCCATAGCTATAGTATGTTCTTCACCGACGACTGATTCCTCTTCTTCTTTGACTCCCCTTGATAGTGCTCCGAAATCAGCTATCTTTTCTTCGATTGCCTTGACTCCCTGACCGCTTCCGCCACCTTGGACTTCAACTGTGATTCCGTCGTTTTCTGACATAAACTGTTCAGCTAACATCTCAGATAAAGGTTGTACTGATGTGGATCCTGCTATTACCACTGATCCACCGGCTGCTGCGTCATCACCGGTCGCGTCATCACCGCCACCGCATGCCGTAAATGTCATGAGTGCCAATGCTACTATCATTCCTGTAATTGCTGTTTTTTTCATAATACTTTTCATTTTCATTTTTTTCCTCTGTGCGTTTTCTCGCACTTTCCTTTCTTTTTAATAATCATTTTTTTCTTTTACGATTTAATGGTAACGGGTATTTGTTAAGGAAAAAGAGGGGATATGTTAAATCCCTGTAAAAAGAACATGAATTGTAAATCAGACTATTATTTATTTGAAGAGAAGGTAACGGTAAAGAGACTCCCTTTGCCGAATTCACTTTCGACTTTGACCTCTGCATCGAACAGATTTGCTATATGCTTTACTATGGCAAGACCAAGACCGGTCCCGCCTGTTTTCATCGAACGTGACTTATCGACTCTGTAAAATCTCTCGAACAGCCTTTCCAGGTCTTCGTCTTTAATACCGATCCCCTCATCCCGGATCGTTAAAATGACCTTTTGTTCGAAGACTTTTTTAACGGCTTTGACTATGACCTTACTGTCGGAATCGGAATATTTTATGGCATTCTCGATCAAGTTAAGAAACATCTGCTTGAACCTGTCTTCGCTTCCGCCCAGATACATTTCGTATTCACAGTTGAAAACTATTGCGATATTTTTCTCCTCCGCCAGCGGCTTAAGTGTGTCAATGACTTCATTAATGGATTTTTCAACATTTATATCTTCATCGGAGATCGATTCCCGTCCGCTTTCTATGTCCGATATGATGAAAATATCATCGATCAGCCTCGAAAGCCTGCCCGCTTCCTGAAATATTATTCCGAGGAATTTTTCTCTGGTTTTCTCGTCTATATTTTCTTCTTCAAGCATAGTTTCCACGAAACCCGATATGGATGTCAGAGGTGTCTTTAGCTCATGAGTTACATTTGCGACGAAGTCCTTTCTTATGTTTTCGGCCTTTTTATTTTTTTCGATGGTGATCTCAAGTTCTCTTTCCATTTCTCTAACAGGTATCAGCAATCTCCTTGAATAGAGAAAAACGAGGATGACAGCCAGAGCAATACCGATAAGCGATGCGATAAGAGTACTGCCGATAACCTGATTCTTGGCTATCTCCCACCGGTCTATCTGCATTGCGAGTCTTATCACTATTACTTCGTCATCCGGAAGAGTTAGTGCAATAGCTGAATACAGGTATGTCATTCCGAAGGTCGCACTTTCTCTTCTGCTTTCTCCGGCTCCTGTTGACAAGGCATCTCTTACTTCTTCTCTGTTGCTGTGGTTATCAAAAACCACATTGGAATCAGCCGCCATCGAATCTGCGAGTACATTTCCTTCACTGTCGATCATTGTTATTCTGTATCCTGTATCCTCGGAAAACTTTACTGCATAGAACTCCATGGGTTTTTGGACATTCTGTGTATAATCATTATATAGCACATCCCCTATCACCCTTGCGTATTGATTCAGGACCTGGCTCTTTGAATCCAAATAGTGGTTGATCGAGAACACAGCAGATATCAGCGACGAGGCTGCTACGCTTATTATGATTATTACTGTCACAAATAGTATCAGTCTCTTTTTCATATCAAATCATCTTATATCCTACACCGCGTACAGTAACTATATATTTATTCTCTTCACTTGCCAACTTTTTCCTCAAATACCGGATATGAACATCGACCGTCCTCGTTTCGCCATAGTATTCATATCCCCATACCCGATCCAGAAGCTGTTCTCTTGTTAATACGCGATTTTGGTTTTCCGCCAGAATTTTCAAAAGATCGAATTCCTTCATAGACAATGATACCGGTTTCCCTGATACGGTTATATCTCTTGCCGGTATATTTATGACCAAATCATTGATCCGGATGTAATCATTATCAGTGCCGTCTTCTGCTCCTGTTCCCATACCATCATTTTTGTCGTTCGTTTCTTTATTTCCGGATGTTTTGTCGTACCTTCTCAATACAGCTTTGATCCTTGCCTTTAACTCCCTTGTGCTGAATGGTTTCGTAATATAATCATCTGCACCGAACTCAAGACCAAGGATTTTATCGATTTCATCATTCTTTGCTGTCAGCATAATGACCGGCAGATCAACATCTTCTTTCCTAAGTGATTTTATGATATCATAGCCATCCATTTCAGGAAGCATCACATCTAGCAAAATGAGATCCGGCTTTTCTTTCACAGCCAAATCAAACCCTTCCTTTCCGTTACCGGTCGAAAGAACATCGTAGTCTTCTGACTGCAAATTGAATATAATAAGTTCTTTGATATTGTCTTCATCTTCGACAACAAGAATTTTTTTCATGTTTGTATATTATCACTCCGTTCGATCATTCGCAACAACAGTCTTATCCAATCCATTTTCGCCCGGTTATATAATTTTCCATTAATTGGGTTTTTGGATTTGTAAATAATTCTTCTGTTTTACCGGATTCAACGACAAGACCTTCAAAGAAAAATGCGACATTTGTTGAAATACGCCGTGCCTGTTCCATGTTGTGCGTAACTATGATAATAGTATATTCTTTCTTAAGCTCCTGAAGAAGTTCCTCTATTTTCATTGTTGATGTCGGATCAAGGGCAGAGCAGGGCTCATCCATAAGAATGATCTTGGGTTCCAGCATCATTGCACGGGCGATCGATAGTCGCTGTTGTTGACCTCCGGAAAGTGATAATGCCGATTTGTTTAACCTGTCTTTAACTTCATCGAAAAGGTATACTGCTTTTAGTTTTTCAATAGCCATATTTTTTATCGTCGTCTTATTCACAAGGTAGCGCTCGTTCACAGGCAGTAGCATATTTTTCATAACAGTTGTTGCAAGTGGATTTGGCTGTTGGAAAACCATTCCTATTTTACAACGCAATTCTCTGATAAAACGTGAATCTTTATTTTCATAAATATCGACTCCATCTATGGAAATCTCCCCTTCCAGGTGGAAACCGTGTATTAAGTCATTTAAGCGATTGATAGATCTCAGCAGAGTAGTTTTTCCGCAACCTGATGGTCCGATAAAGGCAAATATATCATTCTCCGGCATACTCAATGTTACATCTTTAAGCACATGATTTTGCTGATACCAAGCATTTACATTATTTATTCTTATATCCATTTAGAGTACTATTTTCCTTCATACTAATTTCTTTAACTATTTCCCTTCATACCAGCATTACCGATAATAGCTGTTATTGCATTAAGCAATACTATGATCACTATCAGAACAAAGGAGGCACCGAAAGCTACTTCATAATTATCTCCCTCTCCGGCCGGTGATGCGTAATAGATATATGTGGTTAGTGTGCTCCCTGTATTCCTAAGTGTTGACAGCCAGTTCTGCGGGAGGAACCAAGGCTGTATACCTGTCATTCGTAGAGTTCCCCCTAATGCCAACCAGACAATAGCAGTATCTCCGATAATTCTTCCCATGCCTAGAGTAGTACCTGTGATTATTCCGGGTCTTGCACAAAAAAGCACCATATTGGTAATGGTATACCACTTGGATGCACCTAGACTGTATGAACTTTCTATGTAGCTTTCAGGTACACTTTGAATTGCCTGCACTATAGCTTTTGTTATAAAAGGTAGCACCATTATGGCCATGGTTATTCCGGCTACCAAAAATGAACGTCCGAAAGCTTGTCCATCACCTTCTTCCATTTCAATAGTTGTACTCAAAAAACCAAACTGCGGTAGTGTGAAAATTGCCAGTGCGAAAAGAGCAATTACAATTGTCGGAACTCCGGATAGAATGTCAATTGCAGTATTGACAAGATTTTGAAAAATTCTTTGTTTTGCATAAAAACATAGATATATTGCAGCACAAAGTGAAAGTGGTAATGCAATTATCACTCCTATAATTGTCAAAATAATCGTACCTATCATTGGTGTTAATATCCCGCCATTATCTGTATAGAGCGCAGAAGGATTGGGTTCTTGTGTTAAAAATCTAAGTGAAATCACATCGTAGCCCAAATAGAATACGATCAATATAATAAATAAACACACAGCTACGACTGTTGCAATTGAAATCCATGAGTATAATTGACTTAGCTTGTCACTGACTATGTGGTTTTTGATTTTATACTTCATAGCCGGCTGCCTTTCTCATTCGGGTTTCTACCGATTTTGCAGTAACACTTAAAATTGCTTCGATTACTAAAAGAATCGCTGCACATGCAAATAATGCCGATTGTACCGAAGAGGAACTGATGGCTTCAGATTTATTGACAATAGCAGACGCCAAGGGAAGAACCGGTGCCAGCAACCCGGCAAATCCTTTTGTGAAATCCGGGGTGATACCAACCCCTCCGCACACCATAGAAATTGCAATGGCTTCACCGATACCACGACCGGCAGCCAATGTTATGCTCGCAATAATACCGGATCTGGCATCAGGTAGGATTATTTTCCAAATAACACGAAAATGGGACATCCCCAGTGCATAACCGACTTCTTTTTGGCTATGTGCAACCGAGTCGATCGCATCTACCGACAATGAGATAACAGTTGGAACGATCATAAAAATCAACACAATGACACTTGCCAGAAGGCTATGCCCGGTAATTTGAAATTCGTCCATATGAGCAAGCTGCATTTCATCTGTAACGAACTTTGCTTCAATAAAAGGGACGACAATAACAAGGCCGACAAGTCCAAATACCACAGACGGTATTGATGCAAGCAGACGAACGAATGCTTTGAGTATTGCAGCTACAGGTATAGGAGAAATTTCACTGATGAATACCGAAGATCCGATACCTATAATTACAGCAATCAGTAGTGCCAAACCTGTGGTAACGATCGTTCCCATAATCAACCCCAGCAAGCCAAAGTCAAGAACAGGATCTTCAGGCATGTCGAAAAACGCCTCAACGATTTGTTCATCAAAATTATTAGTGGTAAATAGCTTGATTCCGCTGTGGCTGATTACAGGCCATGCCTTAAAAAAAATAAATATAAAAATGAATATAATGATAATCACACTGGCTCCTGCAAATACTCTGACAGTGTTTTCAGCTATTAATTCTTTTAGTTTTCTGTATTTTGGCATTGAAATAAACCTCTTCGATAATTATTTATTAAAACGACAGGCGATGTCATCATTCCGAGACATGCCTGCCATTTCGGGACAATATCCCACTATATTGTTGAATACTCTGCAATTATTTAAGGCTGATATAACCTTCAACTGCAATGATATTTCTTTGGACATCAAGGGTATTCAGGTAATCAATAAACACTGCTGATGCGCCTTTTGGAGCGCCCTTACTCAGCATGTACAAGCTTCTGCTCATAAGGTATTCTTTATTTTTGACTGTAGCTACTGTAGGTTTGACCTTATCTAAAGCCAGTGCTTTGACTGTACTGTCTACGAAACCAATAGAGTCATAACCGATAGCATTTTTATTACCGGCAACTGCCTGCTTGATAAGCTTTGAAGATGACTTTGGAGTAGCCTTCTTTACTACGCTTTTTTTGTCCAAAAGTAATTCTTCCAGTGTAGTACGGGTACCTGAACCAACTTCACGTGTAAATACAACTATAGGTGCATTTGCTCCGCCAACTTCACTCCAATTTTTGATTTCGCCAAGAAAGATTTTTCTGGCCTGAGTTGATGTAAGTTTCTTAACATTATTCTTGGGGTGAACGATGATGGCAATACCGTCTCTTGCTATACGCAGAGCTTGGATTTTGGATTTTTCAGAGGGTTCAAGATCACGGGATGACATACCCAAGTTGTTTTTTCCTGCAATTGTGTCTTTTATTCCGGTACCTGAGCCTCCGCCGGCAACGGTGATAGATAAATTCTTATTTTTTGCTCTGAGTTTATCGGCAGCTGCCTGTGCAATAGGCTGTATTGTTGTAGAACCGGTTATTACGATACTACCTGATACAGCGGAAAAATAAGTGGCTTTGCAGGTTTTACCGGATATGGTGCATTTTCCACCAAGGTCTTTGATAACTGCATTAAGCGGGAACATCGGCTTCTTATTGATCATTTTAGGAGCCTTTTTTAAAGACTTTTTCGTTCCGTTAAAAGTATAGTTTTTGCTACCGATCTTGAATACGAACTTATTAGCTGTCATGGTAATCGTAAGCTTTTTGTTCTTATATTTTACTTTTGCTCCCAGCCCGTCAGCGAAGACTTCTCTAGGTACAAAAACGGTTTTTCCTATAGCGACTGGTTTCACTGCAGGATTCATCTTTACTCCGTCGACACTAACTGTAACTTTTGTTTGTTTGGCTGCTGCTAATGCTACGCTACTCGGAAGACAAGTCATTATTAGAGCAACTGTCAGTACTACTATTAGAACATGTTTTGATTTTTTCATTTTTTTCTCCTTTAATTCTTTGATTTTCAATTTGATTTTTAACTTACTATTTATATTTAACGATGTTGATCCGATTTCGGATATAACATCAGTTGCTTTCTTCTCAATTGTACTTTTCACCAGCATCCTCCGTTTTTTTCATCACTGCAAATATATCAAGCTAATGTAAAGACAGTAGATGAATAGAGTAAACTTATTTAAAAATCCAAGTTAAAAACCTATTCTGATTTGGTAAAATCTTTGTAAAGACGTCAGAGAATATAACAGTAAAGGAATTTTTTGCAGTACTGTGGCTTAGAATTACAACTTTTTTTCGGTTGTGAACGATTTTTAGGTTGATTATGGCTCTTTTCACGAGTTTTATTGGGTATTTGGTAGGTAAATTCGTTCACAACCGTAATTTTTTTGTAAAAGTCCAGAGTATTTCTGCAAAATCATTAGTACCTATTTCGCAGAATGCAAAGAATTAAAAAGAATAAAAGGTGGTGTCACAAAACTCTTCGTTCTGAGACACCACCTTTTATATCATTTGTTATATTCTCGATATTTCTTAGATGTCGGTTATATCCTCATCTTCAACATCTATGATTTCTTCTTTAGCAGATTCGGTGATATTTTCCCGTTCTGGTTCTTCAATAGTTTCCCTGCTTACGGTTGCGACTTTCCCGGGCTTTCTGGTGATACTTATTTTGCCGTTAAGGATCGCTCCCGGTTCAACAACGAGACCGTCGGTATTGATATCCCCTTCCATGACCGCTTCTTTTTTGAAGACGATCATTCTGAGAGCCTTTACATCACCGGTTACATGGCCGGCGATAGATATTTCACTGCCCTTAACATTTCCGTTGATTTCACTGTCGGAATCAGTAAGTATATTTTTTATGGCTTCGATGTCACCGTTTATATTACACGCTCCAAGACCGATATTGTTACCCTTGACGTTTCCCTTGATATCGCTTCTCAATGCAACGTTTCCGTCCGCTGCGATGTTTCCTTTCACTGTTCCCAGAATGTCAATATGTCCCTTGGTTTCGATATCACCGGTTATGATCGTATCTTCACCTATCCTGGTAATATTCATTCTGCCGACTTCATACGGTGTTTCTACCGCATTTTCAATAGTAACTCTCTCTTCGGCTTCCTGCGGTACATCGACATCAAATTCATTGTCATTGTTTAGATTCTCTTCAGGTATTTCGTACGTTTCATCCTTCTTACCCGCACCAAACAAATCGCCGGTAGTTTTTTTTAGTTTATCAAATGTGTTCATAAAAAACTCCTTGTTTATAAAAACATTTCCCTCATTTATTTTTTCATACTATCACAAAATGTTAAAAATTGCACTATAATTATTGAATTTCTTGATTATTGAGATACTTGATTATCCCTTTCGCCATTCCTTTTGACAGCTTTTTTTGATAGCCTGCTGTGGCCAGTTTCCTGTCTTCGTTTTTATTAGTCATGAATCCCATTTCTATAAGTATGGTCGGGACTTTGGAATAATTAAATCCTGTGATGTCAGATCTTTTGCTGATGCCCCTGTTTTTCGCCTTTGTTGTACCGATGACCTTGCCGAGAACGATCTTGCCGGCATCTAAACTTTTAGGGTAGATTTTTTTTGTCCACTTGTTCTTTTTCGGGACAAGCATCGTAATACCTTTAACGCTTTTGTCCCCGCACGCATCACAGTGAAGGCTGATTACCAGGTCTGCCTTTAACTTGTTTGCAAATTTTGCCCTTGAGGAGTTGGAAATATTGACATTGTTCTTCGTTCTCGTAAGATAGACTTTTATTCCCGCTGCTTCCAAGTCTTTTGCCAGACGTTTGGCTACCTGAAGGTTTCTGTCTCCTTCGTTTACTTTCGTTGCAATGCCGCGAGTACCACTCGTTACTCTGTATTTTTTCTTGTCGGATCCGGGAGCATATGATTCCTTTCGGAGATCATTCTTTGATTGATGTCCCGCATTTATTACAACGACATACTCTTCTTTTTCGACATCAGTGCCTACATCTGTGTCAACATCCGTATCAGCATATGATACCGGACCGGAAGAAACAGACAGTAAAATAAGCGCCATGGTCAACAATGAAGCTATAAATTTTTTCACGAACATAATTTCCCTCTATTGCTGCATTAGATTTTGCCTGATAGTATCTATGAGGTTTTCATAATCGACCGGTTTAGTCACATAGCCGTTCATACCGACTGACAGGGCTTTATCTACATCTTCCTTGAATGCATTGGCAGACATTGCTATTATGGGAATCGTCTTAGCATCCTCTTTATCGGACTTTCTTATATTTTCTGTTGCCTGATAGCCATCCATATAAACCATTTGAATGTCCATAAATATCATATCGTAATAGCCTGCATCGTTTTCTTCGAATTTCTCTGTCGCAACATTGCCATCATTTGCTTCATCAATATTCAGCCCCGTTTTTTCCAACAGAGAGATCACTATTTCCCTGTTGATATCTATATCATCAACGATGAGTATCCTCTTGTCCTTAAGGCTTCCCGGCGCAAGCTCCTTCTGCTCTTTTTTGATTTTGCTTTCCTGATCGATAGCAACCTCTACTGAATCGGGAGACACATTTTCCATATCGAGCACGAACCAGAAATCGCTTCCTTCCCCGAATTTACTGTCGACGTTGATGCCTCCGCCACCCATTTGCACTACGATCGCATTTGAGATAGGCAAACCAAGTCCGGTACCTCCGTGTTTCTTAACAATATTGCTTCTTGACTGTTCAAAAGCCTCAAATATCTTATCCTTATCCTGCTCATTGATCCCTCTACCGTAATCTCTTACCGAAAAACGTATGCTGGTATAGCCAAGTGTTTCCGAATTGACACTGCTGAGTTTCATATCTATATGGGACTCTTCGTCAGAAAACTTGATGGCGTTTGACAGGAGGTTGATGATAACCTGTCTGAATCTGGCATCGTCAGTGTTGACATATAGTGCTTCATCCGGCAGGTCTTCGAAAATAAGATTAAGCGCGATGTCACGTTTGCTTGCACTGAATTCCATGATCTTGGTTATTTCGTTCATGGTAGTTTTCAAATTTACGGGCTCATATTGCAGTTTGAAGTTTCCATACTCGATCTTGGATATATCCAGTACATCATTGATAATTGCCAGAAGGTGTTTGGTTGAAAGCTCAATGTTTGTCAATGTCTGCTGCATTCTGTCGTCAGTATTCTGTCTTTTTGCAATTTCGGTCATACCTATAATGGCATTCATAGGAGTTCTGATTTCATGGCTCATCTTCGAGAGGAATCCGCTCTTTGCCTTATTAGAAGCTTCCGCGGCTTCAGACATTTCCACATATTCCGTCACATCGGTGAAGACTACGCAGATACCCGCTTCATCCCCTTCTCCGTTTTTTGCGAAGAACATATTATAATGTACTTTATGCTCTTCCTCCTGATCTGAGATAAATGAAATGTTTGTGTTGTAAGTCAATTCATCGCTAACAACGAATTGATCATATATTCCCCTGATTTTATCCTTATTCTTTTCCAGGATCTCATCGTCGTGATTAAAAGATACTTCTTCGATTCCCAGTTCCTTTTCATCCGTATTTATTCTATAGGAAAATTTCGGGGGATTGTTCCGGTATAACTCGTTGAACTCCGTATCATAAAATATGATCCTGTTTGGTATTATATTCAGTGTATTACGCATTGTATCCAGCATTTTATTTGATTCATTTACAAAGGTTTCATATTTCCCGCTGAACATGACCTTATCTTCTTCCATTCGTGTGGACAGGTTACCTTTCCCCACCTGAACGGACTGTACCACCATGTTGTCAATGAGTGTTGCAACTTTGATATTGAAATCATAAAATGCTCTGTATATCTCTCCGAACTCATCCTGCCTATATACCAGATTGCTGGATTTAAGGACATCGAAATCTCCGGATGATAGTTTTTTGATATCATTTGTCAGTGTTATCAGTGGTTTGGAAATATAGAATCTGCCGTATATGATAATCAGTACCAGGAACAGCAGCAGGAAGCTGAGTCCTAATAATATCATCCCGTTTCTGAAATTGATCAGAGATTTTTCCATGGAAGTTGCATCGATATCGATCCCCAGAAACGCAACAACTTCTCCATAGGAGTTCAGTACAGGAGAGTACGCATAAAATACATCCAGGTCATCTTCCTGATATCTCTTTGCGGATTCAAAAGGAAACCCGGTCTGCAGGACCTCTTCTGATCCGGGGAAAAGCCATTTCGGGTCTGTACTACCGAATCCGGCATTTTCATAGTCCTCATCACTCTGATCAGCATATATATCAAACAGGTATTTATAATTATCTTTATCTCCCGTGTCTGTCAGTATATACAGATAGTCTGCTTCGAAACTCGCTCTGAGGTGTCTGAGAGTGTCAAGGATCTCATAAAAGTAGTCCGTCTTTTCTCCGCCTTTTGCGAGACTTTCGATTTTGTCACCGTCTATCTGGGAAATGATGAATTTGTTTACACTCAATGTGCGGTCGTTATATTCATTCTCATAAATCAATCTGACTGTATTCATTACAAAAATGTAAAATACTACGATCATGATAACAAACAGGACAACTATCATGATTGCAATATTCACATAAAAAGATCTGTTTTTTTTGTTTTTTTCTTGTTTTCTATCCGCCAATTAATATTCCTTATGTCTTTGATATGTCTTTGATTTTTTTCTATTCCACATTATACTACAAATGGTGTTATAATCATATAACATCTTATAACTGTGAAGCGAGAAATTCAATGACAAAATTTTTGATTAAAATGTTCATAAAAGACAAGGACAACATTCGCTCAACAAAAGTCCGAAATGAATATGGCAGACTCGCAGGCATAGTCGGCATCATCACCAACACTTTGATTTCTCTACTGAAAATCGGGATAGGAATGATAGTCAACAGCATAGCAGTTGTAGCTGACGGAATCAACAATCTGATGGATGCTTCTTCTTCCGTCATAACACTTGTCGGTTTTAAAATGGCTGCTAAGAAGCGCGACAAAGAGCATCCCTACGGCCATGCCAGATACGAATATATTACCGGCATAATAGTTTCCATAATAATTATTGTTGTCGGTTTTCA
>Ga0123353_10004754_pt1 | contig 17607 bp, 17 predicted proteins | sample TergutLab28metaG_3_FD_92763 | JGI IMG/M metagenome (GOLD analysis project Ga0123353, IMG submission 92763) | Labiotermes labralis P3 segment gut microbial communities from Petit-Saut dam, French Guiana - Lab288 P3 | ecosystem: Host-associated > Arthropoda: Insects > Digestive system > Gut ...
ATTAAAAGTAGTTTTCCAGCGGCGTGTCCGTTCCGGAAAAGCGGCCTAGCAGCCGCTCCATGGCGGTGAAATCCTCCGGAGTATCAACAGTAACCCGAAAATCCGGACGGCGCACGGCACACGGCGGGTCAAGCAGCAAAACCCGGAATTCCCCGGGATGTTCCTTTATATAAAGCGTGACGTGTTCCCGGTGCTGTTGTTCGCGCGCCGCAGCCTGCGTTTTTGCAAGCGCCGACGCCGTCACCGCCTCGGTCGCCGCGCCGTAAGGAAGATCTTTTTCCATGCAATAGTCCAGATCAAACGACCGGAGCGCGGTCACGATTCTTTCTATCGATCCGATTTCAATCAGGGGATTGTCGGCCGTCGCGCGAATGATTATTTCAGGCCTGAAGATTTCGGCGGCTTCATGAAATCTGGCGAGCACGTCATCTTCCGGCCCGCGGTAATACGAAACTCCAAGACGCTCCGATTCCGCCGCGATCGCGTCGTCCTCTTTGCGGCGCGTCGTTAATACCACAACGGCGTCAACGGCGGGGGATGCCCGCAGCCGGCATATTGCACGCTCAAGAATCGAACGGCCCTGAATTTTCATCAGCGTTTTTCCGGGAAGACGGCGGCTCCCCATTCTGCCCTGAAGAAACGCCGTTACGCCATTGTTCACACTTCCCTCTCCACGCCGGTTACGGCTTCGCGGAAAGTTCTCGCGACAAAATCCACCTGTTTTTCCGCAAGTCCCGGATACATCGGAAGCGTGAGGATACGCCTGCCGAGTTTTTCCGTGTTCGCGAGCAGGGCCCGGTTTACATTCAGTTTCCGGTAACATGAAAAACGGTGCGCCGGCGGATAGTGAATGCTTGTCTGAACGCCGTGTTCTTTCATGTGCCGCATCACCTTCTCACGGGAAATTTTCTCTCCAAGAACAACCGTGAACAGGTGGTGCGACGAAACGCCTTCGCGGCCGCCAAACGGCAGACTCCATCGCGCGTCCCCGCCGAGAAGTTTGCGGTACCACCCGGCGCGCTCAGCGCGCAACGCGTTGATACGGTCAAGAGAGCGAAGCTGCGCGCGAAGCAGCGAGGCGCGCAGATCATCCAGACGGTAGTTAAATCCCGGCGCGGCCACATCGTAGGAAAAAGCGTGTCCCCGAAATCGGTCCCATGTCACGGAATTCATGCCGTGCGAACGCAGAAGGCGCATCCGGCGCGCGAGGCCGCCATTGTCGGTTACAGCCATTCCGCCTTCCGCGCAGGTGATGTTTTTGTTTCCGAAAAAGCTGAAAATCGCTATATTGCCCCAACGCCCGCAAGGAACGCCTTTCCAGGAAGCGCCGGGGGCGTGAGCGGCGTCCTCGACCACCCATAGCTTACGCCTCCGGGCAAATTTCATGATTTCATCCATTTTACAGGGATAGCCGCCGTAGTGCGTTACGCATAAGCCGCGCGTCGCGGGCGTCAGCGCCCTCTCAAGCGTCGCGGCGGAAACGACAGGCTCGTCAATCGATTCGACATCCGCGAAAGCGGGCGACGCCCCGACATGCCGCATCATGTTCGGCGCGGCGACGAACGTCAGCGAAGGAGTCAAAACCTCCTCCCCTTCTTTCAGGCCAAGCGCCAGAAACGCCAGGTGCAGCGCGGCCGTTCCGCTTGAAACCGCGACGGCGTGACGCGATCCAAGCTTTGCGGCAAATTCATCTTCCAGCGCCTTCACTTCCGGCCCGGCGGTCCACCAGCCGGACGAAAGCGTTTCCGCAACCGCCCTGACTTCATCTATCGAAAAATACGGTTCGGAAAGCGGCACGTTCCATTCAGGCGAACCGGAATTCAGCGGCTCCGGCGTCAAACTCCTGCTGGGCAAGCTCATAATCCTCCCGTCTGCCTATATCCCGCCAGTAATCCTGCGAGTGAAATCCGGCTACCTTTTCTCCATGTCGAAGCAGAGCCTGTACCAGATCCGGGAAATCCATAAATTTTCCCCTGGGGATGTATTCGACGACCCGAGGCTCGTAAACATAAATTCCCATACTGACGTCGAAGTTATAGAGCGGCTTTTCGTTATAGGAAACAAGCCTTCCCTCGTCGTCCGTTTCAAGCACGCCGAGATCGATTTTTACGTCCTTTCGGTGCATCGCGATGGTAAGCGCGGCGCGCTGTTCACCGTGATGCCGTATCAGGGCCTGATAATCGATCGTCGTAAGAATATCGCCGTTCATGGCAAGAAAGGTTTCGTCGAGTCCGGGAATCATCGAAAGCGGCCCGGCTGTGCCAAGCGGCTCGTTTTCCCGGAAATAATCCAGCCGCAGTCCAGGTATATTGAGCCGTTCGTTTTGAAAATACGCTTCGATCAGTTCGCCCAGGTGCCCGATGGAAAGAATAACGTCTCCAAGCCCCTGTCTTGCAAGCTGACGGATAATGATTTCCAGGATGGGCCGGTCTCCAATCGGAACCAGCGGTTTCGGAAAAATCGTTGTGTAGGGCGCGAGGCGGGTTCCTTTGCCTCCCGCGAGAATCACGGTTTTCATAGCCGTTCCCTAAATTATGTCGTTCGCGACCGCGCCGTCCCCGATTGTTTCAGACGGCAGAAACAGCGCTTCCTCGTAGCAGGCCATGATAAGTCCGTCTGTGAAGTCGCCGATACAGGGTTTCGGCCCGCGCCCGCGGCACATTTCAATAAGCCAGCCGGGAAAATCCGCGCCGGCGGCGATCGTAAGCGGAATACCCCCGGAAAAACGGGGATTTACTTCAAAAATCACGGCGCCGGCGCCGTTCAGTTTCACCTGGATATTCGCCGCCCCGCGCAATTCCAGCGCTTCCGCCGTGTCTATAGCCAGTTTGATGAGTCCGGAATGCCGGAATGTACGTCCCCTGTCGGAAACGCCCGAACGCACAACCATTCTCTCTCGCGGAACCACGCTGATAATACGTCCCTCGAAGTCGGCGAGTACATCGACCGTATATTCCCTTCCCGTAAGAAATTCCTGGATTATCGCATCGGGAACATATTCCAGAAAAAAATCGAGATCGCGCCTGTTTTTGATCTGAAACGCCCCGACGCTCCCGCGGCCGCTCCGCGGTTTCAGGAAAAGCGGATACTCCGGCATTTCGCGGTCAAGTTCTTCAGGCAGCCATGTGCGCGCGAACGGTATGCCGCGTTCTTTAAAAAAAAGGTACGAGGCGTATTTGTCGTTGCAGACACGGCCTGTAGCCTCGCAGGAAACCGCGACGCGGACGCCCATTTCCTCAAATTCCTGCCGCCGCCCGCCGAAGATCGGCAACTCATCGTCTATTGTCGGGATCAGCAGCCTGACGCGCTCGCGCGCGCAGATTGATTTGATAAGCGGAATATACCCCGGATCCATGGTAAGCGGCGCGATATAGTGACGCTCACCGAAATAGAGACCCGGATTCAGGGAATTCAGATCCGTCGTGATTACGTTTCCAATGATCCCCAGCCGGCGCAACGCGCGTCCAAAAGCCCTTACCAAAGCGACGCGGCGGCTCGCGGCTGTTATCAGAATGTTGATTTCCTGCATGCGTCCCCTGTTAAATCTTACAACGCGGCGGCGTCATTCCGAGGCTAAGGCGCTGTCGGATTCAGGTCTTCCCACGTTATTATTGTGTCTTTTGCGATAAAGCGGCGCGGCGTCATGCCCGCGACCCGGTTCCGGTATTTGGGCGCAACACCGACGCCGGGACGTTTGCAGGTCAGCATTTCTGAAACGATCTGTTCACCGGCCTGTATATCAGCCGCGGCTACAACGCTGCGGCGTCCCAGCCGCCGTCCCTCCATTTCCGATTTCGCCGGAGATTTTTCACCGGATCCCATGCCGGCCTCCAAAAAGCGCAGATTTCTTACAAGTTCCTTCAGCTCGTTCGGGTCCAGGCTGGCCTTGTGGTCGGGACCTTTCGCTCCCTGATCCAGCGTAAAATGTTTTTCAACCGCCGCCGCGCCCATCGCCGCCGCCGCAATCGAAAACAGGATTCCGCGGCTGTGATCTGAAAGCCCCACGGGAAGTCCGAAATAAGATTGCAGCGTTTCAAGCGCGCGCAGATTCATGTCGACGGGCGCGGCCGGATAACTGGACGTGCAGTGCATCAGCAGAATTTCCGGCGAGCCGCCTTCGCGCAGCCGGCGCACGGCTTCGATCACTTCGTCCAGGTAGGACATGCCGGTCGAGAGGAAAACCGGTTTTCCCTTTGCCGCGATGTGATCAAGTAGCGGAATGTGCGTGATATCGCCGGAAGCGACCTTGAAAGCCGGAACTTTGAGACGTTCCAGAAAATCTGCGCTCTCATTGTCAAACGGGGTGGAAAGAAACATGATTCCGCGTTTATCGGCGTGAGTCTTGAGTTTTTCCTGCCCGTCAAAACTCAGCTCACAGCGGCGCAGGAGGTCGTAGGCGGATTCCTCGCCGCCCTGCTGTGCGTAACGGTCGCGGGAACAGATTAAAAGCTGGTCCGCGCGGAAGCTCTGAAATTTCACCGCGTCGGCGCCGCAGTCAGCCGCCGCGTCAATCAGTTTCACGGCTTCTTCCACGCTGCCGTTATGATTTATGCCGATTTCGGCGATTACAAAAACGCCCGCGCCTGAACCGATTGTAAGGTCGCCCAGGCGTATTTCCGGTCTTTCATATCCAATTATCATTTTAAAATCCGCTGTAATTGTATCAATATCTGCGGCAATTGCAGTAAATTTTCTATAACGGCTTCATCCGGGCCGGCGGGCGGCCCGTCCGCCGAAGGCGCGACCCTTACGTAGAACATTCCCGCGCCGCGCGCGCCCCGGCCGTCCTTTTCCGGACTGTCTCCGACAAACAGCGCCGATTGCGGCGGTATCCCGAGCGCCTCCAGCATAAGCGAGAACGGATACGAATGCGGTTTCTGCCGTTGCACTCCGTAATCCCAGGAATAAACGATCTTTTCGAACAGCTTCTCAATTTCAAGCGCGCGCACCTTGCCGCGCTGCACGGCCGGAAGCCCGTCGGTAATAATTCCCATACGGTATTTTTTCCCAAGCTCCTCAAGGAGTTGCCTGTATCCGGGAAAAAGCCGGATTTCAGGAACGTGTTCCCTGTAGACGCGTACCATATCCTCAAGCGTCATGCTCAAACCGGGGAAACGCGCCAGAAGACAGGGAAATACTTCTTTCCTGCCCGCAGCGCGGAAAGCGGTTTGCATACAGTCAAACGCTTTTTCATACTCACATTCGCCGGGAGCGGCGGCCGCGCGCGCAACGGCCCGGTAGCCGCCGAGAGCAAACTCGCTTTCAGGATACAGCGTGTCGTCCAGATCGAACAGAATCGCCTGAATCATCACGCCTCCCTGCGAAGGATTGCCCGGCGGACAATGGCCGCAACGCGCTTCGCTCCACGTCCATCAACGATTTTCATGCCGCAGCGGGCCATTTTTTCGCGCGCGGCAGCATCTCCTGCCATTTTCTCAAGCAGCCCTGCAAGAAATTCCGGCGCCAGATCGTTTCCCGCGCCCAGGTTTACGCAGCCTCCCGCCTCATCTATCCGGTCAATAGTCGCCTGCTGCAACGAGTCCCACGAAAGCGCAAGGAGCGGCGTGCCGGAACAAAGAGCTTCGTAGGCAGACACCCCGCCGGAGGTAACAGCCAGGTCGCTGTTACGAAGAAACCCCGCCGCCGGCCCCGACTCCCAGTGAAAGCGCAGAGGGCGCAAAGTTTCATCATTGAAATCATCCTGCCCCCAGTCAACGAAGCCGCGCATTCCGGTCACTTCAACCGCCCTTTCAGTTCCCGCGGCCCAAAGCCGCAGGCCGTCTAAAACCCGCGAAAAATACTTTCGCGCGTCTCCACCTCCCAGACCGACAAAAATGGATCGAATTTCATTTCCAATGAGCAAAGGCCTCCGGCGCAGTTTATGAAGCGCCGGGTCGAGAACCATATAGGCGGGGCCTACGAATGTTCTGCGAGCCGGCAAATCACGATGAGACGTTCCGGCTATGGATCCATCCACCGCAATATCGGAACAAAGCGGATTCAGTCCTGAATCATGCAGGCTCAGTACAGGAACGTTCTTTTCCTTCGCCGTGCTAATGAAGGCGTCCAGCCCGCCGGAAAGACGCGTGTCTATTAATACCGCGGCAGGACGAATCGCCGACTCGCGCCAGAGATCGGAAAAATCAACGTTTTGATATTTAAACCCATGCGCTTTGAGGGGGCCGACGCTCCAGGGGTCATCCGGGCGCAGGACAAAAAACGCCCGCGCGCAGTCCCGCAATTCCCCGGCCAGAATCATGCAGCGTCCAAGATGGCCGAATCCCATTTGCGGCCCTGCCGCGGTATGAATCCAGAGCGGCGGGAACCTGCCGCTTTCGTGGCTTTTTTTACGTACTTCGGGCGCGGCCGTCAGTTTTTTGGCGCCGGTGATCGCCATAATGACATTCTTCCGACTTCAAGGTTAGTGCACAGCGGCTATCTTCACCGAAACAGCTTCGAATATCTCCTTCCAGACCGGAACAATCGGCAGAATCTCGTATTCAATAGTATCCGCGATCAGGAGATATTCCTGTTTTTCCTGGGCTTCATTCAACTGCTTCACGACATCGGCGAATTTTTGCAGATGCTCCGATACTGAAACGCCATGCACGATGATTTCATCGAGCTTCAACTGATAACCGCTCGCAAGCTTGTCAAGCAGTATGCTGAGAAAGTAAAAGCCTTCGCATAGACTCCCAAGGTTGCCGAAGTCTTCGGACTCGGGAAAATCCTGAAATTTCACGGCCAGCGCCGGTGCGGCATTTGCGATCTTTATCAGGTAATCCTGCGCTCCGGCTATGGATTCCACGGCTATTTCCGCCAGCGTGCCGGTGAAGATTTCAATTTTTTCCCAGTCGCCGACCCGGTCAAGGATTCCGTCGCCGCCGCGAAACGATTCCGGCGCAAGCGGACTGCCGTCCACATGTACTTCACGGATAATGGCGGAGGACTCAAGGTATCGGTCTTCAACATGTTTCAGCATTTGGTCAAACGATGAGAAATTTGAAGGAACCTCAACTTCCCTGCCGTCGACATAGTATCGTGTCATAACTGGGCCTTTCTGATATATTGACGGCAAGATGCCGTCCCGTTAAATGTATGCAAATCAGCGGCCAGAATTTTATATCAAAAAAATAATTATTTGTTAATTATCTGGCGGGATTGTGACGATAAAGGAGCCGCGTGTATACCGCTCGTTCCTGCAGGAACAAACGGTGAGCGCGATTTTAAGTTCTTGACAGGTTGCGCAGGAGGCGTGAAACCCCTGTCATTAATGCTCTTGGTTATTGAATTCACGGAGGAATTCACCATGGGAAACATCAATGCCCTCAGCGCCGATTCGATGCCGAACGGTTGCCCGCAAAGCGCGGCGGCGCAAAATGAATTTTATCTCACACAGTTAAATGAGCAGCCCATCCGCGACGCCGGCATGGCGGCTGAACTTTCCAGACTAATAAAATCACAGATCCTGTACCAGGCAAGTAAGGCCGTTTACGCGCAGGCAGGCGCGCTGAATCCGTCCGTGTTGTCTCTTGTACAGAATTTTAACTGATCCTGCCCAACCACAGCCGGAGCCCTTCCGGTAGTCGTGGCGAACAGGCGGGCCTCCTTTTGAAAGGGGAGGAGGCCCGCTTTATTTGTCGTCAATGTCCGCGCTAAATATTTTCAATTATGTTATAGTGACTTCTGTAACTTGAAGTGAATTGATATTGTGAATTGGTTGTTTAATCGATTCTTTAAGAATGTATATGTAAACAACCTTCTTTTCAGGAGATTTTTAGTATGAAACGAATAGTGCCCTGGGTTCTGGCAGTAGGACTGATGGTAGGCGGCAGTCTGAATTCCGCTTTTGCGGCCGACGCCTGTACGCGCGACGGCCTCAAGGCCATAATCGGCAAATATTTCGCGGCGCTCGAAGCGAAGGATCCGTCCTCGCTTCCGCTTGCGACAAATGTGAAATTTACGGAAAACGGCGTCGCAATGCCGGTGGGACAGGGCCTGTGGAAAACGGCCGGCAAGGTATTGCTCAAGCGCGATCTGCTTGACACTTTTAAATGCGGTACACATTCCAACGTCGTTATTGAGGAACCATACACCGCGCCGAAACCCGCCGCAAAACCAGAGGCGAAAACAGCACCCGGGTTCGGCAGCAGGGTGACGCCGCCGGCTGAAGGAACGCCGCGTCCGATTCTGTACGGAGTCCGGCTGAAAATCGAAGGAGATAAAATCTCCGAAATTGAAGCATTCGTAGCGCGTGAAACCGAATTTGCCTTTAACGCCCCGGCGATACTGGCGGATACAAAAGACCAGGATTGGGAAAGCATCATTCCACCTGCGCAGCGCAGCAGCAGACTTGCCATGATTGCGGCCGCCGACGACTACTATGACATGTTTGCCAAGGAACCCGAAGTGCGTACGCCTTTCGCTTTCCCCTGCGACCGCTGGGAAAACGGATTCATGACAACCGGCGGAACTGCAACCGGCATTGAGGCTACCATGGCTGCGCATGACTGCTCGCCGACGGGCCTGGTTATCTCAAACCACCCCCCGCGGCGTTTTCTGGTTGACGTTGAAGCCGGAACCATGGTCGCTTATATTCTTTTTGCGGGCAGCCTGCCGGATTTCCATATGTTCCGGATGCGAGACGGAAAAGTTGACCTGATTCAGTCCGTCATCGGCGCCGCCGCTAAAGACATGGGCTGGCCTCATGAACCCATCATCAGGGGTCCTTCCCGGGGCAGTTATTAAAATTCGTATTGGCTGTCGGCTTGAGTTCGATTAAGGAATAGTCGGTATAACCCGGATATTACTGGAATTCCGTCGTAGCGGCGGAATTCCAGTAATATCCGGGCCGATTCTCATTTGACCAATAAATATTTTAACAGCGTGGTTAAAAGTTTGTCCATTTCCACCGGTTTGGCGATGTGCGCGTTCATGCCGCACTGTAAAGCTTTATCAATATCCTCCTTGAACGCATTGGCGGTAAGCGCAAGAATCGGCACTTTGCCCGCGTCCGGGCGCTCAAGCGAGCGGATAGCCGCTGAAGCCTCGTAGCCGTCCATCCTGGGCATCTGCACATCCATCAGTATAATGTCATACGTGTTCTCTGCCGAAGCATTAAAGACTTCCACCGCCGCCATGCCGTCCTCGGCCTCGTCTATGGAGATGCCGGTGTCTTCAAGCATGGAAGCTACGATCATGCGGTTAATGTCAACATCATCAACCAGAAGCATCCTTTTGCCGGAGAATTTACCGGCCGGATTCGTGATCTCCTCCATGTCGCCCATACTGGATTCAGTTTCGTGAAGCCAGATGCTGAAGCTGAATTCGCTGCCGTCGCCAACCTTGCTCTGTAACTCAATTTCCCCTCCGAAAAGCTGTACGATACGCGCGCTGATGGTCAGCCCAAGCCCGGTTCCGCCATATTGCCTCGACATCTTGCCGTCCACCTGCTCAAACGCCCGGAAGATGGTTTCGAGCGCTTCATCCGGAATGCCTATTCCGGTATCACGAACGGAAAATCTCACCAAAGTCTGTCCCGCGCGCCGGTCTTTTTTCTCCATGCGGAACACGATTTTCCCGTATTCCGGCGTGAATTTCACCGCGTTGCCGAGCAGGTTTATCAGCACCTGCCGCAAACGCAGGGAATCGCTCAGGAACGTCGACGGCGAAAAAGAATCGAAAAATGTATCAAATGTTATGTTCTTTTCAGCACAGTGCGGTTTTATCAGGCCGGCCACCGTTTCGACCAGCCTGGTCAGTTCCATGCTTTCTACCGAAAGCTCGATTTTACCGGCTTCGATTTTCGAAAGGTCAAGGATATCGTTCAAAAGGCTCAGAAGATGCTGCGACGAAATCTCGATCTGATTTACATGGCCCCTGACTTCAGCAATTATCGGCATTTCGCTGCTGCAGTCTTCCAGTTTTTTCAGCACGATACTTGTAATACCGATGATGGCGTTCATCGGCGTGCGTATCTCATGGCTCATTCGCGCCAAAAATTCGCTCTTATGCTCGTTGGCACGATTGGCTTCATATACAGCCTGCTCCAGATCAGTCTGGATACACCTCAGTTCGTTTTCCATCGATACGCGCGCGGTGACGTCGCGCGCAAAGCCCAAAAGCCCTATCAAGTTACCGACGGAGTCATATATGGGCGTGCGCACCATGTCGTGCATTTCTTCGTGTCCATCGGCGAATACAACCTTTTCTTCGGAATAAAAAGGCTGTGAAGTGGCAATGGTTATCTCGTCGCGTTTTGAAAATTCCCTGGCGGTGTCCGGTTGCAGCATTTCCGCGGCCGTTCTGCCGGTAAATTCCTCGTGGGATTTTCCCGCAATGGAAGAAAAGCGCGGGTTTACCGTAAGGTATCTGCCCTGCATGTCTTGATACCAGATCAGATCGGGAGACGAGGAAAATATCCTGTCAAGCAAGGTCTTTTGTTCCTCTATCTTCATCCGCTCGCGTATCATTTCCGTAACGTCCGTGGAAATAACGATATAGCCGATTTTTTCGCCGTCCTTGTTCAGGAAGTAATTCGCAACGCCCTTGAAATAACGATCTATGTCTTCCAGGTAATAAGCCTCGGATTCGCGTTCCTCTTTCAGCGCCGTAATTGGGCAATACTGCGAGTTGGCGGGATAAATGCTGCTGTCGCCATAAAAAGTGCCGACTATTTCCTCCAGGCTCATCTTGCACAATTTAAGACCGTGTTCGTTCATGTAGACGACCCGGCGCTGCATGTCGGTAATGCACAGGGGGCCGTTTACGCTATGCACGACACTGTCGGCCATCCTGTCAAAGGAGTCGGCCAGTGCGCCGAACTCGTCATTTATGGGTTCGTTGAAACGGAACTGCCGTTCCCCGGTCCTGAACCTAGATATGCCTTTGATCAGCTTATTAATGTTGCTGGCCAGGAATGAAGCCATCCAGACGGCGACAAACACCACAAGGACGATCAAGACGACGGTGGTCAACACCAACTGCAGGGTCGTACTAATACGGTTTTTATTAATGGCGGTTACGAGTTTTGCCTCGGTTTCCTGGGAAGGCTGGGTAAAATCCTCAAGTCCCGCTCCGATGGTCACAAAACCGAAGCCGCGCCGTGAAAAGTTGTTGGCTTGGGACGGCGCGTATTGTCCGGTATAATAGGGAATCGCGGCGGCAGTGGTCAATTTGTAAAGTCCGCTCCACAGTATGTAGAAGGAGCCGGAACCGCCGTTTTCAGTCAGGTCCATCCAGCCTGTACACTGCGGGGCGTTGTTTAGGTACCGCCCGTCCAGTCCCACCAGCCCTGCGCGCGTAAGCGCGGCAGCCGGGGTTTTTGTTCTCGATTGTCCGTCAAAGATCGGCCGGCCTTTGACAAACTCCACCCATTTGTGTATGCCGCTGGCCTGCCAGGCGTCATGGATCGACGATTCCAGCCAGAGAATCTGCGGATCCCCTGTTTCGGGATCAAAACCGACAATGGAATGATGCCTGGGATGGCAGATACTGCGGCTCTTGTAATCCCAGATAAAAGCGTAATTCCCCTCAAAGGCGCTCGGCAGCTCCGTGTAACGGTCATGCATCGGAGTCTGGTGATCGACAAATCCCATGATGTGGTCATGGTTCAGCGCAAATGTCACATAGCCGATTATTATTTCATCTTTGTCCGTCACCGGGGACGCCCATCGCACTATGCCCTCAAAGCGTTGTCCGTTCGGGTTTTCCTTGCCTGCATAAGCCTGCTTTCCGGAGTCGTATTCTATCTCATAACCGCGCTGCGCGGCGGCGGCTGCCACGACATCCGGCACATACATGCCGATATAATTTGAGCCGACGTATGCGCCGATAACATCGGAAACATAAATTTCACCGGGTTTAAGTTTCGCCAGTTCCTTAAAATAGGTCTCGGCCTTTACAAAAGTATTCTCCTTTTTCGAAACATCATTCTTTTTCCTGTTCATGGGATAATTGATCTTCGGCGAGGATGATGCAATTACCTTAATCAGTTCGTTACCATTAAGGTCAATAAAGGTGATTTCGTCATAAAGAGGCGCGTTCACATACTGTAAAACGTCAGGAGGACGATAATTAAAACCGTCCATGTCGTTGTTTTCGTCGTTGGATGAAACACCTCCCGTTTTCTGTACCGGCGGCAAGACCGTGGGAATCCAGGATTTACCGTTGGGCGCAAGCCGCCAGTCTTCCCTCCTGACCAGTCTTCCCTGCTTTTTTTCCACAAATCGCCGGTAATTTTCCTCGTTGGGTTCTATGCCGGCCAGATATAAAATATCGGCGTCGCGGCTATAGAGAAAATCCGCAACCTTGAGCGCCGTATCCGTGGACATTCGCTCGATATTATCCACCGCGATGTCGTTCAGGGCAGCCCTGGAATCGTTGACGGAAATCGTCCTGAGGGTATCGCCCAGGATGATAAATTCCCGCCATGCAATAGCGGCCAATAAAATCAAAGGTATTACTTTGACGACAAGAAAGATTAAAATGAGTTTGGTTCGCATTCCAAACCCAAGTTTCTCCCAAAATTTTATTAATAAAGTGCGGAAAAAGTCTGTGATTTTTTTCATTTTTCGATTCTATAATCTGTAAATAAAAAGAACAACTCTACAACTAAAACTACTTTTCGATTTTTACCAGGTAATGAGGACGACGTTTTACTTCCGTGTAGGCTTTTGAAAGGTACGCGCCTAAAATACCGGTTGCAAAAAGCTGGATTCCCGAACAGAAAAGGATGATACAAACGGTGGACGCCCAGCCGGCGACCGGGTCTCCCAAAACAATCCGGCGCACGGCAATGACGGCGATCAGCCCGATTGAAACGACGAAAAATAAAATCCCCAAAACGCTCGCTATTGCCAGAGGCTTGGCGGAAAACGCCATGATTCCGTCAATGGAATAACGGAACAGTTTCCAGAAGGACCATTTCGTTTCACCGGCCACCCGCTGCGTGTTTTCGTACTCAAACCACTTTGTCCGGAATCCGATCCACGGGAAAATGCCTTTTGAAAACCGGTTGCTTTCCGGCAGGCTGAGAATCGAGTCCGCGTATGCGCGGCTCATCAGGCGGAAATCACGCGCGCCGTCAACGATTTCGATATTGGCCAGAACGTTCATGATTCTGTAAAATATCCGGGCGAAAAATGAACGGATGGGAGGTTCGCCCTTGCGCGTCACCCGCCTCGAGGCCGCGCAGTCAAATTCCCCGGAAAGTACCGGCTCAAGCATACGCGGAATCATGCGCGGCGGATCCTGTCCGTCGGCGTCGAGCGTCACCACAAAATTTCCTTTTGATTTCTGCAATCCGGCAAGCAGCGCCGCCTCCTTGCCGAAATTCCGTGAAAACGCCAGGTAATGAACACGGTCGTCTTCCATGCTCAATTGATTGAGAATTTCAAGGGTTTTATCCGCCGAACCGTCGTCTATGAAAACAAATTCACCGACGATGTTTTTCTGTTTCAGATCTTCGAGAACCGCGCAGGCTTCCCTGTAGAAAATCGGTATCGATTCCTGTTCGTTACAACAGGGAACCACAAGCGAGATCACCAGAGGCGCCGGGCCGCCGGAATCAATCGATTCGCGGAATAAGTCTGCTTCGTTCATTATCTCTCCTTTACAGGCCGTCGTATTTTATGCGATTGGCATGACAGATGGCAACCGCCAGCGCGTCGGCGGCATGGTCCGGCGACGGCAGATCCGGCAGTTTTAACAGCAGCCGCACCATGGCCTGAATCTGAAATTTATCGGCGCGGCCGTAACCGACCACGGCGCTTTTGATTTCAAGCGGAGAGTATTCGTGAACGGAAAGGCCGTGTTCGGCGGCGGCAAGTAGCGCGACGCCGCGCGCGTGGCCGAGGCGTAACGCCGCCTGCACGTTTGCGGCGTAAAAGACTTCTTCAATCGCCATGGCGTCAGCCCGTTCACGCGCGAGAATTTTATTAAGTTCGTCGTGGATTTTCAGCAGGCGTTCGTGAAAGGGCTTTCTCGCGCTGGTCTGAACCGCTCCGTACAAAACAGGACGATGCGCGGAACCATCCGTTTCGATGATTCCATAGCCGGTGCCCCCGCTGCCGGGGTCGATTCCAATAATTCGCATCTTTATTTATTGATCGCTAATCTCCGATTCATCCACATCGAAGTTTGACCAGACGTTTTGTATGTCGTCGTGATCTTCCAGCGCGTCCATGAGCTTGATCATAGTCTGTGCGTTTTTGCCTTCGAGCTTTACGTAGTTCTGCGGAATCATCGATATTTCGGCTTCAACCGTCTCTATGCCCACGGCTTCAAGCGCGGCGCGCACGGCTTCAAAATTTTCCGGCGCGGTAATGATTTCAAAATTGTCGCCGGCTTCGCGCAGATCGTCGGCGCCGGCGCCGAGAGCTATGTCCATAAGCTTTTCTTCATCGGCAACCGAGCTTTCAACGACGAAATAACCCTTTCTATCGAACATCCATGCGACGCTGTTGGTTTCGCCAAGATTCCCGCCGTTTTTAGTAAGCAGGTGCCGCAGTTCGGCCACGGTACGGTTTTTGTTGTCCGTCAGCGTGCGCATGATGATCGCCGCCCCGCCGGGTCCGTAACCCTCGTAGCTCACGTCTTCATACGTAACGCCCGGAAGCTCTCCTGTCCCGCGCATAATCGCCTTTTTGATATTTTCGGCGGGCATGTTCTGGGATTTCGCGGTCGCCACCGCAAGCCGCAGGCGGGGATTGGAATCAATGTCGCCGCCGCCGCCGCGGGCCGCGACGGTCATTTCCTTAATCAGGCGGGTGAATATCCGGCCGCGCTTGGAATCGGTCGCCGCCTTTTTATGCTTGATGGAATGCCACTTTGAATGACCTGACATAAATAACTCCTTTGCTGTGGAAACCAATTATTCTATCATACGTCCCTGTATCGCATAATATGTTTGTGAACATACGAGTATTTTTTTAAACACAGAGGCCGTTATGACGCAAGAAGAAGTCCTGAATATTTTCAAAAAATCAGACGCCCTGCTGGAAGGACATTTCCTGCTGACTTCGGGCCTTCACAGTGACCGTTACCTGCAATGCGCGCTGGTTTTACAGCATCCCGGGCAGGCTCTTGAACTCGGCGCGGCGCTTGCGGAAAAACTCCTTGCGCTTGCGGAAAAACCGGATTTTGTCATAGCGCCGGCAATCGGCGGCATCCTGGTTGCGCATGAAGCCGCGCGGGCCGCGGGAGTGCGCGCGCTTTTCGCCGAACGGCAGGACGGCGCGCTGAAACTGCGCCGCGGCTTTCATATCCGCCCCGGTGAAAAAGCCTGGGTCGTGGAAGACGTCGTCACAACGGGCGGATCCACAAAAGAAACCATGGATGTGGTCACACGGGCGGGCGGCGTTGTTCTTGCCGCCGGTTCCCTGGTTGACCGCAGCGGCGGGCGCGCCGACCTTGGCGTGCCGCGCGCGGCGCTGGCCGTCCTTAATGTTCCCGCATTTGCCGCGGAAGATTGTCCCCTGTGCAAAACAGGAAGCCCGGCCGTCAAACCCGGCAGTCGTTCGTAAGTACGCCGTTTTATTGACATATCCGGCAGGCTGGGGTACTTTTATTGTTGTTTGACGGTATTAATTGTTCAACGATATTTAAGGAGGCCGCATTATTATTACAATTCCAACGATTCTGCTGCAGGAAATATCGCCGGACGACATGCTTCCTGCGGCGGGCGGGACGTCCCTGCTGGATCTTTTCCTTCAGACAGGCGGCTTCGCCTTTGTCATTCTCGCCATACTCGTTCTGTTTTCGCTGTTTTCCTGGACGATCATTTTTCGCAAATGGATGACCTTTCGCCGGATTGACAGCCAGAACAGGGCTTTCACCGCCTTTTTCCGCAAGAACCCGCGCCTGAGCGAAGTCAACGCCGCCTGCGAACTTTACAGGGGTTCTCCCCTGCCCGGCATATTTTCCGCCGGTTACCAGGAATTGAACACCCAGATCAAGGCGATGAAAACGCAGGCAGGCACGCAGCCGGTTTTGACCGACCGCAATCTCGCCGGCATCCAGCGGTCCCTGCAAAGGGCTTCCGCGGCGGAGCTTTCCGTGCTGGAAAAAAGCCTGAGCTGGCTGGCAACAACGGGATCGGTCACTCCGTTTATCGGACTGCTCGGAACGGTGATAGGCATTATTAACGCGTTTATCGGTCTTGGCTTTGAGAAAACGGCGTCGATCCAGGCGGTCGCGCCCGGAATCGCCGAAGCGCTTATCGCCACGGCGGCAGGATTATTCGCGGCCATTCCCGCCGTTGTCGCGTATAACCAGTTCGTGAACAAAATAAAAAACGTCGCGACGGAGATGGACGATTTTTCGATGGAATTCATGAACCTTGTAGAGCGGAGTTTCAGCTAAATGGCTTTTACCACCCAGCAAGGCCGCACGGCGACTTCCCTGTCGGAAATCAACGTTACCCCGCTGGTTGACGTTATGCTTGTGCTGCTGATAATTTTCATGGTGACGGCGCCGATGATGCAGACGGGAATCGACGTGCAGCTGCCGGAAACCCGCAATGTCCGGGAGGCAAACCCGGACGCGCAAATTATTCTTTCCATCAGCAACAGGGGTGAACTTTATTTCAATTCCGACGTAATAAACTATGCGGACTTGCCGGAACGGCTAAAAAGGGAAGCTAAAAGCCCGCAAGACGCGATCTTCGTGCGGGCCGACAGGGAAGTAAAGTATGATATCATCGTTTCGGTATTTGACGCGGTGCGGGGCGCGGGTTTCAGCGAAATCAAACTGGTGACAAGACCTTTCACTCCGCCGTCCGCCAAATCCAAAAGGTAGGCGGGTTTAAACCCGTCTATAATGAAAAATGAACAGAAGGCGCCCCTCCGGGGCGTCCATATTTGCAGCGGCGGGTTTGCAACCCGCCGGATAGCCATGAATAGTAACGGCAACCGGATAACCATGCTTCAGATTCCGCTGATTGAGGAGAGGTATGGCCGGGCCGCGATGGTTTCGCTTATCGTTCACTGCGCGGCGCTGCTTGTTCTTATTTTCGGCGCAAGGCTGTTTCCCCAGGCGGTAATTCGGCTCGGCAGCGGTCAGGGCGGCGGAATAGGCGGCGCGGATATCGTAACAGTGGGAGTTATCGACCAGCTTTCCGGCGGTGCGGGAATGGTTAAACCCTCGATGGTTCCGCAGCCTCCGGCGCTTGTTCCTGAAATAGCACCGCCGAAAACTCCCGCGGTCGATGAAAGCGCGATTCCTATTCCCGAGAAAATAGATCCTCCCAAACCCAAACCCGATCCAAAACCGGAACCTAAAACTGAACCCAAGCCAAAAACCGAACCTAAACCCGCGGCAAAAACGGCGGCAAAAACAACGGCAAAACCCAAGGAATCAGCGCAGCCGATCGGTAATGCCATTCCGGTTGAGGCGCGGCCGGGTTCCGGAGGCGTGGCGGGAACCGGCTCAGGCAGCGGCGGAGGACTCGGCGGAGGATCAGGCATATCGGTAGGACCCGGCTCAGGGGGATTCGGCGATTCCTGGTACGCGCAGGTGGTTGAAAGAAGGATCAGCGAACGATGGATCCGTCCCCCTGAAGGGATGCGCGTCGATATGACTTACAGTTTTTACATCAGCGCCAACGGC
>Ga0123353_10004755_pt1 | contig 17607 bp, 13 predicted proteins | sample TergutLab28metaG_3_FD_92763 | JGI IMG/M metagenome (GOLD analysis project Ga0123353, IMG submission 92763) | Labiotermes labralis P3 segment gut microbial communities from Petit-Saut dam, French Guiana - Lab288 P3 | ecosystem: Host-associated > Arthropoda: Insects > Digestive system > Gut ...
AGCTCGTGAAAAAATATAACCTGCCCTTCGTGGTGTTCAACCAGGGCAGCATCTGCCACCTGGACAACGCGGGCACCATGCACTACGCCATCGACTGGGGCAAGCCCTGGGGGATCCCCGGCGTGCTGAAGGCCACCAGCGTGCGCAAGCACGAGATGGAGCACATCGGCGCGGCGTACATGGCCGAGGGCATCGTCACGCTCGCCGGGAGCAGGCTGTACACCAGCGCGGCGTATACGCCGGAGCTGCTTCAGGACGCCCTGGACAGGTTCGAGAGGGTGTTCGCGAACTGCGAGAGGATACCGGCGGGGGGGTAAAGCAATATGGACTTACCCGCCCTGCAGGCCCTGGCCGGGCAGCTGCTCAAGCCAAGGAAAGCCCACATCGACCGCGAGAAAGGCGGCATCTATTACCATGGTCAGCGCGTAGCCAATACGGCGCTGCTGCTGCGCCGTGCTATCTTGCCGGAGGACAGGGGCCATGATGACATCCTGACCGCGGCGGGGTGGTTCCATGACATTGCCAAGGACATCAAGCCACACGGGCATTACGGCGCCGTGCTGGCGCGCGAGGCGCTGCGGCCGCATTGCTCCGCAGAGGAGTTGGACGAGATCTGCGGGATGATCTCGCTGCACTGCGAGCGCAAAGCGAATGACAACGGCTGTTCCCTCTGGGTGAAGCTGCTGCAGGACGCGGACATGCTGGACCACTTCGGCAGCTATATCCTTTGGCAGGATATCTGGCGTAGCGCTTCTCAGGAGGGCACATGGCCGGAGATGGCCTTTTATGATGAGGCACATTGGGCCGCCTTTTGCGCCAAGCACCGCGCTTTGCTGAACTACCCGCTGAGCCAAACAATTTTTGATGAGAAGATTGCGTTTATCAACGCGGTGTACGCCCGCATGCAGGCGGAGTGCATGGGGGAGATCGTCGGGCTGGAAGATTTCATCTAGGAGGATGTGTATGCTATCCTATTTCGGCGACTGGTACGGCTATGACAAGCGGAGTGCCGGAGGCGCAACCACATGACTTCCTTCCACGCGGACTGGTTCGGCTACAAGCTGCCGATGCAAAAGCGCTACTGCCTGGTGAGACAGGCGGGCTTTGGCGGCGCGATGCTCTGGTATGGCGACGACTGGGGCAGGGCGTTCCGCCGGAAAAGGCAGTGCCTGCGGGCACGGAGGGCCGGACTGTATATCGAAAACGTGCACGCGCCGTTTGACGAGGTGAACAACCTCTGGGAGGACACGCCGGACGGTGCGCGGGTGCTCGCGGGGTATCTGCGCTGCGCGGAGGACTGCGCAAGGTTCGGGATCCTAACCATGGTGATGCACCCGACCCGGGGCCGCACGCCGCCGCCCATCAGCGAATTGGGGCTGGAGCGGTTTGGCCAGATTGTGCGCCGGGCGGAGCAGTTGGGCGTGAATGTCGCCATGGAGAACCTCTGCCAGGCGTACGCGATCGAGCGCGCGGCCTGGCTGCTGGAGCAGATCGGCTCGCCGCGCTTCGGGCTGTGCTTCGACGCCGGGCACTTCAACGCACAGATTGCCACAGAGCCGGAGAGGGACCTGCTCGCGCGGTTCGGGCACAGGCTCATGGCGCTGCACCTGCACGACAACGAGGGCCCCGTGCTGCGCGACCTGGAGGACGACCAACACCGCCTGCCCTTCGACGGATCAACTGACTGGCCGCGAATCATGCGGGCCATTGCGGCGACGGGCTACCGGGGGCCGGTCTCGTTGGAGGTGAATGCCCGCCCGCCGTATTATGAGGGCGTCTCGCCGGAGGAATTTTTAAAGCGCGCACATGAACGCGCCGTAAAACTGGAGGGGCTGCTGCATGCTTAGCATCTTTTCCTGGTTCGGCTACAGGGAACTGTCCCACGCCGAGAGCTTCCGCCTGATCAGGCAGGCGGGCTTCGAGGGCATCCTGCTGTGGTGGGACGAGATACCCGATTGCCCGGACTACCGCCAACACCCGGAGCTCGCCCGCCGGGCCGGGCTGTGTGTGGAGAATATCCACACGCAGTTCGAGCACGCCGACTGCATTTGGGAGGACAGCGCCGCCGGGCAGGCCGTGTATGAGTACTACTTACAATGCGTGGACGACTGCGCGGCGTTTGAGATCCCCACGATGGTGCTGCACCCCCTGCGCACGCACCCCACCTCGCCGCAGCCGAGCCAGTTGGGCCTAGAGCGATTCAAACGAATCGCGGAACGGGCGGAGCAAAGGGGCGTCAACGTGGCCGTGGAAAACATGCGCGGGGCGCAGGCCATCGCCCGGGGGACGTGGGTGCTGGAGCAGATCGGCTCGCCGCGGCTGGGGTTCTGCTATGACAGCGGGCACCACCACGCCCGGCATGTGCCGGAGGCGGACCTGTTCGCGCAGTTCGGGCACAGGCTCACGGCCCTGCACCTGCACGACAACGACGGCACGGACGACCAGCACCTCCTGCCCTTCGACGGCACGACCGACTGGTCCGCGCAGATGCGCAGGATCGCCGCAACGGGCTATCGGGGGCCGACGGCGCTGGAGGTGGAGCCCGAGGGGTATGCGGGAATGCCGCCGGAGGAATTTCTGGCGCGGGCGTATGAGAGGGCAAAAAGATTGGATCAATTGCGGAATTCAGTATAAACTTTCATATATGAGGAGGACACTATGGACATCCTGGAGGCTAAACTGGCAGTCATCGCCGCGGGCAAACGCCTGGTGGAGACCGGGCTCATCGCGCGCACATGGGGCAACGTGAGCGCCCGCGTGGACGCGGACACCTTCGTCATCACGCCCTCGGGCAAGGCATACGAGGGCCTGACGCCCGACGACATCGTGCAGGTGAAGATCAAGGACTTGAGCTATGAGGGGGATATCAAACCCTCCAGCGAAAAGGGAATCCACGCGCAGGCATACGCGCTGCGCCCCGAGGTGGGGTTTGCCGTCCACACGCACCAGCACAACGCCTCTATCGCCGCGGTGATGGGCAAGCCCATCGAGACGGCCCAGTGGTGGGTCGACATCGTGGGCGACACCGTTCCCATCGCGGACTACGGCCTGCCGGGCACGGGCAAGCTCAAAAAGGGCGTGACGAAGGCCCTGCAGGACCACCCCGGCAGCCGGGCGGTCCTCATGGCGCACCACGGCGCGCTGTGCCTGGGCGCGGACGCGCAGGAGGCCTTCCGGGTGGCCGACGCCCTGGAGCAGGTCTGCCTGGCCTTTTTGAAGGCGCGGCTGCTCACCTTCACCGGGGACGTGACCGAGACCCTCGACGGCATCCACAGCCTGATCGCCCGGCGGCGCGAGGCCCTCCATCCCCGCGAGCAGGCACCCCTGCTGGCCGCCTACTCCAGCTTCCGCAGCGGCGACGCCTTCTGCATGACGCCCGAAGGCGCCGGCGGCGGGACGATCGACGTGGCGCTGCCCACGGGGAAGATCTTCGGCGACGAGGACGAGGAGAAGCTGCCACAGGCGAAGCCGGAGACCCTGGAGCTGCACCGGGCGATCTACCGGGGCGACAAGAAGGTCAATGCCATTGTGCACAGCCAGAAGCCGGACGTGCTGCGGGCCTCGAAGGCCGGGGGTAAGCTGCTGCCGTATCTGGACGACTTCGCGCAGATCGCGGGGATCGACCTGCGGCTGGCCCGCTTCGACCCGGCGAAGAAGGCGGAGAGCATCGCCCTGGCGAAGAAGGGGCTGAAGCGCCGCAGCGCGGTGCTGCTGGAGGACAACGGCGCGCTGTGCATCGGCAGCAGCGTGGACGAGGCCCGCGCGGTAGAGACCGTGACGGACAAGAACTGCGCGGTATCGCTCTCGGCGGACCTGTTTGAGAAGGTGAAGCGCATCGGCACGGTTGACGCGGCGATCATGCGGGTGGTGTATGTGCTGAAGTACAGCAAGAAGAAGTGAGGGATTCCCGGGCGCAAAGCGACCAATAGGCAAACCCACGAAAAAGGTGATCGGACAAGCCGTTGGAGTGGGGCGGCGAACCGGTCCGCGTCGACATCTCCGAAGTGACTGACCCCGACCTTCTTCTCTACACGGTCTATAAGGGAAGCGAATTTGTCGTGGAGTACTGGGATGGCAGCGTCTGGAAGTACTGCCCGCCCAAAGACCGCAACCTCATTTACCAGTACCAGGAGACCGTGCTCCCCAGTGGGGTGACGACGGTGGAGGCCCCTGTAAGCAATTATATCCTTCCCGGCGACGGTTATTACCGCATATACGTTGGGCTGATGGGGTATGTCCCACAGGGCGGCGACTTTTTCCTCTATTCCATCTTTGAGGTGTCCTCCGGCACGGCGCTCACTTTGACGGAGGAGCGCGCCGCGGAATTGATACGGGAACCTCCATGGGTGTCGTCAGATTCATAGCCAGTGACAAGCCGCCCGGTGAGAAGCCGGGCGGCTGTTTTGTGCCTCTTATTGACTGACGTCCCCTTCCTCTTTCAGCCCCTGCGCGGCGGCCCTGCGCTCCGCGAGAGCCTCCTCGGTGCGCTCGCGGTCCTCCGGCTTCCACTTGACAAAGCTGCGGCACGCGAACCAGATGGCGTGGTCCACCACGGGGATCAACGTATACATAGGCCACATAAATTTCAGGTAGCGGTCCGGCGGGCGCGTGCCGTCCTCCGTATAGCCGCCCCGGTAGCCCGTCCACTGCAGGAAGGCGTTGCCCGTCACCTGGCCGATGTTGTTGGTGACGATCTTCCCGAACAGGTTCCTCACCGCCGAGGTGACGCCCTCGCTGCGCAGGCCGGTCTGCAGCTCCACGTAGTCATACCACTCGTAGTTGAGCATGCCCTCGGCCACGCCGTCCCACGAACCGGAGGCGTTGATGAAGGACTCCATCAAAATCACGATGGCGAAGCGCCACATGGTCTTGTAGCCGACCAGGTACATCACGAGCTTGCTGACGATATTGATAATACACTTGATCTGCTGCGCCCGTAGCGGGCCACCCATCCTGTTGATGAGCTGCCGGGTGAAGGGCTGGATCACCGTGGAGAGGTTGCCCGAGAGCATCTGCTTGAACAGCAGCAGGCCCTCGCCGCTCATCTCCTGGCCGAAGACGCGGTATTTCGGCATGATGTACCGGTAGATCATGAGCTCGTCGCCCATGTCGGGCGTAAAGACCGTGATGAAGCTGGCGACGGTGTTCGCGATGAAATAGCGGTTGTGCTTGATGACCTCGAAGGTCTGCGCCAGGTTGCGCTTCTCGGACTGGCCCTCCTCCCCCTCGATGGACTGGGTGAAATCCACGCGCTGGCGGATGAAGGAGGGCAATATGTGCGCCGTGACGGCGAAGGGCAGCAAAATCGACGCGCCGTAAAGGATGATCTGGTAATCCGAAAAGCCGAAGAATCCCCGGAAGCCCATGAGCACCGTGGGCAGGTTGGCGATGATCCAGGTGAACTGGTAGCCCATGTTGCTCCACACGTTGATGCGCCCGCGCTGCTGGCTGGAGGGGCTGATGCCCGCGCGCATCTTCTGGTCGGCCACACCGGCCATGGTGCCGACGATATCCTGGCTCATGTTGCAGAACATCAGCAGCGCCAGGTGCTGCCAGGGGGTCATGCCGCCGTCGATGAGCTTCACCACGGCCATGATGCTGCCCGAGATGGCGGAGATGCGCAGGATGAGCCGCAGCGCGCCCGCCCCTAAGCGCTTCTTGTCCATCCACGAGCCCAGGACCGGATCGTTGAGGGCGTCCCAGATGGAGGAGATCACGCCCGCGATGGAGATCTGATTGGGCGGGATGCGGTAGTACTCCTTGTAGAGGAAGTCCTGCTTGCCGGTGAAGCCGTCGGACATGGAGGCGAAGGCCCTGTTGAAGAAATAGAGCAGGAGCTCCCACGGGGTGATGTGGTCGGGCGGGATGCCCTCGCCGCGCACCCAGGAGACCGGGTGGCGGACGCCCTCGAACAGGTTTTCCACGGTTTGGGCGGGGAGGAAGCGGGAGAGGAGTTTTTTCATGTGGTTACTCCATTATCGTTTTTAATGCGGGCCATACATCCATCCACCTAGGATGAGATTCAGGATGCGTTTGTCAGAATAAATATCAAAAAAATGCATGTAGCTTTGAAGAATCTCATCCTTCAAAAAGAAAGTCACAGCCTAAAGGCAATCGTTCATCTTGTATAGAAACTTCAAAATCATTTTTTTCTTGCTTACTGAACCATTCTAATAATGCATTTTTTGTAGCTACTGGAACCTCACACAATCCCATTCTGCCCTCCCCTTTCCTGCGCCAAACTCTCATCTGTACTAATTATACGACAGCATACCGCAAAAAGCAAGAGTAAATTCACAGAGCAAAACCCCGCCGGGTACAGCGGGGTTCATGATGCATATTCGCTTGTCTATGCTCTCAGCTTCGCCCCGGCCCTCTCCAGGGCCTTCACGCAGCGCTTGACAGCGGCGTCGGCCTCCTCGTCGGTGAGCGTGCCCTTCGCGCTGCGCAGGCGCAGGCTGAAGGCCACGCTCTTGCTGCCCGCGGCGATCTGGCTGCCGGTGTAGACGTCGAAGAGCTTCAGGCTTTCCAGCAGATTGCCGCAGGCGCCCTGTATCGCCCTTTGCAGGGTGAGCACGGGGGTCTCCGCGGCGCAGACCAGGGCCAGGTCGCGGGTCACGGCGGGGTAGCGCGGGAGCTGCCTATACGCCTTCGTGGGGCCGCGGGCGGCGAACAGGGTGTTGAAGTCGATATTGGCGACATAGGCCCTTGTGCCGAGGCCGTAATTCTCCTGCACGGCGGGGGAGATTTCGCCCAGGCAGGCCAGCCACGCGCCGCCCTCCAGGGTGAACACCGCCGCGCGCCCCGGGTGGTAGGTGGGATCGTCCGTCACGGCTTGCACGTCATAGGCCGGGGCGCCCGCCTGCGCAAGGAGTTCCTCCACGATGCCCTTGAGGGCGAAATAATCCACGCCGGGACCGTAAAGGCCGACGGTGATCATCTGCTTCTCAAGCGGGAGGCCATCCTGCCTTGGACGGTAAACGGTGGCAAGCTCGAACAGGGCGGCGGCTTCATTGCGGTTGTTGTAGTTGCGGGCGAGGGTCTCCAGCATGGAGGGCGTGGGCGTGGTGCGCATCACGCTGGTGTCCTCGCCCAGGGGGTTCTGGATGACAACGCTGTCGCGCAGCCAATGATCCGCGGGCAGAGCAATCTTATCATAGGCCTTGGGGCTGATGAAGGAGTAGGTGACGATTTCGCTGCAGCTCAAGGCCCGCAGGGCCTCGCTGACAAGGCGCTGCAGCTTCTGCTCCTCAGTGGGGCGCGCGTCGGCCAGGCCGCGCAGGGGCACTGCGGGGATTTTATCGTAGCCGTAGAACCGCGCGACCTCCTCGGCGATATCTGCTTTCTCGGTGAGGTCTCCCCGCCAGCTGGGAGCATGGACGACGTCGCCCTCCACCCTGCAGCCGAGGCGCTCCAAAATGGCGATCTGCTCTTCCGGGGGGCAGCCGATGCCGATGAACCTGTTCACGTACTCCGGGTTGAATGGGATCGTGCGCTGTGGCTTGGGGCTCGGGAAGACGTCGACGATGCCGTTGACGACATCGCCCGCGTCGAGCTCCTGCATAAGCTGCAGCGCGCGTGTCAGGACCCGGACGCAGCCCGCCGGGTCGAGCTCCTTATCGAAGCGGGCGGAGGACTCCGTGCGCAATCCCAGCCGCTTTGCCGTGGAGCGCACCTGCTGCCCAAAGAAGCAGGCGGATTCGAACACGATGGCCTGCGTGTCCGCCATGATGCCGCTGTATTCGCCGCCCATCACCCCGGCCACGGCCACGGGCTTTTTCGCGTCGGCGATGACGAGCATGTCGGGCTCCAGCTTACGCTCAATGCCGTCCAGGGTGGTGATGGACTCCCCCGGCCCGGCCGTGCGGACGATGACCTGACTGCCTTCCAGATAGCGCAGGTCGAAGGCGTGCATGGGCTGGCCGTACTCCAGCATGACATAATTGGTGATATCCACAATGTTGTTGATGGGGCGCACGCCGCTGGCCCGCAGGCGCTCGCGCATCCACCGCGGAGAGGGCTTCACGCGCACGTTCTCCACCACGGCCCCCGCGTAGCGATAGCACAGGGCAGGTGCGTCGATGCGCACCTTGAGCAGGCCGTTGACATCCCCGTGCTCTGCGGGCAACGCCGGTTCGGGCATGGCAAAGGGCAACTGGAACGTCGCCGCCGCCTCGCGGGCAAGGCCCAGCACACTCAGGCAGTCGGGGCGGTTGGAGGTGATCTCAAACTCGGTGACCACGTCGTCCAGGCCGATTGCGGTTTGAATGTCGAGGCCAAGCGTACAATCGCAATCATCTCCAAGCAGGAAGATGCCGTCCTCGTCGGCATAGGGGAAGTCATGTGCCGTCAGGTCCAGCTCTTCCAGGGAGCACAGCATGCCACAGCTCACCACGCCGCGCATCTTGGACTTCTTGATCCTCTTGCCGCCCGCGACAACGGAGTTGTCCTTCGCGACGGGGACGTAGCTGCCCGCGGTGACGTTCTGCGCGCCTGTGACGATCTGTACAGCTTCGTCGCCGCAGTCCACCTGGCAGACCCAGAGGTGATCGGAATCCGGGTGCCGCTCAATCTCTGTCACCAGGCCCACCACGATGTTTTCCAGGCCCGCGCCCTCAGCCTCATAGCCCTCTACCTTCGAGCCGCTCATGGTCATAGCGTCGGCGAAGGCCTTGTCGCTCACTTCGCACCGGATATAGTCATTCAACCATTTTTTGGATAATTTCATGATTCTTCCCTCCCCTCAAAACTGGCCCAGGAACCGCAGGTCGTTCTCAAACAGCAGGCGGATGTCGTCGATGCGGAAGCGCGTGAGCGTCAGGCGATCCAGCCCCACGCCAAAGGCGAAGCCGCTGTACTTCTCCGGGTCGATGCCGCCGGCGCGCAGCACGTTTGGATGAACCATCCCCGCGCCTAAAATCTCCACCCAGCCCTCGCCCTTGCAGAAGGGGCAGCCCGCGCCGCCGCAACGGAAGCAGGAGACGTCCACCTCGGCGCTGGGCTCGGTGAAGGGGAAGTAGTGCGGGCGCAGGCGGGTGCGCGTGCTCTCGCCGAACAGGCCCTTCGCCAGTTGGTCCAGGGTGCTCTTCAGATGCCCCATGGTGATGCCCTCGTCCACGACCAAGCCCTCGATCTGGTGGAACACCGGCGAATGGGTGGCGTCCAGGGTGTCCTGCCGGTAGACGCGTCCGGGCGCGATGATGCGGATGGGCGGCTCGTGCCGCTCCATATAGCGCACCTGCACGGGGGAGGTCGCCGAGCGCAGGACCAGGCCATCCGTTGTGTAGAAGGTGTCCTGCTCGTCCCGCGCGGTGTGGCCCTCGGGGATGTTCAGCGCCGTAAAGTTGTAGTAATCGTTCTCCACCTCGGGGCCGGTGGCCACCGAAAAGCCCATGCCGAGGAAGATCTCCTTCACCTCGTCCAGCACAATGGACAGCGAGTGCTTGTGACCCAGCGGGCGCACCTGTCCCGGCATGGTGATATCCAAAGCTTCGCTTGCCAGGCGTTTCGCCGTCTCGCCGGCCTTGAGCTGCTCGCCGCGCTCATGCAGCAGGGCCTCGAGCTCTGTGCGTACCTCGTTGGCCAGCTGGCCGACGACGGGGCGCTCCTCGGCCGGGAGCCCGCCCATCTGCTTGAGGATGGCGGTCAGCCCGCCCTTTTTGCCCAAGATAGCCACGCGCACCGCGTCGAGGGCGGCGGAGTCCGCGGCCTGCGCGATCTGCTCCGCCGCGGCCTGCCGCAGGGCGTCAAGTTGTTCTTTCATGGAATCGTCCTTTCTAATTCCCCTCCTTGGAGGGGTGGCGCGTAGCGCCGGGGTGGTCAATAAAAAACCCGCAGCGGCTTGCTGCGGGCCAATACGCCTGTTGTCCCCCTGCAGCATGCCTCAACCGCCCTGCCCAAAAAAGGCAGAGCCGCTAAACATGAACTGCATGGCGCTTCGCATTACGAATACCTCGGAAATTTACTTTTATATAGTATATACAGGCCGTGCGGGTTTGTCAAGCATTATTTTAGAAGAGCCCTGTAATCACCCCGTCGTCGCCGATATCCATCCTGCACGCGGCGGGCTCCTTCGGCAGACTGCGAGTGTCCAAAGGCGAAGGCGACAACTGGTGGGTCTGTGTTTTCCGGCCAGAAATGCAGTACCCTGCCGTCCTCAGCAACGCGGAGGTCACGCAGACAGTCAGTTTCTTAGGTATTGACCTGGAGGAAGACACCTGGGGGCGCTGGATTGCGGATTACTTCCTTACCTGGCAGTTTTTCACCGGCCAACAGGCACTGTCCATTCCGCCCAAACCTGAAGAGCTTTGGAAAGCGTTTCATGGGAAATGGGAAAGGATAGAGATCAGAAAAAATGATGGTCTGTTTTTCCCAGAAGATGACGAAGCTAGCGAATATCCAGGACTGATTGGCGAAACCTTTGTTTTCAAATTTAGCGAGTCAACAAGGCGAGGGTAATATAAACCGAAAAATTGCTGGGCAGCTATCCAAAGCTGCCCAGCAAAACCTTTTCCTTTAGTGTGCATTCTACATGCCTTCGGGTGCAATTATCATTACGTGGCAGCTTTCCCAACCGTTTTCGGTTTCCACCATTAAGCCTAGTGCTCGAATCCCTCTTTCTTCAACTGAAAAATTATTGTATATCTCCCATTTGATGCTTAGGGCATAAGACCCTTCAGTTGTTTCAATATCCCACGCTGAGAGCTTTTGTTCAATTGTTTTGCCGCCGCGGTTGCTGTAAGTTCCAGAGCCATTTGCTGAGCTTTTTGTTAGACTGGTTATCTCACCTTGAATAGCATCGATGAACTTGCCGATTTCATCGTGTAGGTTCGGGACATTGTCCTTGATATTTTTGCACATGTAGGCTTCAATGGCATCAACATCGCGGGTTTTGATGGCATCCAAGACAACGAGGGCGGCGGCTTCCCAATCGAGCGGGGGTTCGTAGTTTCCCAGCCACGGGAAGATCATCATTAGCAAGGAAAGAATCCATGCCCAAATACGGCTAAACATAAAAACCTCTCCTTTTCAAATTTACTTCTTCCATATTATAGCATGGAGAGGGGGAGAATGTCAAGCTAAAACAGCCCTGTAATCACCCCGTCGTCGCCGATATCCATCCTGCACGCGGCGGGCTCCTTCGGCAGCCCCGGCATGGTCATGATGTCCCCCGTGAGGGCCACGACAAACCCCGCCCCCGCGCTGACATAGACGTCCCGCACGGTGACCGTGAAGCCCGCCGGGCGGCCGAGCTTCGCCGGGTCGTCGGAGAGGGAATACTGGGTTTTCGCCACGCAGACAGGCAGGCCGCCATAGCCAAGGGCCTCCAGGCGCTCCACGGCCTTGGCCGCCTGCGCCGTGAGCTGCACGCCATCCGCGTGGTAGATTTTCGTCGCGATGGCGTGGAGTTTTTCTTCGATGGAACGATCCAGAGGATACATGAAGCGAAACTCGCCCGGCTTTTCGCAGGCCTCGCACACGAGGCGGGCCAACCCCTCGCCGCCCGCGCCGCCCCTGGCGAAGACCTCGGTGAGAGCCACGGACACGCCCAAGCGGGCGCATTCCGTCTCGATCAATGCCAGTTCAGCCGGAGTGTCTGTGGCGAAGCGATTCAGCGCCACAACCACGGGCAGGCCGTAGCCCTGCATGTTTTCCACGTGCGTGCGCAGGTTCACCACGCCCTTTTGCAGGGCCCCGAGGTTTTCCCGGGCAAGGTCGGCCCTCAATGCGCCGCCGTTGTATTTCAGCGCCCGCACCGTGGCGACCACCACCACGCAGGAGGGCGTCAGCCCCGCCGCGCGGCATTTGATGTCGAGGAATTTCTCCGCGCCGAGGTCCGAGCCGAAGCCCGCCTCGGTGATCGTATAGTCCGCCAGCTTGAGGGCGAGTTTCGTGGCCCGCACGGAGTTGCAGCCGTGGGCGATGTTCGCGAAGGGGCCGCCGTGCATGAGGGCGGGGCTATTCTCCAGGGTCTGCACCAGGTTGGGGTTGACAGCGTCCTTGAGCAGGAGGGTCATCGCGCCGCACACGCCCAAATCGCGGGCATAGATGGGCTGATTATCATAGGTGAAGGCCACGAGGATGCGCTCCAGCCGGGAGCGCAGGTCGGCCCTGTCGGCGGCAAGGCAGAGGATCGCCATGACCTCGCTGGCCACGGTGATCTGGAAGTGGTCCTCCCGGGGCACGCCGTTGATCTTGCCGCCCAGGCCCACGTTGATGTTGCGCAGGGCCCGGTCGTTCATGTCCATGCAGCGCTTGAGCAGAATTTGACGCGGGTCGATGCCAAGGGGGTTGCCCTGCTGCAGGCTGTTATCGAGGGCCGCGCACAGCAGGTTGTTCGCCGCGGTGATGGCGTGCATGTCCCCGGTGAAGTGCAGGTTGATGTCCTCCATGGGCACCACCTGCGCGTAGCCGCCGCCCGCCGCGCCGCCCTTCACGCCGAAGACGGGCCCCAGCGAGGGCTCGCGCAGGGCAATGACGGCATTCTTGCCGATGCGCTGCATGGCCTGCCCAAGGCCCACCGTGACAGTGGTCTTGCCCTCCCCCGCCGGGGTTGGGTTGATGGCCGTGACCAGCACCAGCTTGCCGTCGGGCCTGCCCTGCGTCTTGGCGAACAGGCCGTTGCTCAGCTTGGCCTTATATTTGCCGTAGTAATCGAGGTCGCCCTCGTCAACGCCCAGCTTGGCGGCGATTTGCCCGATTGGCAGCATCCGCGCCTGTTGGGCGATTTCCACATCGGTGAGCATAATATTTCCCTTTCCGATCAATGATACTGCACGCTGACGGGGATTTCCCCTGCGGGCAGCGCGTCTTTCTTCAGCTCAATGCCTATCACCCAGCGGGCCATGTCCGCCGTTCCGACCTCGGGTACCGTGCGGGTGATCGATACGTCCAGGCTGCCGCCCAACCGCATCACACCCGTTACCTGCAGCCGGTTCGAGCCGCTGGGCTCCTGCCTGTTGACAAGCAGCAGGGCCTTGCCCTCGAAAAACGCGCCGTTATATTTCCGCAGCGCGGCTTGATAGCTGCTCTTATTGCCGTCCCTGTCGGCGGCATAGAACGCATCGAGCTCCTGCCGGGTGCGCACAAGCACCGCGCCTGCGCTCCCCTCCCCATCCACATAGCCGTGCGTATTGACCTGGAAACCCACGGAGAAGGACAGCGCAACCACGCCTCCGGTCGACCTTATAGGTGTGGTCGAAGGGCCATACTCAGCCGTTGTTGTTTGTGTACTCTTTGCTGTAGCGGCAGTTGCCTCGGAAGTCTCCATATCAGTCTCGTTTTCTGTGGACTGTACCGTGGTTGGCTCTGTGACAGTGGCGAAGGAATCAGGCGGTTCATCGATGACGGCACCGCAGGCGGAAAAAATCAGTAAGAGCAGCAAGGTAAATGCCGCAACGCGTTTCATAAAAACACACCTTCTATATCTCCAGCGTCCCGTCAAACACCGTCACGGCGTCTCCCCGCAGGTACACCGTCTCGTCTGTGACGCGGACATACATGTCGCCGCCGGGCAGCTGCACGCGGACCTCCTCGTTCATCGGGCACAGGCCGTTCGCCACGGCCGCCGCCACCGATGCGCAGGCCCCCGTGCCGCAGGCCATGGTCTCGCCGCTGCCGCGCTCCCACACCCGCACGCTGAGCGTACGTTGGTCGACCACCTGTACAAACTCGATATTGGCGCGCTGCGGGAACAACTCCTTCGCGTGCTCCAGCAGGGGGCCGACGCGCGCCACGTCCGCGCCGCCGGGGCTGTCGCTGCAGAACAGCACGCAGTGCGGGTTGCCCATGGAGACGCAGGTGATCCCGAAGGTTTCGCCCTGCACCGTGACGGCCTCATTGATAATTTGATCGCCTTTCAGGTTCACAGGCAGCGAAGCTGGGGAAAAATCCGCCGCGCCCATGTCCACGGAGACGCTGGAGACCTTGCCCTCCGTGGTGTGCAGCCGCAGGCGCTTGATGCCGCTGAGTGTCTCGACGGCGATCTCCTTCTCCCGGATGAAGCCCTTGTCGTAGAGGTATTTCCCCACGCAGCGGATGCCGTTGCCGCACATGAGCCCCTCGCTGCCGTCCAGGTTGAAGATGCGCATCTTCGCGTCGGCCACATCGCTGGGCTGTATGAGGATCACGCCGTCGCCGCCCACGCCGAAGTGCCTGTCGCTCAGCGCGATGGACAGGGATTCGGGGCTCTCCACCAGCTGGTTGAAGCAGTTGAAGTAGATGTAGTCGTTGCCGCAGGTCTGCATCTTGGTGAAGGCGAGCTTCTGCCGCCTGGTGCGCATGCGGGTGATGTTCACCAGCTCCGTGTTGATCTCGCTGTAGCGGCTGCGCAGGCAGTCGGCCAGGGCGTTGGCGGTATCGATGGAGGTCAGGCAGGGAATGCCCAAACGCGTGCTCAGCGTGCGGATCTTTACGCTGTCCCGTATGGGGTTGCGGCCCTTGGCGCTGGTGGAGATCACGTACTGCACCGCGCCGCTCTCGATGAGCTTGGCGGTGTTGTTCTCGCCCTCATGTATCTTCGAGACTTCGGTGACTTCCAGCCCGGCGGCGCGCAAAACCTTCGCGTTGCCCTCGGTGGCGTAGAGTTTGAAGCCCAGCAGGGCGAATTTCTTCGCCAGGTCGGGGATCTCTGGCTTATCCTGCTTGCGCACGGTGATCAGCACGCCGCCCCTGTGCTCCAATTTGAAGCCAGCGGCCAGCAGCCCCTTGAACAGGGCCTCCTCCAGGGTCTTGCCGATGCCCAGCGCCTCGCCCGTGGATTTCATCTCCGGGCCCAGCTGGGTGTCCACACCGTGGAGCTTCTCGAAGGAGAACACCGGCACCTTCACCGCCACGTAGGGCGAGGAGGGGTACAGCCCCGTGCCGTAGCCCATGCTCTCCAGCATTTCGCCGGTGGTGCAGCGGGTGCACAGCTCCACCACGGGCACGCCCGTCACCTTGCTGATGTAGGGCACCGTGCGGCTGGCGCGGGGGTTGACCTCGATGACGTACAGGTCGCCGTGATAGATGATATATTGGATATTTACGATGCCCTTGATGCCCAGCTCCTGCGAGATGCGCTTGGTCGCGGCCAGGATGGTCTCCACCATCTCGTCGTCCACGTGCACGGCGGGGTAGACCGCGATGGAGTCCCCCGAGTGCACGCCCGTGCGCTCGATGTGCTCCATGATGCCGGGGATCAAAATGTCCTTGCCGTCGCAGATCGCGTCGACCTCGATCTCCGTGCCCATGAGGTATTTGTCCACCAGGATGGGGTTCTCCACCCCGCCGTCGAGGATGACCGCCATGAACTCGCGTATCTCGTCGTCGTTGTAGGCGATGGACATGTTCAGTCCGCCCAGCACGTAGCTCGGGCGCACCAGCACGGGATAGCCCAGCGCGTTGGCCGCGGTGAGGGCCTCCTCCGTGGTCATCACGGTGGCGCCCGCCGGGCGCTTGACGCCCACCTTCTCCAGCAGCGCGTCGAAGCGCTCGCGGTCCTCTGCGCGGTCGATGCCGTCGAAGGAGGTGCCCATGATGGGGTAGCCGCTCTCGTGGAGGAATTTCGCCAGCTTGATGGCCGTCTGCCCGCCGAAGGCGCACACCACGCCCACGGGCCGCTCGATGCGCAGGATGGCGTCCACGTCTTCGGGGGTGAGGGGCTCGAAATAGAGCCGGTCCGCGGTGTCGAAGTCCGTGGAGACGGTCTCCGGGTTGTTGTTGATGATCACGGTCTCGAAGCCCAGCTTCTGCAGGGAGTGCACGCAGTGCACGCTGGCGTAGTCGAACTCGATCCCCTGCCCGATGCGGATCGGCCCGGAGCCCAGCACCACCACGCGGGGCTTGCCGCTGCGCTTGGCAGGGGCGCTCTCGTCCTCGCCTTCGGGCACGGAGTAGAAATACGGCGTGGCCGCGTCGAATTCGCCCGCGCAGGTGTCCACCATGCGAAAGGAGGGCGGGTTGAGGCGCGCATTCGACGGCAATTCATGCCCGGACAGCTTCTTCAGGGCGGCGTCGGGGTAGCCATAGCGCTTGCCGAGCTTGTATTGCTCCATTGTGATTTGCGTGTCCGAGATGCTCTGCTCATACTTGACAAGGCCCAGCAGCTTATCCAGGAAGTAATTGTCGATCATAGTGATATCATGAATTTGCTGCACAGGCACGCCGCGCCACAGCAGCTCGAAGACCTTGAACATGCGCTCGTCGGTGGGCTCGCCGATCATCTTTAGCAGGTCGTCCGTGCCTGTCTCCAGCCAGCGGGGCGCGCGCAGGGTGTTGCGTGAAATTTCCACGCCGCGCACGGCCTTCATCAGGGCGTTCTCGAAGGTCGCGCCCAGGGACATGACCTCCCCCGTGGCCTTCATCTGCGTGCCCAGCTTGCGGCTGGCGAAGATGAACTTGTCGAAGGGCCACTTGGGGAACTTCAGGGCCACATAGTCGATGGTGGGCTCGAAGCAGGCCATGGTGCAGCCCGTCACGGCGTTGGGGATCTCGTCCAGGCGGTAGCCGATGGCGATCTTCGTGGCCACCTTCGCGATGGGGTAGCCCGTGGCCTTGCTTGCGAGGGCCGAGGAGCGCGACACGCGCGGGTTGACCTCGATGACGGCGTACTCCATGCTGGTGGGGTGCAGCGCGAACTGCACGTTGCAGCCGCCCTCCACGCCCAGTGCAGTGACGATGTCCAGCGCTGCGGTGCGCAGCATCTGGCACTCCGCCTCGGCCATGGTGAGCGCCGGGGCAACAACGATGCTGTCCCCCGTGTGGATGCCCACGGGGTCGATGTTCTCCATGGAACACACGGTGATGGAGCTGCCCGAGGCGTCGCGGATGACCTCGTACTCAATCTCCTTCCACCCGGCCACGCTCTTCTCGATGAGGGCCTGGGTGATGGGGCTCAGGCGCAGGCCGCCTGCGCAGATCTCCCGCAGCTCGGCCTCGTCGTCGCAGAAGCCGCCGCCCGTGCCGCCCAGGGTGAACGCGGGCCGCACGATCACCGGGTAGCCGATTTTATCCGCAAATTCGACCGCCGCCTCCACGTCCGTGACGACGACGGACGGGATGCACGGCTGGCCTATTTCTATCATGGTGTCCTTGAATATCTGGCGGTCCTCCGCCCTGTCGATGGTCTCCGGCCGCGCGCCCAATAGACGCACGTTGTGCCGGGCCAGGAAGCCCTCCTTGGCCAGCTGCATGGAGAGCGTCAGTCCCGTCTGCCCGCCCAGGGTGGACAGGATGCTGTCGGGCGACTCCTTGAGTATCACACGCTTGACGGTCTCAAGCGTCAGCGGCTCTATGTAGATCCTGTCGGCCATGTTCTGGTCGGTCATGATGGTGGCGGGGTTGGAGTTGATGAGGACGATCTCCAGGCCCTCCTCGCGCAGCGCGCGGCAGGCCTGCGTGCCCGCGTAGTCGAACTCCGCCGCCTGGCCGATGACGATGGGCCCTGAGCCGATCACCAAAACCTTGCGGATTCCGGGTTGCAGCGGCATTTACGCGTCCCTCCCCTTCTTCATGATGGAAACAAAGCGGTCGAACAGGTCGCCCTCGCCGTGGGGCGTCCAGCAGGCCTCGGGGCTGAACTGCACCGAAAACCCGTTGAAGCCCTCATAGTCCAGGCCCTCGCAGGTG
>Ga0123353_10004759_pt1 | contig 17604 bp, 14 predicted proteins | sample TergutLab28metaG_3_FD_92763 | JGI IMG/M metagenome (GOLD analysis project Ga0123353, IMG submission 92763) | Labiotermes labralis P3 segment gut microbial communities from Petit-Saut dam, French Guiana - Lab288 P3 | ecosystem: Host-associated > Arthropoda: Insects > Digestive system > Gut ...
GTCGTCACTCTTCAAGAACGTTTTGCTGTGACAGCTGGTGGTTTCTTACCAACGATTTAGGAGAGCTTGTCAGTAACACATAGCTAGTTGATGCTGTGATACAATGCAGAGGAGCAAAGATATCTTGCGCAGTATTCTTCAAAGACTACTTCATCCCAAGGAAAATGTATTTGTTCTCGCATAGTATTGGAAGGCGTTTGCAAGTTGGAACAATTTTCTTTTCAACATAAAAGTCCCTTACTGTTCTTTTGAGATACTCAAATCAAAATTGTGGGTGATTACATTTCCTACAGGTTTTTGAGTTGTCATCCTTCCTGTGGTATGCAGAGGGATCCTTTCAGTTTTATCTTGCTTTTCCTTCTGATGTTATTTTTATTGATGCTTCTGATATACCATGGTACTTTGCTGTTCATCTGCACAGAAAAATTAAATTTTCTCTGTTGTTTCTTGTTTATTCAGGCATTTTGCATGGTTTATTACTTCCTGGCTTCACTGCAAGTGGTTTTCCTCTCCTTTCCACTGGCTGCCAGTTAGGTGTTTGGCTTATAAAGCTTGAAGTTACATTTATGCACATCTGTAACCTGGTAGAACAAAATGGAATACATCAGATATTGGTCATATACATCTTACCAGTGATGTCCACCTGTACCAAACTGGAAAAGGTCATAAATATTTCCATGAGTGGAAAATGGTACCATGATGTTATTGTGGGTGCAGAATCATGGTTAATCAAGAGGAATTTAAGGCTATGTGCTGCTTTTTTCCCCCCTAAAACAGGTTGTAAGACCACATCATTTTTATGTCTTGCAGAATTACATGGGAAGATGGGAGGTGAGTATGTGATGTTCAAACTCACAAGATTACTTCCTAGTGTTACTGGATCATCAAGCTTCTTGTTTCATTGTTTCTAATGTTTTTGGTTTACGTAATGTATATGTTTACCTTCCATCTTCTCAGATGACAGTGACAGGCAAAATGCATGATTTCATCATGAGTACTGTATAGTGCCATAAGTATCATAGGTATAAAAGGCCCGTATGCCTGTGCGCCCAAACAACTTGGTGGCATGTGCATAGATGTGGATCTAGTGAACTGTATTTCCAGGCACTAACTTGAGCCACAACATTTTTTAAGCTGTATGAGGTTGATAAATCATAGCCAGAATGACCACTGAGTGCTTTATCTCTTAAATAATTGTGAGTTGGCAATTCTAGTTTCATGAGATGGGCACTATGATTGCGTGAAATTGATTTTTGTATCATCTACTTCCCAGGCAAGTCTATCCAGGCTGGGATACCTTGAGCTATACTGCAGTAGGCAACCAGGCCATTTGATGTTACACGTATGTTTGTGCTGAGGTCACTGCATTGCGTTAGCTTAGAGGTTGTGTGATCACATCAGCAAAACCCAGAGCAGAGCAGATGAGTGGAAAGGGAAGATTGATGTCATGGTTTGAATGGAGGTCATTTGGCAGTAGAGGCTGACAGGGCAACTCCGGCTCTTGGCACTAAATGTAAACAAAGTAGAGGGCTGGAGTCATTGGAAACCAGGAAAAAGATTGTGAGTCAGGTACCTGATCTGACAGCAGTTACTTGCAAGAGAGTTTTTTGTGTAAACGTGGAACACGAAGTTGTAGTGTTGGGGGGGGATTTACAGTGCGGGTTTCTTCGTGATGCAAGCAAAATTTTGAAAATTGTGTTTTGTATTACTGTTTTTATCTGTACAGTAACACGGTGGGGTTAAAGACTTGCATGATGTTCCCAACAATCACATAGGCAGGATGAGTTTATTCCATTTCTCAAGATGGCTGATCCATCCATCAGGAAAAAGCATGGTAAATATTAGGGCGGTAAGCCTGAAATTAATAAGCTTGTTTAGGTGATAGAAAAGCGGACTCGTCGGAGGATGGTGTTCTTAACTGACAAACAGTGCAACTTGCTACTAACAGTAAAACGTAAATTAAATATAGGTTATGGTTATGGAAGACATAGTTAACCACCAAATTTCTTGATTCACAGCAACTGATAATAGCTGAAACTTGGGTATTAAGTGTGTTGTCGCCAAACTTCATCCAGCATGCTTAGCCATCAGGGCAGTGACACCACTCACAAAAACATAATTTACAGTTAGTTTGTTTTGCTTTTTTGCATTGTATCTTCAAAAATTATCATGCGAGGGAATTCAGCAGACAAAAGAGTATTCACCATGATATATAAAATCATTAAATTAATTGCAGGTATAAAAAAGTGTCTCATAGGCATTATTTAAGAATTTTAATGTACTTCCCCTTTCCAGTCAGTGCCCATTGTCGTTACTATCTTGTAGATAATAGGGGAGAATTGAAAATTGAGAAATACTCGGTATAAATATGAGACATGTGACTTATGTTAATCTCTGCAGGAACCAAAGGAATACAATGCTCATAGTTCTAAACAAAACCATATTTAAGCCAGCAGTGAAAGATTACCTGTTACCCATCTATTATACTGTAGAATAACAATTTCATCTGACAGGTCATAAGTAATGTAGATATTAAGTAACTTTTGACACATACCATGCACTATGTGTGGTCTGCATAATATGATATTTTTCTAGGATGGCTATGAACAGCTATATAAATCACAGATTTACATTTGTACTGTATTATGTTTGCACTGTATGTACAACATCCTTGTACTGTAAAGGATCTATGGGATGTAAACATATTATAGTCAACTCTTATGTTCCAAAATCAACTCATGAGAATCTCCAAGACGAAGCTTGTACCGTGCAGTAAACACTTTCCGTGTCATTTATCAAAAACAGCCAATGCTGTACAGGGAAATAATTGGTGTTCTGAGATCTGTACAAAATACATAAATACCCTGTGTGGGCAGAACGTGGATTTCTTAAATTGTTAAACCTAGTGGTATATGGTAACTGCTAGGCCTTAAAAGGTTAATATGCCCCACAAATGACAACTGCTGGAGTTCTTAATTGGCAGGTGTGGAGACACCAATCTCTTGCTGATTATTCTGTCACCAGAAATGCTGTCTAAACAACAGAAAACTGCAGTGTGAACTGTTGTACTTTCTTGCTGAAAGCAGATAATAGTTTCTCTCGTAAGCAGACAGTTGAATGATTCAGAACATTGGGTCAGAACGTGTGTAACATACTTGTGTGAAACTTTGTCTAACTTTATGATGGCATTTCTTGTAGGCTCGGTATTTAGGATGTACATCATACAGAGAAGTACAGTGTTGCAGTGGTGTTTCTTCTGCATCTGAAAACTGGCTGCCTTCAAGACTGCAGACTATAAATAAGAGCCTTTACAGACATAATAATATCTGTGACATTGGATGTTGGCAGCCTGCTAAACCAGCGCAGTACAATTTAATAAGCTAACAACAGGAAGTGACCAGTGACGTGAGCTGTATACATTTGTCATGGCAGTGAAATTAATTTGTCCATTTTTCCTTGAATTCTGGACTTCGTGTAGGGCTTTACAACATGTAGGTTTTGGGAGCTGAACTAGAATAATGCTGTGAGTATGGACATAGATTGCTTCCTGCTATCAGAGTTCATGAGGTACTGCTACACAGGACATTATGGTACTACTGGACTTTAAAAGGAAGTATGTACTTGCAAAATTACTGTGGCAGTATGAAGGGCTGTGCCTAATGCAAAATTGAAGATTATGTCGTCATGTCAATTAACAATAAACACCATTACAGTGTGTGGTAATCTTATCTAGATATATTAGCATAATACAGTCTGGTCATACCAAACTTAAAGTTTCATTTTACCACTCCCTAGGTCTACTCTTGACCTTCTACAACAAAGAGGTGACAGTAAATCTGAATGGTCTTAATGGTTCATAAATTAATTAGGTTGTATCAGGTGCTGAGGTTATTCAGCATGTAGTTAAGTGAGTAAATAATTATGTCTAATGAAATTTAGAGGACTGTGGAGTAAACATTTTTGGCTTATTTTATGGTGCAGTACTCTCTGGAGAAAGTAACAGAAACCTCATCAGGATAGCAATGCAGTCAGGCCCACCTGCTAATTAAATGCCTACATTTACATGTAGCATACAACTGGTAGTTCATTGGTCTTTCAGGCAGTGGGTTTATAAACATTTTTTAATACATTAGAAAACCAAAGATCATACTGTAGATTTTGTCTGTATTAGTACAAAATTTTTGAGTAGAAATGACCAAGAAAGCAGTAAATTCCAACAGATGAAAATAAAAAAAAAAAAAATTGGGGTTGATCACATGCCACTTGTGTGGCTCGTGCAAGTTGCTTTTAAAAAAGTAATGTTTAGGTACTTGAGACGCATATGAGGCTGAGCAAGAGTGGTGTTTTTAAACATTTTTGTAAGCAAGAAGACTCGTAACTAACTGAAACTAACCTGTTGTTGAATGAACAGAAATAAGGAGTCAGGAAATAAAAAATATTTCATTTGTTATGCAGTTATCAAAATAACAGTCCATATAGTGGTTTGAGAGATAATAATTTGAAAAGTTGAGAAGCTAATCATCATCATCAGACACTTAACTTGCTGGTAGATGCTTGTAAATGTATAATTCACATGTTGTATTAAGATACGGTTCTTGCCTAAGTTGCCTCGTAAATTGCAGTTTACAGAGCTGACCTAGCTAGCCACCCCTGGAATATGGTACATGGGTAAAGCACCTCCTCTGAACAATAACACAGTGCACTCATTCCGTATACTATACCACCTGACATGACGCACACCTCACTCTCCATCTGGTACATACTCTTGATATATGCTCTCTGTTACATAACTCAAATTCATCTTCTGTAAATAATATGAATATATACTCAGTTATCTAAAATTATCAACAACATATTTACAGGACAGGATCTCTTCAGATCACACAGATCAAGACAGATATTTATATGCATATCCCATACAGAATAAAAATGGCTGTGAGCTTGTCTGTGAAGCGGCTTACTGTCACTTAGTTTGATATCACAGCATTATATTTTTATGCTTCTCAACCTTGTGTAGTTAAGAATTTTAATAATTTAATCATTCCAGTGAGGTTGATGCATTATCTAGTTCAGCTTGTTGGACTTGTATTCCTTTGTTCTAGGAGACTACCTGAGGATGGCACCCCAGTACCGATTTATGTAGGAGTGTGCTGCTTGTCATGAATTGTGTTTTGTTAGGTACATTTGGTGGTTGATGTATTGTTGTCATATGTATCTGTTCCTTTCTGTCTGTGTAATAGTGTATCAGCCTGAATTTGTGTGCATAGTAAGTTTCAGAAGGTGAAACTGATAGGAAAGACACACACACACATTTGCATGCATGTATACATACATACATCCAGTACAAGTGATCCCACAAAGTCTCTGGCTTCAGGCACACCTACAGTTAGCCAGCCTAGGCTGATGCCACAAGTTGGGAGAGTGCACAAAGGCATGTGCACTTAGATCAGTGTGCTCCTGCAATGAGAGTGGTGGAGGTGCCAGTATTCTTGCTGATACTTTCATAGCGAGATTAGGAGTATGATGCCGCCCACTCATTTCCAAGGTACTAGATGATCTCTGCTGTCTGTGCTCTGTAGCAGCGGCAAGTGGGTGAGCCGAGGTGGACACTTGGCCTCTGTTACATGGTAGCTGCTATCACATGACTGAGGTAGGAGGACCATATGTTTTAGGAGACTTATGCTGAAGGTTGTCATTTAAAATAACATGGTATTTGTGGAATTACTTGAGGTACACCTTGTGACATTTCAGGCTTCTGCCGTGATATAGTTAGGCCTTCATTCTGGGATGTTACACAGTATAGGTTGGTACAAGAGTGAAGGCCATACACGTACATGCTTTACCTACACAAGTAAATACAAGTGGTCCATAAAATAATTACAGAACCTTTTCTCCTTCCAATCTTGTATCTAAGAATGTAAAAATTACAAAACTAAAATTATTATTTTAATATACTGCACTGTGTTGGTGTAAAATATGAGAGAATTTTTATTTTAATGATAACCTTTATTTCAAAATAAATTCAACACATTGACGTTTCTGTATGTAAATTACGCAAATACAATTGCTACTTCTTACCAATACAGTTTGTTGTTTATGTATATGAAAATTAGCTCATTTGTAGTTAATTACAGAAGTAGTTCCTCAAGATATTCTTGAAATTCTTCATCTCTGGACTTCTCTTCTGAAACAACCTTTCCTTCTCTCCAAACCTTGCCTTCATCTTCACTGTTACTGTCATTATCATGTGTTGTTCCATCAGTATCAACTTGCTGTTTTTGATCATCACTTTCCTCTGGAGTTTCTTGGGCCTTTTTCTTTCTTTTGCTAGGATGCGAATCTTCATGGATTTGCCTTTTCTTGTTTTTACTTCTTATCACTTCCCGTTTCTTGTGATGATAGTTGAGTTTGTATGTACACTCTGGACACAACCCTGAATCAGAATTTTAAATTTAGTAAATTTGTTCTGTGGGCAGACAAGAAACATAAACATACAAGCAAGATGGATAGACACACATGAACATGATGATAAACCTTTCTGTCTTTGTGAAATAAGGAAAATAAAGCATGCAAGTCATTTCATGACAGCTTGACCACAACGAATGAACTTTCATCAGCAGTTGATTATTTCCTGTTATGGAATTCAATGTTTAATAATCGCAAATGCCTGCAATTAGATTCTACCCTGACCCAGTTGTCATCCTGCTCTAAGATCCATGTTACAGCTGTCAGCCTGTCTTCATACAGGTGTCCCATGTGTTCTTTTATGAGGCTTCCCAACTGATATGTTGTACACAGTGTTCGTCTTCCTTGTCCACGCTACACTTGCTGTTCTTTTAACCTTTTTGTGGTTAATTTGCATCATGTGGAGTACCAGTCAAAACTGTCTGTCAAATGTTAACAGTTAAATTACCATTGAACAGACATCTGTGAAATTTGACATTGGATGATTTTACAAAAAATTGTGAAACCACTTCAATTTTGATGTAAACTGGAGAGTTTTAATGACCACTCTGCATGAAGACATATGTTCTGATCTGAATGGATGTTTGTTCACATCCCACTTTGCACATGTGTGTCTTCATCCCTACTCTGTTCATGCATATTCACATCTGTTCTGTATATATGTTCACATGCAGACTGTGCACACATGCCTAGTTCTTATCATGCCGAACTCTTGTGCTGTTGCTTTGATACAGCAAGCCATAAACTCTACTGCATCAAATTTGTAGAGCAGCAGACATGCCATAATGTAATCAGTTAATTAGTAAATATACAACACTGCAGCGTTTGTTCTATCAAGTTAATACCGTAACATAGTTACAGAATGCATACACTTCCTAAATTGTTTTCATTTAATTCCCCAAATAAAGTACAGTGTATTATATTGCAGATTTAGGCATGTGTCTGCACATTTTATTGTGTTCACATTCAGTGTTCTACTTACTTAGCTTTACCAGTGCATTCTTCTTTTCCTCTTGCTCCTTGTAAGCAAAGTTGACTTCCCATGTTCTCAGCCCTTCAGCCTCTGGACATATTTTGTTTCCACAGCTAAACTGTCCTTTACCATTTACTACCTCCTGTTCTGTCCGCCACCGCATAGCAATCTGCAACGCACATTCTCATGTACATATCAACAAACACCTTAGCCCTTTTACTGACAGGTCCTGTTCTGAAGGCAGATACAGACCACTGTCTGTCAGTCTACCAGCCTTTTCCCAGTATGTCTTAACTGCTGTTTCTGTAAACTCAAACGAACAGTGAACTCCAGACTGGTGTGGATACTGGAAAGTTTGGACCAGATATCAGACAACCAATGTGAATTCTGATGATGCTTCTGAATGGACCATCTTGAAATTTACCTGTGTGTTTCTGTAATAGAAGATGTGTCTGGTGTGTTACAGTTATATCTTCCTCTTACCTAGAATAGAATGGAATCTAAGCAGGGAATATCTTGCTGTTGGAAGAAAAAGAAGCCTGGAATGTGAAATCAGTAAGTGGCAAAAGAAACTTAAATCTGACAAGAATGGTCAAATGCTATCAATTATGGGGCATTTTGGCTGTTCTAACGCACTGATTTTATTCATCATTTCAACTCATTCAATGATACACACCTGTGCTACTGATACAGCACTGTTATAAACCAATGCATAAACACAGATGAATTACCTGATATCTAAGAAAACTCAAAATGATACATTGATGAATTAAAGAAATGGCAATTTCCATCAGTTGTGCATACATAAATGTGATTTATGAAGGAAAGGCATAAAGAAGAATTCAAGTTTGTGAAATAATATGCCTGTGACATGATGGGGGGAAAGATGGATGTGGCTGTTAGGGAACAAAACAGACACTTAATAGAAAGATTAAATGTTTTTGAAATAATAAGGATGATAGAAGAAACAAGACACAAACTTACTGATCACAGTCAAAGACTGGAACTTGATATGTAACTCTCCTATTACATGGGACCTATTTCTTTACACCTGTGAGCATTTTATGCATTTTCTAATTTGTTGGTAAGATCACATTTCCTCTTGAGAAAGTAATAGTTGCTTAGCTAATTAATAAATACTCCACAATTTGCGTGACTGCAAGAGCCTTCAACCGTTATCTGTCCTGAGTCATATGTCAAATTCACATCTTGTATCATGTTTTTAAGACACATTTCCATATTATCCTCCCATGCACAAAATCATTCAAAAGTCTGAGGCCCTGTGTAACATTCTGTAGCATGCTTTGTTTTTGTGTGCTGAGGAGTTTTTAGCCTCTTGATGAATTTGCATACTGCAGGACCACCTATGCTGGCTGTGTGTGTATACTTATTCTGTATACTTGAAGCTGCCCTCCATATATGGAGATTTGTCTCCTCCATCTCTTACCCAAGGATGTGCTGAAGCAACAAGGGATCCACTTATAAATTGCATGAAAGTTGTGTAAATCAAAAACCGAAATATAAACCAAAAGGCAGAAGAGAACTGCCCTCTGCTGGGTTATTACGCAGCAAGTAGTGGTAATTTACCACTACGCGCTGCATGATGTCCCAGGAGAGCGCATTTCTCATCTGCTTTGCGGCGGAAGCCTGAAATCATGCAAAAGGCAGAAGGTATTTAAGGAAAGCCTCTGTCAAGATGGACAAAGGTATGAAGCCAGAAAATTACCTTATTTTCCTTGTATCTGCTGAGGTCACAAATGCAGTATTCTTTAAAGAGTTTATCATAATATTTCTTGGCTAATTTTGCTTCCCATGACTCAGGTGTATCATCTTCATCCCACAAAAAGCGATGATTTTCTCTGATCACGTCAATGTCTTTTCTGTCTCGTGACCTGCAAAATGTATTGACATTAATTATTTTAAAACACTGCACTTCTTCACCCTGTTCAGCTATGTGTGTGCGCGCGTGTGCGTGCGAGAGAGAGAGATTCTACTTGTCTTGCATTCTCGTACACTGAGGTAGGTTTGGATGTGGGATGCTATGTGTGTTTTGATGTCCCCAAGTTCATAAATATATATTATGAATATGTCTTGTTGAGAGTTTGTAGGGAATTTTGCTATTATGTGTTTGAGGTAAAGCAATGTTTACAAGAAGCCCTCCGTGAACACACCTTGTTATCTATGAAAGAAGGATGAAAACAAGAAACTGAGAGTTAAAGGGACAAAAGGATTTTATTTCAAGACAGCAATGTTTAACATGCTGAAAACTAAATGACAGCTGTATCAATGAAAAGTAAAAGGTAAAGTGCACCTTGTACAGGCCATACAGCCCATAGGGGGAGTAGAAGTATAGCTCTACTCTTTCTTGACCACGGCATTAGAAGGGGGTGAATGGTCAGCGTCACGCCCCGGCTGCTCTTAACCCCCGGAAAAGACCCAGTACCCATTGTACAGGAGGCTGGGTGGGCCCCAGGGCCGGTCTGGACAGGTGCGGAAAATCTCGCCCCCCACCGGGATTCGTTCCCGGACCGTCCAGCCCGTAGCCAGTCGCCATACCAACTATTCTACCCGGCCCTGTATCAATGAACTGCGTATTTATTAACAAACACCCTTTGGTTCAAGTATACTGTGCAGGAAACTTAAATAATAAATCTTAGTAAAATAAAAGTGAATCTTATTACTGTAAAGAGACATTATTTTACTTATGAAATTGTTTTAAAGATAAGTTGTTTTTACTTATTAAACAATTCTAATGGATTTTTTACAATTATATTGAACATTACATTTAAAAGAGTTAGAGACTGGTCTACAGCAGTTTTTAAAGCCTGGTACTGATCTGTGACTTAAAATGTGTCAGAAGCAATGGATTATAATATTACTTACGTATCCCTCTTAAGGAGAGTTGTTTTCCCATAATACACCATGTAGTCATTCATAAGCCGTTTGTGAAGGTCATATATTGAAAGAGATGACAGTACAGCTTTCACTGTCCTTTGTGGAGCTGAAGTGTCACTGTCACTGGCAGCTGCTCTCTTTAACATTGTGCCTGTTGAGTGGAACATACACACACACATGGTTTAGTTTAACTTTCCTCAGTGCCTTGACACAAACACAGCAATAGTATGTTACAGTAGAACACAACTGCTTCCTTCCACATCATAATCATCGAACATAGAATGCATGCAAGTGAAAAGTATTGTGCATTACCTAAATGCAGCTTGCAGCTCAGTTGTGGCAGGTGACTACGAACAGATACTGAGAATCTGTACATGTGTTTAATACAGAGTGAGCCAAATGTCACTGTGCACCTACCATAGACATGTGTTTGCATTCCGACATTCTTTTATTCAATGATAAAATGATATAACATTGCTTGAGGAAGGGAGGGTTTATCAATGTACATCCCACAAGTTGCATAGGCCATAATATTAAAACCAGGTGTTTGTAACACTAATACTATTATGTTATTGCTTGTAGTGTAAGTGAATAGTGACTTCTGGCTCACTAAGTATATGGAGTACAGTCAGTGTTTGGAATAGTAACCAGAACATCTGTTTAAAATTCTTGTACATAAGTGAGTACAGTAGGGTCTCGTTTTGTGATAGATCATTTTACGACAATTCACTTTTACGACCCTTGTCGAGTCAGACCGAGCAGTCCCGACCTCTGGTGCATCCCTGTCGCAACTCGAGCGTCATTTCTCTACTTAGTATGCTTCCAGCTCTTTTCCGGTGTGCATGTGTTTCTTTTTTTTTTATTTTATTTTAGTGCAGTTCTTTTAAGTTGATTATGATTTTTCCACCCACAACGTCCATCAAAAAGACAGAAAAAATCAAAACAGTTCAGGTTACATTCTTTCTTGATGTCTTCTGAACCACGACCTGGGCCTTCTTCAACAAAATAAAAAGTGATTTTATTTATATTTTTTTCAATTATCTGTGTAATTTTCTATATACCTAATTCATTAAATTAAAATTGTATGTCATAATGTAAAGAGGTGTTGTAAATTATAAAATTATTTGACTGATTTGTTTAGCCCATGAACCAATCTCAAATTAAACCATTTAAATTGTACTAGTTTTATGACGATTTGATTTACAACCAAATATTCGAGAACATAACCCCATTGTAAAACGAGACCCTACTCTATTTGTGTCATTCTGCAGGCACAGTATTTTATCTGACCCCACACATCACTCTGCACTTCGACTGTTTTGCTTGGTGCCAGGCAGTGGCAACTGCAGACTTGCCAATCAGCCACAAGTCAGGGACCATTCTTTTTCACTGAATGCACTAGATATGAAATTAGGTTTTGTACCCACCATATTTAGAGATGCTGACCATGATTTACTAGATACAGGTCATATCTAACAAATAGGTTTTTCATTGCATGTCAGAGTCTGCTGGTGAAATTGAAATCCTATAGTCCAGGTGTTTGCCTACATATCACTGGTTTGAGAATTATTACCATACAGTTTTATCTGTTAACCCTTCAATCTGGTACTTAAATGGCTCACAGTCTTTTACCCAGTCAGTGTTTAAATCTGGCTCCATGGCCCAAAGAACATGACGTGTGTGTTGATCCAGCATGAAGGGTTAACATGCCCTGTGTTAAAAGTATGGTTTTAGATTAGCAGATCAGGCCACAATTTCCTTCTAATTATGCTGCCACCAGAAACACTGTAAACAATACATATAGTTGTTTGTGGTGTGCAAATTGCACTGTCTTGCTGAAAAAAGGCTTCACTTCTGCCCTTGTTACAGCCTAATACTAGTACAATGAAATTTATTAGTCATCTATGCCTCCGACTTTCTGGTTTGATTTGAAGGTTGTTCAGTATGAGGGAATTGTATTGATGCAATATGGCCTTCACCAAAGGCCTGTAAAAATAGCAATGTAAAAGAATTCAAATACCTACAAACTAACAACTATAGCACATTCTGCATTTGTTCAAATATTTTGCAATGAGCTTTCAACTGATACAGACTGAAGTCTGTGATACATCACATCTTACATCTGCTGCATCTTTTTATCTGTGGATTACATCATGGAAATAGGGTTTTAATTTTAGTAACTCCAGAATGGTAGGGCCACCCCTGCTGGTCAGGTTATGACTAAGGCATCAGACAGATACTATGGCCTTCCAGGTGGGGGTTGGTTGTGTGGCTGACATTCTCACCTTGTACAAACCCATGTGTCTTGATGTTGGTGTTGTGATTATTATTGTTATTATTACTATTTAGAATAAATTCTCGCCTATTAGTTAGCAGGTGGTGGTCTTCTGGTAAGTCCAGATCTCAACAAGAGATCAAAGCGATTTATCCCAGCACTTTATTAATGGTGTGTGCAATGGTCATAGGGTGATCTTCTGTAGTTTTGTTGTTGTTGTAGTAGTAGTAGTAATCTCTCACTGGTCATTGATTGGAGTTTCTTGTGATCTTTGTACAAATGGGTCAGTATTTAACAGAAAGCACTGCCAACTTAAGGACTGATCCTGGTAGCTGTGAAGTCTAAGGCACAGGTCTGCAGCCACTTGATTGTGGGGATTGTGTGTTCAAATCCCACTGAGGGTATGGATGTTTGTGTCTTACATTTGCTGTGTGTTATGGTAGTGGCCTCTGGAATGAGCTGATCCCTCATTCACAGGAGTCCTACCAGGTGTGTTTATGCCTAATTGTTGTGATCTAGAAACCAACAATGAGGCAGCCTAGGCCTGATTTTGGCTGTAGCACCACAAAAAGAAGAAGAAGATAAATTCATTTATCATTGTGATTTCTTCTGATTCTACTGCAGTCCTGGAAGTGATAACATATACACTCTGATGTGTGTTGTTAAAAAAAAAAACTAGTCATATGATGGCTATATCACACTGCCCTGAAAATGGAAATGCATACTAGGTCTCTTCAGAATATTGATGTCTGCCAGATTATATGGCACCATCCCAGAAAACAGTAAAGTTAAGGTCATAACTAACTCCACAGAGTAGACTCCTTGAGAGGCTACTAGTTTCTGTGCCAATCAAGAAATATCCTGCATTTAATGGGACACAGAAGTTCATCACTGTGTTCACAAGGGCCCACCTACCATGTCCCTATCCTGAGTCAGATTAATCCAGCCCATGCATTTGTATCCTATGTATGAAAGATCTATTTTAATATTTTCCTCCCATCTATGCCAAAGTCTTGCAAGTAGTCTCTGTCCTTCAGCTTTCCCCACCACAACCCTGTATGCATTTCTGGCCCCCCCCCCCACTTGGACCACCCATCCCATCCATCCTTGTTCAGTCACCTTGAAGAGGAGTGTGAATTGCTCCAGTCCCCTCTTGGACCCAGCAGCCAATTCTCAAATGCCCTGAGCATATGGTTCTCCCTTAATATGAGAGACCAAATTGTACACCCAAATAAAAACAACAGGCAAATTATAGTTCTGTATATTTGAATCTTTATGTTTTTAGTTAGCAAAGGAGAAGAAAAGATCCTGCACCAATTGGGAAGAGGCATTCCCTAAATTTAGTATGTTCATAATTTCTTCATGCACGAAATTTGGTTTGGTAGTATCATTCCCAAATACAGTATTTAATCTTTGCCAAATTTTCAAAAGACGTATTAGCCACCAATATGTTGCGATTTTTGACATACATTCTGTTGATGTAATGAACACAGTTACTAAACACTTGAACATATACTTGGTACTCTGATCATTTGCTTCTAGACCAGCCTCCTCCTAGCCAATACTAAAGCTTCTCTACATTTCTATATAGTGTGTATGGTTTCACACCTACAATTAACACAGTCAGCATAGACCAGAACCTGTTGTGCTCCCACTCAGTTTGTCTGGACCTCTCTATTGGCATATTCGCACAAAGTTGATAATAGCAAACATTACACAAGCAGCATGGTGTGATGATGTATCATACTCATCATGTCAACCACAAACAGTGATTACTGAGAGTGTAATATGGTCCTGAAATAATTTCAGCAGTTGGCAAACAACTGCATTCATCACCAGATGTTGAAAACTACCTTACCGGTATGTGATTATAAATTGGCGAGCACACAGACAGGCACAGTACCTTAAGGGTGCAGATGTTCAACAATGTGTTGGTTATCTGATCCTGTATTACTGCTGAGGCAATGTATGTACTGAATGAGATACTACAGGATAGGATGATTATGAACGCTGAATCATCGATTGTGAGAGGACGTGGCTATGGCCCATTTAATTCTACTATCCTAGCATTTGCCTGTAGGGAAACAAGAACTAGAACTAAAACTAAATCTATGACTACAGAGAAAACCTTCAATCAGGATAGTCTGCCTCTGAATCAAGATTTGAACCTGTTATTTACTTATATACTTACTTAACACACTCACTTACTTACACACTTACTCACTGCATGGAACTTGAGACCTTCTTGAGAAGCTAACTGGTTCTCAGCTAGTCAAGAAATTCCCCGCAATTTATGGAACCTGAAGGTTCGTTACTGCATTGACAAGTTGCCGCCACCTGTCCCTATCCTGAGCATTTGAACTTGTTACCTCCCAAATATAACAGTGTAAAGCAGTACACTTGAGACACTTGATTTGTGCAATGTTAGAAGCTTTTCTTTCCCAAAATGAATTCTCACTGCTACAACAGCACCCAAAATGCACAGTACTTGGTCCACACTACAATTCCATGTCAATATACTGTTAGTAACAGGAGTGTGAAAATAGCAATACTGAATCATTTTCTGTGGTCAGATACTTGAGGATAAATTGAATGGATTACAACCAATCGAACATTAGAATTTCAGTGTTGTTTATATATTAATACATATACATTTTATTTTGGGTTTTTAAAGTAGTGTATTTAAATGCCTGAGGATGGTCAGCATGACTGAGACATGTGGAATAGTGACAAAAGTAATAAAACTTGTTGTGGTTGATGTCAGTTTTAATGATATGCCACAACAGGTTGAATTCCACAAAAACTGCAATAGCAGTACCTTTGCAAGTATGTTAGTCATTATTTCTTTGCAGTTCAAGAGTTGGTGTAATAATTGCTTTGTATCTTGGTATCTTTATATTGTTGGTCCCATTGTGCATTACATCAATATTAACAATTTTCAGTTGGCCACAACTGTTTCATTTATTCATACAGTTGATATGAATATGAAATAGTTCTGCTTTACTGAAAATTTTTTGTTGATATTGATGGCGTTGTAAATGAGCCAAAATATGTGGCCACATCATAAAATAAATGTGCTGTGTTTACTGTGATATTCCTTCATTCGACTTACTGTAATAGTGTTCTAGCACTGTTACTGCAGCTGTCATACCAAAACCTTGTGTTCTAAGTTGGGCAACCCCAGCAACTTTCCTGATTACTGTTACTTACTTCTTCTTCCAGTGAAGTAATTACAAAAATATTTATATGCATGCACTTATTTTTATATCTCACACAAAAATACATTAAACATCAGTGTGCAATGTGAACTTGGAGTTTGGGTGTTTGTTACTGCCATTTAAATAACTGTAAACATTTTTAAATTTTGTCATTTCAAAGAGAAACTTCAGTTCGGATCTTAGACATAATATGCTGCCCATTCTTGTTGTGTTAGATCTGCATCCACATTCATGTTGGAATGCTGATGTGTCTTTTTAACAGAGTGAGATGTGAGAAAGTAGCTTTGTACAAGTAACTCAAAGGCCACAGCACTGCTTATTTGACAATTCAGGGACTTCTTTAATTACAAACATATCAAGATATGCAGTTTTTGAAGCTGATACAGTATTTCATTAGTTACCCGTTCCTTATGTTTTAATGTTCTGATACCACTTTGTTTGCATTAATTCATTTTCAGGGAATTTGGAAATTTGAATTAAACGGGTACTTTCAAATAACTGAAAGAACATGTGTAGACAGGTGTGTGGGTTTTTAAAGTTCCACTCTTTGTAAAATGGACATTGGAATTGTTCATCACATTTCAGATTTTCCAATCTTTCCACAGCCCTGGCTTCCACACCTCTCTTCTAGGATTTAAATAAGATCAGAGATTATCGCTGACTGTGCAACAGTCAGGATTTAGACACAGTGAGAATTAAATCAGTCTTTGCTACTTAGAGCAACAGCCTTCCCTCACAGAATTTATTAGTGAGCTTCATTTTTAGTTGAAATAAACTGTTCCAGGCAATTTCATATTAGTGATGCCTATTCTTTTTTAAATATGAGCTCCCAACTGAAATAACTTTAGTACATATGGCTAGGGAGGGAGATTTCTCACATGTCTCATTGTTTCATATGAAAGGCAGAGAATAATCAGCCTGTATACAGTGTTGCTATTTAACTAGCACACACTACTAACTTTTATCACTTAAAAATGCATGGGGTGTCAGGTTCAGACAGATTTCACACCTTGAGAATGTGGTTCTTTCTTAATGCAGCAAGCTATTACTCTCCTACGATCATGTTTTAAATTGTGATGATGATGATGATATAGCAACCCAATTAGTAGTAGTAGTAGTAACAGTAGTATTAAAAAAATGGTAGTGGGCATTGAAGGTGCTAAATATGCAGTCATTGTTTATTCATACCTTTAAATTTGTTTACAATTCTGTTACACATGAAATAATCAGTCATTACAACTGTCACTGAACCAAACTTTAAATGCTTTAAAATACATGAAGTTTATGTACAACACAGTACTCCATTCCTTAATGGCCAGATATATAGTGTCCTTGTTTGCCCCTGTCAGTTGGTGCATTCATGCAGCCACTGCCCAAGGTATGCTGTAGTTATGGTAGTATTCAAAAGGAACAGTGACACCACATGACGGAATAGCGTTCTTTAAAAGAGGGACGAGTAGGTGGAAGGAAGGATAAGGAAGAGCAGCTCTGCAGCTATACTCTATTGAAGATCAGGTCTTCTTGGATATTGCACATGTAAACATGTCTACTACAAATTAGAAATGGGGTTTGGTTCAGTTTTCCTGAAGATCCTAATGTGGAATTTGTGATCCATTTGATGTATCACAATGGTGGTGGAAAAATGTGTGAACACCAAATGCAATAAATAAGGGCAAAATCAATAAACTGTGTCACTTATGGTTAAGTATTCAAAACATAACATACTTTTGTCAGGCCTTAACATAGGAGAACATAAATCAAGGGTGCCTGGAAAAATA
>Ga0123353_10004760_pt1 | contig 17604 bp, 16 predicted proteins | sample TergutLab28metaG_3_FD_92763 | JGI IMG/M metagenome (GOLD analysis project Ga0123353, IMG submission 92763) | Labiotermes labralis P3 segment gut microbial communities from Petit-Saut dam, French Guiana - Lab288 P3 | ecosystem: Host-associated > Arthropoda: Insects > Digestive system > Gut ...
AGCTTGCTGCACATCTTCATCGGTTTTTTCATTGATCTCCCTTTTAATGGTAACACGATCGAAAGATTGCAGAATCGGATAGAATCCATCCTGTAAAGTAGAATCATGATCAGTTCCTTCCGAGATATTCATGATCATTTTCCCTTATGTTCATTCTCATCATTGTCGAGGAATCCGGTAAGCATTCCCTCTTTTGGTGAAGAAGCTTCTCCTTGTCCGGAAATAACCCGTCCCAGACCAGCCAAATAGGCCATACGCCCTGCGTTTACCGCGTAACCAAAGGCACGGGCCATTTCTATCGGAGATTTAGCTGTTGCGATAGCCGTATTGACCAAGCAGGCAGCAGCGCCGATTTCCATTGCTTCACAAGCTTGAGAGGGGCGACCAATACCTGCATCAACAATAATGGGAAGAGGAATTTCTTCAATGATTATCCCGATCATTTCCCGAGTAGTCAGTCCACGGTTGGTGCCAATCGGCGCTCCGAGAGGCATCACCGCGGCAGCACCGGCGTCAACCAATGACCTTGCCACGTAAAGATCGGGATTTATGTAGGGGAGGACAACAAATCCTTCTTTGCTTAGAATTTCTGTTGCTTTCGCCGTTTCATAGCCATCAGGAAGCAAATAACGGGCATCACTGATGACCTCTATTTTAATCCAGTTTCCACAGCCGGCGGCTCGCGCAAGTTTTGCGATACGAATGGCTTCTTCCGCTGTTCTGGCACCAGAGGTATTGGGTAAAAGTTGCATATGAGAAGGAATGTGATTCAGAATATTCCCCTTAGACTGACTGGCATCAACCCGACGCAAGGCTACAGTAATAACTTCTGCACCGGAAGCCTCTGCAATATCTGGAATGAGGGCATTCGTACCGTATTTACCAGTGCCGATAAAAAGACGGGATGCCATCTTTTTCCCGCCGAGGACAAAATGGTCGCCCATGCTGGTTACCGACTCGTTTTTAATGTCATCAATGGGTTTCATTGAATTATCCTCCTCCGACAAAATGGACAAGTTCCAAACAATCCTGGGATTGCAATAAAGTGGCGTTCCAACAGTCACGTGGAATAATTTGCCCATTGAGTTCGGCAACAATATTAGGAAATTCTCCAAATCGGCTTGAAATGAACTGCTCCAACGTTTGTGCTGGTGGGATAAGCTCTTTTTGGCCATTTACTTGTACGGTAATCGTCTGGATGGTATTCATAATCCGTTCTTTCTGATAAAAAGCCCGTCAGAGAAGACGGGCTTGGTATAGTTTATAAATCTGTGATCATACTCGCTTCCCTACGTCAGTATTATCTGCGTCAGGTTCAAGGGTCTGGCATTTTCAGCCTATTCTCAGCCGCCTCGCAGGACAGCTCCCCCAGCTTTTATATAGGTGAAAAATAGAGCGGATTCGCTATGATGTCAAGGGGAAATCACACGATAACTAGTTCTTTTGTCAGGAGGTGTTGCATGAGAAATTTTTAGAATTTTGGAGGCCCTCATACTGCCCTGAAAGGGAAAACGCCATGTGAAATCTTGAGAGAAAAACTGATATAGTTTAATATAATATCTGTCAACCTTAGTTATGGACCACACAGGTATAGATAAGCCGACTGTCAGAGCAGACTGAAATTACCTAGTCACTGGCAGCCACGGTGGTATATTTGAGTTTGAGTTATTATTACGCAACATAAATAAATTATTATTTAATTGTTGAAGCTGATTATTTAGCATATTAGATTGATTCTGCATTTGCAGATTCATCATGGCAGACTGATTCATATTTGCCATTGATTGATTAAAATTTGCTAATGACTGGTTTATATTTGCCTGTTCAGCAGCACTTGCCTGACGCTGTGCTGCCCGTGCCTGTGCTTCCTGTGCTCTTAAGCCTCTTTCCTGAGCTAAACGAATTCGTTGTTGTTGTTTTGCAGTTTCTATCTTTGCAAGTTCTGCATCAAGTTTAGTTTTGACTTCGGCAAAATATTTATCCTCTTCACAGATGGCTTTGTATTCTTTGTTATCCATAAAATCTACTGAGACACTATCTGAGCAGATTCTTTGCTTATATTGTTTTTTCACAGCTATCGCAGTTTGTTGGGCATTAATTGCTTTTTGCCCAGCCTCTTTTATTTCATCGAGAATTTTGCCTATATGAGCAGTATAACTTTGTGGAAGTATTACTTCTCTAATGCGCACTCCGTTGATATCTTCAAATGCTTTAAATTCTTGATTTTTAGATATCGCAAAAACAAATCCATTGGTCTTTCCAGAAGGCAGGAGTGGTTCAAAAACATAATTTATGATATTGAATTCATTATTAGTCATATCATAAATTTTATAAGTAAAGTTAGGGTAGTTTTTAAAGAAAAGTACATTGTCTTCCATTGGTGAACTCGCAATCATCAAAGATGGATTAGCACCTCTTCCATTATACCCATACGAATAACTAATTCTAAAATTTAATGATTCATCTTTGATATTTGTTTGTACAAAATACCCGTTAGTAATGTCCCCTTCCATTATCATATTTTGAAGATTACACTTTTGATAATAGTAGTCCGGTTCTTTTTTTTCACCGGAGTACATAGCAATGGCTTCCATATCAGTTAAGAACCCTTTTTCAATCTCTCTGCCAAGACCATAGGCGTAACCGTCTTTACATTGACCGTCCCAGTATATTTTATAATCATGTTTAATGGTTCTGTCATCATCCTTTGATGTACCCACGAAAACTTTACATTGCTCTTTTTTATTAGCTGGTTGTATCCATTTGATAATTTGAGTGTCTGCCATTTGCTGCTTCATGGCTCCATACTCGGCCAAATATGCTGTTTCATATTTGAAAGCTGCTTTTTCAGAAAGTGCTGTTAAGCCTGTGCAACCTGAAAGGAGACCGATTATCATTACTACTAAAAACGATGTGCTGGTAATTTTCATTTCAATCTCCTTTATGATTATTATTGTTAATCAATACAAATTCAGATATTCCGTTCGCGACAATCTTAGCCTGCTCCTTCAGCTCTTTGATAGTGAAGGAATTTGGATTTAAGTGTGCTCTTGTACTTTCAGACGATATATTACACCTCCGCTCGGCTTTCTGAGTATGGGCATATCCTTGGAATAAATATACGCTTCTGCATTTTCAACAGTATCAAAAAAGGGCACACAAAAAATATCATTGAAGCATACTTCGCGAATGACCTCACCATCATCCTCTCTCTGTTCTGTAATCCAAATGCCGTATCTCATTTTGCTCCTCTTAAAATATGCAAGATTAAACCAAAAATGTTCTAACTATGGATTGTCAACACCTGATTGAGCAAAAAAGATAGCTCAATATTCTACTGATTTCTTATAGCATTGAAGTGCCTCCCCTGTCCAGACGAAAAAATCAAAAAAGATAGAAAAAAGAAGAATAGGAACTTTGCCGTTTGGAATGAAAATGTTAAAGGTATTACTTTCAACGAAAGGAGATGTATACGATGATACACCATTATTTAAGGACCCGTGTTGTTGCTCTTTTTGCCCTTTTGCTTTTGTTTGCCTTCCCCCTTCATGCCCAAGGGCAATCCGGTAAATCTTGCCTGTTTAAGGTTACCGCTTCCGGAAATACGGTCTATTTGCTGGGTTCTGTACATATGATGAAGGAATCCGTTTATCCGCTGTCAGGAGCCATTGAAAAAGCTTTCCAAGGATCGTCTAATACGGTTTTTCAGATCAATATGGAAGAAATGGATTCCCCTCAGGCCCAGGAAATAATCATGCGGAAAGCCATCTTCACGGACGGAAATACTCTGGGAAAGGTACTAAAACCAGCTACCTATGAAAAACTTAAGGAAGCGATAAAACCTTTGGGATTAGATATTGTTCAGCTTGAGACGCTAAAACCATGGAATGTGGCCATGTCTCTGGTGGTTTTTAAAATGTACCAACTTGGATTCAATCCAGAGGCAGGCGTTGATCGCTACTTTTATAAAAAGGCTGTCGATGCGAACAAGAAAGTGTCTGGTCTAGAAACCATGGAATGGCAATTAGGTTTCATGGATGGATTACCTATGGCTCAGCAGGAGATGTTGGTTGCCCAGACTTTGGATGATTTTGCGGATATGGGTAAAACGGTGGATGAGATGATGTCTGCTTGGAAAGACGGCGACATGAACAAAATAGAACAGATGATAGTAGGCAGTTTTCAAGCTTATCCGGAGCTTTACGACACCCTGTTTATCCAGAGAAATAAACGTTGGGTATTCCATGTGGAAGCCTTACTGGCGCAGAAAAAAACAAGTTTTGTCGTCGTTGGGGTCCAACATTTAATCGGTCATGGTAGTCTGCTCGAGTTATTGCGTAGTAAAGGATATAGTGTTGAACAGCTGTAAATAATTTAATCAAGTTAACTCGCTCTACTTTATACGCCAGTTTGTCGGTTTTATTTTTGTGTGCGTGACACCGGATAAACACTTTATTCATCAGGTATTTAGAGAGGAAAGAGTCTTGCGAAGGAAGAAAAATAGGCTTGTCAAGTGTGAGAATAGCTGTTAGGATCAGCCAACTCCCAAAGGAGGTGTTTCCCCATGTCTGGCGGTATCAATGATTATACACAGTTTACTGTCGATTTACGGCGCCATATGTGGCTTGCCGGTGTGGACACGGAACTCAGGCGTCTCATTTGGCAAATTGGCGTGATGGGTAAGTATATTTCAGCAAAAATTTATGAATCGAATCGAAAGCTTGCCGGGTTTAAAAATATTTATGGCGAAGAACAGCTCAGCCTTGATCGCAGTGCGGACATGATTTTAAAAAATCAGCTCCAGCATTCTGGTTTTGTACGTGATTATGCGTCTGAAGAACAGGAGAATGTTGTGCGCATTGGGAAAGGCGATGAAACGTTCGTCATTACCGCCGATCCTTTGGATGGTTCTTCCCTCGTGGATACAAATTTGTCCATAGGGACCATTATTGGTATTCATAGGAATACTGTTTTTGATGCGGGGCGAAATACAATGGTAGCCGCGCTTTACATTACGTTCGGCCCTCTTATTACTATGGTTTATTCTGCCGGTAAAGGTGCTCATGAATTTGTTCTGAATCGTGAAAGGGAGTTTGTTCTATCGGAAGAAAACATTACTCTAAAAGAAAAAGGATCCTTGTACAGTCCCGGTGGTCTTCGTAATGACTGGACGCCTGGCCATCTGGAATATATCAAGTTTCTTGAAGAAGCCGAATATAAATTGCGCTACAGCGGAGGATTTGTGCCAGATATTAATCAAGTCCTGATTAAAAAAGGGGGAGTCTTTACCTATCCGGCACTTAATAATGCCCCCCACGGGAAACTTCGTCTTCTCTTTGAGCTGCAACCAATGGCCTTCATTATGGAACAGGCTGGCGGCAAAGCTACAGATGGATATCAGGATATTTTGTCTGTTCCCGTGACGGAACTATATCAGCGATCGCCTGTCTATATTGGAAGCAGCTTTGAAGTGGACAAGGTCAGAGAGTACATACAATGACAAACTTACAGGAATTTTGGCATGTGATTTTGCGAAAGGATGGTTGCAAAAGGGATGGTTTTTGACGCGATAGACCTGCTGAAGAAAGAAATGGAAGGTGTTATTGCTATTGAAGAAAATAAAATCCATATTTTGGATGAGAAAAATTTCCGCTTTTCTCTCCTTGATAACCTTATCCATACTGTTGTTTTTGGCATGGATAACCATATTCGACAAGCATGTTCCTGGCTTATTCGGCAAGGGGGAAGCGCCCTTGGGGTTTGGTCTGCTTCAATTCAACCTTTTTACGAGGCCATGGGCAGACAGGAAATTCATGGCTTCACAGTACCCGCCATCAATATTCGCACCATGACCTACGATACGACGCAGGCAATTCTGCGGGCGGCGATGAAAAACCAGGCAGGTCCGATTATTTTTGAGATTGCCAGATCGGAAATTGATTATACCAGCCAGAGACCGGTGGAATACGCCAGTGCCGTTATTGCCGGTGCGATAAAAGTGGGATATCAAGGGCCGCTCTTTATCCAGGGTGATCATTTTCAGTTTAATGCGAAACGCTTTGCCCAAGATCCTGAAAAGGAAACCAAAAGCGTTAAAGATATTATTTGGGAAGCCATAGAGGCAGGATTTTATAATATTGACATTGATTCATCAACCTTGGTCGATCTGTCCCAGAAAACACTGAAAGAGCAGCAAAAATTAAACTATACTCTTGCCGCAGATATGACTGTAATGATTCGGGATCTTGAGCCTGAAGGGATAAACATTTCTGTGGGAGGGGAAATCGGTGAAGTGGGCGGGAAAAACAGTACCGTTGATGAATTGAGAGCATTCATGGATGGATACCTCGAAGAACTCAAAAAGATAGACAAAAACCTGAAAGGAATCAGTAAAATCAGTGTTCAAACGGGTACATCCCACGGTGGAGTTCCATTGCCTGACGGATCTATCGCCAAGGTGAAAATTGATTTTGATACCCTGGAAAAACTTTCTGAAATGGCACGTACCGATTATGGCCTTTCCGGGGCTGTTCAGCATGGTGCGTCCACTCTTCCTGATGAAGCTTTTGATCAGTTTCCTGCCAGGGGAACGGCAGAGGTGCACTTGGCTACTGGTTTTCAGAATATCGTTTATGAAAGTAAGGCCTTTCCGGCTGACTTGAAGAGTAAAATCTATCACTATCTTAAAGAAAGCTGCGTTGATGAAAGAAAGGAAAATGATACGGAAGAGCAATTTCTTTACAAAACCCGCAAGAAAGGATTTGGCCCCTTTAAGAAAGAGCTTTGGCAGCTTTCAGACGATAAGCGGCAGTATATTATGGCAGAACTGGAAAAACAGTTTGTCTTCCTTTTCACAAAACTGGGCGTTAATGGTAATGATGCCTTAACAAAAACATATGTGAAACCTGTTAATATGCCCGTTAGTTGCCCTGGCATCCTTCGCTAGGGTAACCATATGCCATTCATTCTTAACACCCATTAACTTCCAATCCGTTATCCGCATAGACAACGGGGTTTATCCGACAACTTCGCTTTTCTCACCAATGACTGGAATTCCAGCGTATCAGCAATGATGAGCCGGTATAACATGGCAGAAAGCAATAGATCCTGATCGGGTATCCGTTATCGCCACAACGCGACTTCTGCCCTTTGATAACCACAAACGCATCCTTATCCTGATTTTTTTATGACCCATTCCCTGAAAAATAGGTTAAATGATACTCTGAAATTATTTTGGAACAATGGCATATGTTTGTAAAAAAGCGACCCGAGCATCATCGTCCATATGAAACAATGAACTGTCGTTTATCCGTCGTGACGCGTGGATTGCATCGCCTTGCTCAATTGATCGTATCTTTGGGCTTGTTTGCCATGATTGTCTCTCATGATTATCGTGAGCTTTCTCTTCCCGGAGCATTGCCCAACGATCCGGCTCGTGAAGATCTGAGCCGTATGATTTACCCAAGCCAAAACGATATTCCCTGGCGATCTCATTTTATTATGCCCTCGGATAGCCTGGAACGTCTTTTTGGTGAAGACTGGATTTATGTTGCCCGGTTTAACAGAATCGACCGACGTCATGTTTATCCTGGAATGACCATAAAGGCGCCCTTTAACATGAATGATTTCCGTCATTACGAACCCATGGAAAAGGCCTATCCCAAGGCGAAACCCTTTAAAAAATATATCTTGGTTAATATAACAGAACAATGGATCGGGGCGTACGCATATGGTGAGTTAGTCTTTTCCATGCCTGCCGCAACGGGTAAAAAAAAGCATGAAACACCGGTGGGATTATTTCGTATAGACGCCTGGGATAAACACCACACGTCTTCTATTTATGATACAGCGGACGGAAAGTCGCGTTACCCCATGGATTACGCTATCCGTTTTCATGTGGCGCAGGATAAGATCGCCTACTGGATTCATGCACGGGATTTACCAGGAAAACCGGTTTCCCACGGCTGTATTGGTGTTTTTGACGAGGTCATGCAGCAGCGCATCTACAATGTCCCATTTGAACCAGTATTGAAAGACGCGGAAAAACTCTATGAATGGACATTGCCAGACGGCAATACCACAAACAAGAGCAGACACGGCCCTATTGTAGAAATTATCGGATCATTGCCTACTTATCGAGCTTTGCCTCCACCTCCGCCTTTGCCTTCCCCGCAGGACAGGAAACGCCTTTTGTGGAAAAAAATTTAATGGAAAGAAAATATTATTTTCTTTTCTCAGTAATATTTTATACCTAAAGTACGGATTTATTTCAGCAATTTTTTTATCCTGCCTTATAACGGTAAAATATTTCCAATTGACTTCAAAAGGCAAAACTGTTAACGAGAAGCCGTTCGTTTTCCTGTTGCTACTATGACGACAACACACTAAGGAGGGGGACATTTGCCTGATGAAAGATGAACTTGTTTTATGGTTTGACGATATTAAACTAAAAGATATTCCCCAAGTAGGAGGGAAAAATGCCTCTCTTGGCGAAATGAGGAGAGTATTAACTTCACGCGGTGTAAATGTTCCCGACGGATACGCCGTAACTGCCGCGGCATACCGCTACCTGCTGGATTCATCTGGAATTCTGCCGGAAATACAGACCATCCTGGCCGATTTGGACACCCACAACATTGATAATCTGCGGGAAAGGGGAAAACAGGTACGCGCGTTAATTTATAACGCGAAATTCCCGAAAGCTCTGAAGGAAGCAATCCTCAAGGCTTACAGAAAACTCTGCGAAGAATATGGCAAGGATACCGATGTGGCCGTGCGTAGCTCAGCCACGGCGGAAGATCTTCCTGACGCAAGCTTTGCCGGTCAGCAGGAAACTTTTCTGAATATTCGCGGGGAGATAGATTTACTTGATGCCTGTAAAAAATGTTTTGCTTCTCTTTTCACCGATCGAGCTATCTCATATCGGGTGGACAAAGGATTTGATCATCTTTCCATCGCCCTTTCCATTGGTGTGCAGAAAATGGTCCGCTCTGATTTAGCGGCTTCCGGCGTCATTTTTTCTATCGACACGGAATCAGGTTTTAAGGAGGCCATCCTGATCACAGGCTCCTATGGTTTAGGAGAAACTGTTGTGCAGGGAATAGTAAATCCTGACGAATATTATGTATTCAAGCCCACGCTGAAGAAAGGTTATCGTGCTATTATTCAAAGGAAACTGGGCACAAAAGAAATTAAGATGGTCTACGCCAGTGGAGGAGGGAGTGAATCGACAAAAACTATCCCTGTGCCCATCGAAGACCGGAATCAGTTTTGCTTAACCGATGAAGAAATTATTCGCTTGGCCGAATGGGCCGCGATTATCGAAGACCATTATTCGGAAGAAGCGGGATATTTCAAACCGATGGACATTGAGTGGGGAAAAGATGGGACAACAGATGAACTTTTTATCCTCCAAGCTCGCCCGGAAACAGTGCAGTCACAGAAAGATAAGAATTTTCTGGAGAATTATGTCCTCAGGGAAAAGAAAGATCCTATCATTACGGGAACCAGCGTTGGTGCTAAAATTGGGGCAGGCCGTGTCCATGTGATCAAATCCACAAAAGAAATTACGGAATTCCGGGCAGGTGAAGTATTGGTTACCGAAATGACGGACCCGGACTGGGAGCCGGTGATGAAGATCGCGGCGGCCATTGTTACCAATCGTGGCGGAAGAACATGTCATGCCGCGATTGTCAGCCGTGAACTGGGTGTGCCATGTATTGTAGGAACGGAAAACGGAACAACGGTTTTGAAAAATATCGACAGCGCTACCGTCTCCTGTGCGGAAGGCGAAGTAGGAAAAGTCTATGATGGCTTACTCAAGTTTGGCATTGAGCAGATTAATGTTACCAGCATGGAACGCCCTAACACAAAAATCATGATGAATGTCGGAAATCCGGAAAACGCCTTTTCGCTGGCTTCTATTCCCAACGATGGCGTCGGTTTGGCAAGGCTTGAATTTATTATCGGGCAATTTATCAGCATTCATCCCATGGCTCTGGCCCAATTCGACCGCGTTACCGATGCAGCGGTACGAGAGGAAATCAATAAACTCACCCGCGGATACCAGAATCGGAAAGAGTTTTTCATTGATCGCCTTGCCCAAGGTGTAGCGAAGATAGGAGCAGCGTTTTATCCTAACGATGTCATCGTTCGCATGAGCGATTTCAAAAGTAACGAATACTTTAACCTCATTGGCGGTTCTTTCTTCGAACCTGTGGAAGAGAACCCCATGATTGGTTTCCGCGGGGCCTCCCGCTACTACGATGATCGTTATCGCGAGGGATTCTTCATGGAATGCGATGCGATGAAGCGTGTTCGCGACGAAATCGGATTAAGTAATGTCAAGCTGATGATTCCTTTCTGCCGCACCTTGGATGAAGCCAGAAAGGTAGTGAAGGTGATGGCCGAGAGGGGGCTTGTGCAGGGACAAAATGGTTTGGAAATATATATGATGGTGGAAATTCCCAGTAATGTTATTATGCTTGATGAATTCGGGAAAATCTTTGATGGCTTTTCCATCGGCTCAAATGACCTGACACAATTAACGCTGGGTTTGGACAGAGATTCCGCCGATGTTGCACACTTGTTTGATGAGCGGGAACCAGCCGTTCAAGAGCTGATCAAAGTGGCTATTAGTAAAGCAAGAAAAATTGGTAAGAAGATCGGTATCTGCGGGCAGGCACCAAGTGACTACCCAGAGGTGGCAAGACTTTTGGTTGAATATGGAATCACAAGTATTTCTCTGAATTCAGACACCGTATTAAAAACAACGACCTATATTCTGCAAGAAGAAGAAAAGAAAAGGGCGCGTTACTGAGTAATGGGGAAATAGTCGACGCTTTTATCAGATAAAAAATATTTAAAAACAAAAAGCCGGAAATGTTATTTCCGGCTTTTTTCATGTAGTGAATAAAAATTCTTCTAGGCAATAAACAACTTCGCGAAGGGGTTCGCATAAAGGAGAATAAAGGCAACAACCAAGGCATAAATACAGACCGATTCTGCCATCGCCATACCAATCAGCATCACGGTCATAACCTTGCCCTGTACGCCAGGATTTCTTCCCACAGCCTGACAAGCACCGTTCGTCGCATTACCGATACCAGCACCAGCACCAATAGCACCCAAACCAATCGCAAGACCAGCACCGATCATGGACCCGATAGCGAACAAAACATTCACATAAGAATCACCGGTACCCGCAGTAGTGGCCTCAGTAGCAAAAACAACAGGCGCAGCAATTAATAACACTGCTAACATCGTGAACAACGCGGTACAACTTTTCCAAATTCCTTTTGACATTTTTTATTTCTCCTTTTCATAACTTTAATAGCACCATTTTCTCCTTTAAGAGGAAAACTACCGAACCGCCAAAGGATTAACAGTTTTCCGTAATAAGCAATAACCATGCCCGAATACGATTTCTCTTCTGAGTAACCTAATGCCTTTGAATCATTTTGCTTTATGAAAATTTCTCCCCCAGTGAACAACTTGCTTTCCCACAATCATTAAACGATTTGTTAAACGATGACCGAAATCTTTAATAAAGAATCAAACTTTTCTGGAAAAAGAAGGTCAACTTCCCTAGCGACTATAAACCCTTGATGAAAAGCTGCCATATTGTAACATTCAAAGCTTTACAGCAGGATAGAAATACTTTAGCTCTATGCGAGCATCTGTTTTTAGATATAGTATATCTATAGTTTCAAGCCTTTCTTCATAGAATTGCAGCGTGTCGCATTGGTTTACAGCTACAGCATTTTCCTTTGAAAAATCAGATTATATTCTTAACAGATAATCATTGAAGGACACTTTTAAAAACCAGTGATCATCACAACAAAAACAACATAAGTTTAATAACGCATAAACTTGCTATAAAATGAAGACCTTCTTACATCCCCCTTACGTCAGGCTATGCTCCTTTTCGGAAACATCCCTCAATGAACGAACAAAATGAGATACATCATCCCTGTCATGGAAAGTGGTCATGCTAATCCGCAACATGGCGTGATGCAGAGGTACCGTCGGATAACGGGCGGGAAAAACAAGAATCCCCTTTCCTTTCAGTTTCATGGAAATTCGCGCCGCCAGCTCTTCATCTCCGATCTCCACGCCCAAGATGTGAGCATCTCCCAAGACACAGAATCCCGCTCCGGCAAGACTTTCTTTCATCACGGCGCTGATTTCCGCCAGCTTTTCCCGCTCCTGATTTGCGTTTCTTACAATCTCCAAGATGTCCATCACCGCTCCGGCATGGGAAGGAGGCAGAGAGGTGGTAAACATAAGAGGAGCAGAAAAATTCATCAGATAGTCTTTGAAAAGTTGGGGAAGCAGAAGAAACGCGCCGAAAAGACCAAAGGCCTTACCTAAGGTTCCCACGGCGATATCGGCTACGTCACCGGCAATCCCCTTGCCCTCCGGTCCGAGGGCGCCGAAAGAATGGGCTTCATCAACAATGGACAAAAATCCATAACGATTTTTTAACTGGCCGAGCTTCATGACATCAAGAAGATTACCGTCCATGCTAAAAAGGGACTCCGTTATCACCGCCGCCTGAGATACGTCCCTTTTCTCCAATCGTTTTCCCAGGTGATCCAGATTACCGTGACGATATCCGATCATATCCGCGCCACTTAACAGCATCCCCTTAACACTGCTCGCATGGATACGCTGATCAACAAAAACAGTATCACCTGCTTCAAAAAGAGTAGAAAGCAGTCCCATGTTCGCCTGAAATCCGCTGGGATAGATAAGGGCCGCTTCATACCCAAAATGAGCAGCCAGTGATCGTTCCGCCTCCTGAATAAGGCGAAAATTCCCTGTTACCAGACGAGATGAAGATGATGAAGTTCCAAAGCGATCAATATTTCGTTTCAGAATATCCCTAAAAACAGATGTGTCGGCCAGACCAAGATAATCATTGGAGGCAAAGCTCAGATAAGGTTCTCCATCCAGGAAAACAGTTTTACCGCTCCGTCTGTCAATTACCGGCGGCAAACGATATAAACCCGTTTGCTTCTGCAAGGTCAGGCGGTCGGCAATACGCTGGTTAAACATGTCCATAAATCCCGATAGTGGTGCCGGAGCGTCACGGCGTTAAATCGTTCATCATAATCAATAGAGGAGAACCAGAAATCACCTTCCATAACAACATGATTCTTTCCCCAAGCCTGAATGTGATAAGAAAAAGAACGATCACTCTTTCCCCGCATATCCGCCTGGATTTTAATGATTTCCCTTGCGGGTAAATGATCCGGTAAAATGCAATGGGCAACCTTCACAAGAAACACATGCCTTTGAAAGTTGTCAAAATAACGGGCATGCAAGGCTCCCACCTGAGCCATCGCCTCCAGAACCACAAAAAGTGTGGAATCCTTATTTGTGACCGGGATCGCCCGAATACGGGAGGAATCAAAGCCGCAAATCTCCCTGATCATCAGATTAGATGTCAAACCCGTATTGACTCGGATTGCCTGGTATGTGGATTCCGTCATACCTTTCCTATTGCCGGATAACCAACGCTGCGTTTTGGCCTCCGAAACCAAAATTTTCCAGCAGAAAAAGGTCTCCTTTAAAGAAGCGCCTCGTGCGCACAAAATCAACACGGGAGGAAACAGGGCTCCGCAAATTACGAATCTCGGGCAAAAGACCAATTGCCTGAGCCGCAAGAATAATGGCCAGCTCGACAGCGCCACAGGCTGTGGAAAGATGACCGATCCATGACTTTAAGGCAATAACCGCCGGTGTCCGTTCCGGGAAAAGGGTTTCTATCACCTGCACCTCAATTTGATCATTCAGCGCCGTCCCGGTTCCATGAGCGGCGATGAAATCAAGAGCGTCAAGCTCTTCTTCAGCATCGGCCATAGCCTGTTGAATGGCCTTCATCGCCATGCGGCCATCCGGCGCTGGCGCCGTCATACGATAGCCATCCATGGAACTGCCATACCCTACTACCTCCGCCCATATTTTCGCACCGCGGGCAAGGGCCTGTTCCCGTTCTTCCAGCAGAAAAAACCCGGCCCCTTCCCCGGAAACAAAACCTTCACGCTGCCGATCAAAGGGACGGCTCGCTTCCCCGGGAAAACCATCGGCATGGGCCAGGACACCAGCTTTTTCATAGGCGAGAATACTTCCTGGATTTAACCGGGAATCTCCTCCTCCGGCCAAGGCCCGATCCAAATAACCATCACGAATACGGCGGAAGGCCTCGCCAATGGCGGTCAGAGAAGCCGCGCAAGCCGTTCCCACTGTCAGATTCTCACCATGAATACCACAAGACTGAGAAATGAGAGATGCCGTTGTATTAGGTAAGAAGCGCAAAATCCACAGGGCATCCATCCCGCGTTGACAAATGGTTCCATTGTCGATGAACGGGAATTCTGCACCCACATCAAGGTAGGGCCCGACGCCAACAAAGAGACCCAATGGCTCCCGTTCTTCTTTTTCCAAACCCGCAGAATGAACCGCATCAAGGGCAGCCGCCAAGGCTAAGGCGCCACCACGATGGAGGTAGCGTCTTTCTTTAAAGTGCCCCGTATAGGCCTTAAGATCGAAATCATTTACGGGAGCAACAACCGCCTGTAAATCCCCGGAAAAGCGGTCAAAGGAAACTCTCCCTTCAAGGAGAAAGGTCTGAATCTCTGCGATTGTCTTTCCCAGGGGAGAAATAACACCCAGAGAGGTAATCACGACGCGCCGTCTCATCTATTTACGGAAATAAACTTCTTCTATGGTTTTACGTTTAATTGGTTTGGCCTCTTCAGCAGGGTAACCTGTCGTAATAAAACAGATCATTTCCATCCCCTCAAGACCCAAGAGTCCTTCCGGTTCATCCAAAAATATGAGCGGGGCGGACATGATACAGGATCCCAAGCCCAATGATTCACCTTTCAGCAGATAATTCATAACCGCAAGACCCGATGTCATATGCAAATTCATAACACGTATCTGTTCCAGTTCCGGCCCAAACATGGTCTCAGGCTCCGTGACCAGCTCTTGCGGACGCATGGTAGCCACAGCCATCAATACCGGCGCATCAAAGAGAAAGGTCATGTAGCGGTTATAGAAATTAATTCGGTTCTTCATCCACTTTGGACGGCCCGATGATTCCGCAAGGGCTTGCAACTTCACCTGTTTTTGAGTCATGGCCTGGCGAAGCCGTTCACGAAAATGAGGGGACTGTAGACGAATAAAACGAATGGGTTGTGTGTTGGAGGGAGACGGCGCTACCATTGCGGCATGAATCATCGCTTCAATCGCATCGTCAGGAGGAATAAGAGATTTATAGCGACGAATACTCCGGCGCCCCATAACAATATCATCAAAGGTTTGACTGATCATGGGCGATACATCCTTATGGCAGGTAAAATTGTATGTAGGCAATAAGATCTTTGATCTTTAATGAAGGCCCCCCCTCGAGATCACCACAAATTTCCCTGATTCGCGAAGGCGATAAAAAAGGAAAACGGCCTTGCAAATATTGCACGGGGTCTGTTTCCAAACGTTCTGCTTCTGTCAGAACAAGGCGGAATTGCCGCAGAAAGAGGTCGTCATCCTTCACATCGATATGAAAGCGGGTATTAATCGCAACGGACATCTCCAGCAGATCAATGGATTCGGCGCCCAAATCACGGATAAGATAGGTTTCCTCCTGAATGGCCGTTTCTTCAACATCCATAATGTCCACAATAATTTCACGTAAGACGTTTATAATATCCATTTTGCTTGTTCTTTCCTCTATCTATTGATCTTCTTTCACATCTTTGCCAAAATCATTTTACCGGCAGATAATCCCCCATCCATCGTCAACACTGAGGCATTGATTCCACGGGCACCATGAGAGAGAAGGAATATAATGGTTTCTCCTATCTCCTGCACCGTCATGGGGCGCTCCACAGGAACTTGTTTGAGCGCTTCCGGCCTGTTTTGCAAAAAAACACGTCCCCGACCGGCGTCCGTATAGCCTATCCGTAAAACCACGGTGGTGATTCCTCTCTTTCCCAGCTCCAAACCGCAATTCTGATACAGGGCTTCCGAAGCGCGTTTAGCCGCTCCATAAAATCCCTGTCCCGGGGCTGGGAGCTCCGCCGCTGATGACGAAACATAAACAAGGCGGCCTTGCTTTCTGACCATCATCATGCGGGTTATATGCTTTAAAAGAACGGCCCGGGACGCAATATTTTCCATGAAATAATGACTGACCCGTTCTGCATCGGCACCGGAAACGAAGGACTCGTAATGACCATGAGCAAAATCGACCAGAAAATCAAATGGTTGCGGAAGGAGGCTATCAAAAGAATTGATATCATTCAGATCCAGGCGCACACTTTCATACTGTCCCTGCCAGTCTGTCAAATGAGATTCGATTCGCTCCCGGCCAGCAGCGTTTCGCCAAGTCATGACGGGGTGAATTCCCTTGGCCATAAGCATGGGCGCCAGGGATAAAGCCAAATCACAGGTACCGCCCAAAACCAGGCAATTATTTTCACTATCCGTCTGTCTCATCGCCGTAATGTTCCCTGCACTACCATCTCCTCGTCTTGAAAAAGAAAGCAGTCCCACTTTTGCGCTTTTTCCTCAATACGATAGGTATAATGCCCCGGAGTGATAAAGGACAGAAAGCGAAAGGAATCAACTCCAGCGGGAGAAGAAACAAGATCCGAAAAGGATTGAATGATCAAACTCCCCGGCACAACAGGATAAGAGGGGAAATGATCCTCGTAGATGCCGTCCTGAGGGTCAAAATAAAAAGCACCTTCTCGTATACGTATAGATTGCGGTATCATCTGCGAGCTCACGTTTTTTCCGTAACCGCCTGAATGGATTCATAAGTTACGCGGCAGAGTATTTCCAGCTCGTCAAGAGACATGCCTAAATGGGGCATAAGCACGATAACATCTCCTAAGGGACGAATGATCACGCCACGTTTTCTCGCTTCCATGATTACCTGATGACCGGTTCTTTTCTCCGGAGGAAAGTTTCCCTTTGTTTCCCGATTGGCAACCAGTTCGATTCCCACCATCAAGCCTTTCTGGCGGATATCTCCCACACAGGAAAGACTATGGAAGGCAGTCAGTTTTCCCCGGAGGAAGGTTATCGAATCTTGTATTCTTTCAATAATGTTCTCCTTTGTAAATAACTCCAAACTGGCAATGGCCACCGCGCAAGCCAGAGGATTACCTGTGTATGTGTGACCATGGAAAAAGGTTTTGTTTTCTATGGCCTCTCCCAAGAATCCGGCAAAAATCTTTTCCTTCGTCAGCGTGGCGGCAAGGGGGAGATATCCTCCTGAAATTCCCTTGGCCAGACACATGATATCCGGCGTCACCCCTTCGTGATGACAGGCAAACATCTTACCCGTTCTACCGAACCCAACGGCCACTTCATCGGCAATCATGAAAACATCGTAGCGATCACACAACTCGCGCACACCGCGAACAAAACCCTCAGGCTGCACAAGAATACCAGCGGCGCCCTGAACAAGAGGTTCTAAAACGACGGCGGCAATTTCGTCATGATGGTCATCCAGAATTTTTCTGACCGCCTCCAGGCAGGCCATATCACACCCAGGATACGACTGCCCATAAGGACAGCGATAACAAT
>Ga0123353_10004761_pt1 | contig 17604 bp, 19 predicted proteins | sample TergutLab28metaG_3_FD_92763 | JGI IMG/M metagenome (GOLD analysis project Ga0123353, IMG submission 92763) | Labiotermes labralis P3 segment gut microbial communities from Petit-Saut dam, French Guiana - Lab288 P3 | ecosystem: Host-associated > Arthropoda: Insects > Digestive system > Gut ...
ACCTACGCAGAACGGGCATGTTCTGCGGGACGGTAAACTTCGGTGGAGGTGGTGGCGCCGGAACTGTGGGTGGAGGCGGTGGATATACCGCACCGTTGACAGCGTTCTCGTAGTATAGCTCCAGCACAGCTTGCGCTCTTGTGCGCCTTGCATTAAGCCCACTGAACGAGATACGGTCAAGAACTCCCTTCCCTCCGAAGTCGCTTTCCTTTCGTGCTCTCTGTACACCCGCATCAACAATGTTGTCATTAGCGCCGCCGTTTCCAGGACGTAAAGACAAACAACAGAATAACTCCGCATATGCCCTAGCTCCTGCTACGCCAATCTTGTCTGTCGGGTGATCGGCATAACCAAGATAGAACTTCTCCCACGTATTTGCAAGCTCGTGGAACATGAAGCGCACCTGTACCTCCAGTACAAGGTCAAGGAATTTGGAATCATGCACAGTGATGTCATTACACACACTGTTCAAGTGTTTGTTCATTTCAGCAGTAAAGGCTTTTTGATCTACTCCGTTCTTCCACATGAATTCTTCAAGTGCTGTACGTCGAGCAAACGACCACTGCATTAAGCCAAGACCCACCTTCTTAGACACTTCCTGCTGGAATGGACAAAGAGCCATACCCGCTTCTGATTCCAGATTGCCTATGATTCCGGCAATGTGCTCCGGTCGATCGGAGATGCCTTTTATGTTTGCTTTTCGGATGGCATTGAACACCCTGGCTCTCATCGAACTGCCTTTAAAATCTCCGCTTGGCATAGCCGGAGCCGGTTCGGATGGATCTATGATGCTCGGCACATTACGCAATGCACCCCACGTCAGCGGACCGACAGCGCCATCGGCTGCAAGTGGTTTTCCGTTGAGGTCCTTGTTTGCTGCTTGGAACGCTTTTACCGCTGCGAGTGTTTTCGGTCCGAAACCTCCGTCGACTGCCAATTGAGGGTTAGCGCCATGACGATTCAGCAGCGCCTGGAGCTCCATCACTGCATCACGGTTGGTACTCCCCTCGCGGAGTACCGGGTTAATGGTATCTTGCGGTAAGCTCGGCACAGCCGGTATGACACCCTTGTTAAACATTTCATTCGCCAGGAAGAATGCTTCATGGCAGGCTGCTCTCGCTTGCCGTCCGCGCCCTCTCGGTGAGTTTGCCCGGCGATTCGCTTCCGCACGAGCATGGCGGTTCGTGCTGTCTATACCACCGGCGCCGCCGATAGAGTTTGAACCATACCAACAATCATGACCGCCCCATTTTGTCCAGGGTGCGTTCTCGTTTCTGCTCGGGAATCTCGGTCCGGGATTCGCTCCCCCCATCCGGATGTGATGCATGAACGTATTCATACCCATGGGAATTCGTTCATCATCAGGAAAAAGCAGAACGGGTACGGCTACCCAGTTCAGGTTGTTGTTGTTCGCCCTCTCCATGAGCTGCGCGTCACGCTCGGTAGCCGGCGTGAAATCGTAGTGATCACTTCTCGCGCCGGATCCATTGACGTTGAACCTTATGCCGGTCTGCAGCGCCAGCACAGGGATGTTCTTCCACCCGCGCCTGTTACATACCGCGGCTATTTCCGCATTGGTATATAGCTTTATACTCATAGTTCTTCATCCTCCGTTTCGTCATGTTTTTGAGCATCGATGCGACCCTGCACTACGTTATATACAGACCCGCCAATCAGCGCTGTAATAATGGCAGCTATTTTTACAGCTGCATCTTCATACGCGCCAAACAGTGATGCTACCATCGGTAATATGAGCGCCACTGTTACCCACAACTTCCTGCTCGACAGCTTTTCTTTTGCAGTGGCTTTCCAGCCCCTGCGTATTACTCGCTTTCCCATTTGCGAAATCCTCCTCCTAAAAAAATATCGCCGCTCCTGCGGCGTAGATTACTGGTTGTTTTTATCATCAGGTTCTATCCGATCAGCTTCATATCGGCTTTCGAACCTATATGCGCTTGATAGTCCTGCCACTCCAATTCCGACAAGGTACACGAATACAAGGGCGACAACTACCACGCAAATGAATATGCTGATTATCCAAACTGTATTCATACTGATTATCCTTTCATCATTATGCTGTATCTACGTCCAGCACGATTGACACCTTATCACTAAGCAGTTTGCATTCTTCACGCGCCCCATCTATCCATGCCGGCGCTGCGGGATATTGTAAATACTCCATTAGAATAAATCCAAGGGGAACGCCGTCTGTCGAATGAATGGTATGTGCAAAAATGGACTTGATTGTAATATCTCCATTTTCCCATGTATTAAATTGAGATTTATTGACATCCTCTTCAGTTAATGCTTCCCAACGACTTTCTGTCATCAACACCGAAATGATATCTTGTATTTTTGCAACATGTATATCTTTGTTAACGCCGATTCTAACGAACTTAGCTAACATCGTATACTCGTTCCAGCACGATATCTTATACATATGCTGTCCTGTCACCATACGCTGCCCGTCATGATATGCATAAACGCTAACACGGTCAGCTTTGGTCACCGCAGCCGTATGCTTAAGCTGTTCTCTCACAAGACCTGAGGCGGTAATTGACGCCGGCAATAACTCCGGTGGATGTGATTTAAACGCCGCCTGCATGAGTTTTTCAAATACTTTTTGATTCTGGGCTTGGAACTCGGCGAACAACGCCTGATATTTGGCGTCTTCCCCTTTTTCCGTCTTTTGGGAGCGACGCATAATGAATACAACTGCCATCATGCAAATAACCAAAAGCACCGCAAAAGCAATGGTGAGGGGGCCATACGTATCTATCGCCTCGGCTACGCGGATTACGGAGTCAAGTTGCTCTGCGCCCATGTCTACACCTCCCCGTTTTTTGTAACCTCATGCAAGGCGGTTTTATACTTACCTGCTCTTATAAACTGTGCGGCGATAACACTAAACATCAGCAGCAGAGTAAAGGTTACTACGAATATCATTGCCCAAACAACCGCGTCGAAAACCATCGGAATTTGCGTCGTTAGGCTATACTTTGATATGGCAATTGCTATAACAAAGTGCTCCGGGTTTTCGGGGTCTATCGGCATATGTCGAAAAGTCATATATACATCCCGTCCTCCTGCTTGTGGTGTTTCATACCAGTAAACGAGATCTCCTGCATTATTTTCATAATCCAGCACCGCATCGACAAACTCCGGATAGTCAAGCGGGTCGTGCTTTTGCCCGCCTCCGACGCCATCGTGCGGATCAATAAGCGGTGTCAACTCTTCGCCTTGCAATCGATAGACCTGCGCGAATGTTGAATCGAAGTTTGCTTCTATATAGGCGACCGCGCGAACTAGGAGCTCGCCTCGATTTTCTGTGCTGATACCCATTTCGATGAACATGTCCATCGCCGCATGAATGAACTCTGTTTGTTGGCGTCGCTCATGTGACTTTTCGCGTAGCAGTAGCAGCTCGATTGCGCTACCGCTAATCGACTGAAACCACAAGAGAAAAGCAAGCACGGCAAACGGTATAAGCAGCAACCACCTTTCCCCCTTGCTGATCTTTATGTCCTGGATTAATGATTTCATGTTTTTCCTCCTGCGCAAGCATTATAAAAAGCAGCCCCTTCCGGCGCTGCTCTATACGCTTACTATTTTTATTTTAGTCAGGTCGTTCCTCGACCCATGATTTTGTGAGTACAAAGTCTTTAAGCACTTTGTTTTCCAGGCTTTTATTATCGCAGTGCTCCATCATCCCCCTGTAGCTCTGATATACCGATTCAGCCTTTTCAAGTGAAATCTTGCCATCACTGTATTGCTGCATAACGTGTCTGAGTCTGCGTTTCATCCGGAGTGTTGTCGACTTCCTTAGTATGAGTTTGTCAGCCCAGACCCGGTATCCTGCAAACTCCAGTCCGTCACGCGCCCGGGTTATACTTTCCGCGCTGAGATCAAGACCTAGATGCTCATGCAGATACCTCTTTATCAGTGCCTTATATCTATGAAGTTCCTGCTTGTCATTGCTGAACATCGCAAAGTTATCCATGTACCGGATATAGTAAGGTATCTGCAAGACGCGCTTTGCGTACTGGTCGACCTCATTTAGAACGACGTTTGCGATCATTTGAGATACAAGGCTGCCAACAGGCATACCTATACCCCATATCAGTTCCGCTTCCTCTATGTCCACCGCGTCCGGAGGTAAGCCGAACGCCTTTGTGCGACTCCTGATAATCAACTCAAACAGCCACATCATTTTTTCGTCGGCGATCTTCTTGCGGAGTATATCCAGGATAGCATCATGCGGGATCCTGAAAAAGTACTTCCGGATGTCTAAAGATAAGACATACACTTCACGTTTCTGCCGGCTGAGCAGCTTCATCCAGTACTGGATCCGACTGACCGCTTTCAGGTTACCCCGGTTTTTGATGCAGCCGTAGCTATCGGTTATGTACGAGCGCTCAAATATTGGATTGATAATCCTGTAGATCGCCCATTGCATAACGCGGTCTCTGAACGGCAGGATCATAATAATGCGCGTTTTTGGAATCCGGATGATGACCTCGCGGTACTCTCCAACTTTGTAGGATTGATATATCAGGTGGTTTTGCATATTGATAAGGTTTTCCTCAAGGTTGGAAGAGAAGCGCAAAACACCTTCACGAAACCGCTTATCTTTCCGGGCTTCAAGATACGCAGCGTGAAGGTTCTCATATTGGTATACCTGCTCAAAGAGATTCCGGTACGTTTTTGGCACCGCCTACCCCCTGGATCTTGCCGCGCTTTGCGAGTTTTCGACCTGTTATCGACCAGTTTGCTCACAGGCTACTAATGGCATTCGCGACTGTTTTATTTTTTCACCGTCCCTAAGGATGATGCGGAAACGATTCCCTTTACTACTTCCTGTACTGACTACCAACCCTTGAGTTCATAATATCTGACTACAGAAGTAAAGCGCCCCGGACGCCGCTGTTCGTGTTCGCATTCCACGGCCGATTGTTGGCATTGATGCTGCGAGGGCCGGCGGCGACACCGTTGTTCCAATTGCCGCCCGCGTGCAGGGCTATTGAACCGTTCCCATCTATTGCTTTGCAGATGTTTCAGATATGCTCTTAATCCACCCGCCGAGCATCTTGCCGATTTCCACTACCAAGCCTGACCACACTTCGTATTTTTTCATCGGAAGAAACTTGAGGTTGTAACTCAGCCGGATATACGCACGGAGCTTCATCAACTCTATATCGAGCGACTGAAGCGTGGTCTTCTTGTGGTACTTTTTCTGAGCTTCGATGATACGCTCAAGTATGGTATCCATGCATTTCTTAATATCGATGACAAGTGCGTACTTCTCAGACTTAGGAAACTGCGCCAGTGCGGGATATGCGTACTCCAGCATATCAAACGTCTTTTGGAGTATCTTCAGGTCTTCCACCGGCAGCGCTCCTTCAATCCAGTATGTTTTCATCATAGCACACCACGTAAGACCTACTGTGATTTAGTGATATTATCACGTAATCCGTTAGAGTCTCCCCAAAAGAATGTCTCCGCGCTATCGCGCGGAGAACAGAACACAGGCGATCAGATTACAGGGATTCACAAGCGCCCCGGACGCCGCTGCCCGCGCCCGCATACCACGGCCGAAGGTTGGCATGGACGCTGCGAGGGCCGGCGGCGACACCGACGTTCCAAGCGCCGCCCGCGAGCAGGGCTACGAGTTGATTAGGCGAGTTCATGTGTGCCCTGCCATAGCCAGGAAATACATCGTGCCATGTCCACGAGGATTGAATTGCGTTTGCTCCTGATGCGTCATATCGAGTGACGAGTTCATCTACCCACTCGTAGACATTGCCGGTAGTATCCCTACAGCCGAATGACGAAACCGCCGGACCGACAAAGCCGGTTCGCTGACGCGCAGTGTTTGTTGTTTGCGCCCATGCATTTGTGTTGTTGCCATCAGCACCCTGGGGTGCGCCGAGAGCGCATTCACAGAACTCTGCATAGGTCATCATGCGTTTGTTAGATCCTAGCAGCAATTCAGCGAAATTATACCAATGGTGGCCTTCCGTACCCGTGGCCGGTAGCTCGTTAAACGCTGAGCGCAAACCCCCGGCGCCGTTCGGGCTGGAGAGGTAAATGTCCACCCATATTCCTGACGTGAGGTATACCATCCCTTCCGGTGAGCATTTCGGCCGGTGCATCATGGTCCATACCGAACGAGGGAGAATTCCTGAGTACACGTTACTCTCCCACCCGGTACCGCGTTCCACGCCGGCGGTATTTATCGGTTGCAGTGTTATTGCGTTATGCCTGCGACACTGACCGAAGTGGAAGCCTCCGATCTTGCGCGAACTGTCTGCATTGAAACCTGCCGGGAATGTCGTGTTCAGAGAGATCCTGAACGCTTCGGTGTCGCTGCCATTATCACAGATATACACATAGTAATCACTTCCAACCTGGAATGCCGTGCCGGTATCAAGGTTACTTGTGCTCAAGGTAGTGCGCTCTGTTTTAAAAACAGCATCGCCGACTGAAAGAACTACATCCTCATAAACCAGAATCCCGCTCTCCCCGGTGACTGTGAGATAATCCGTTCTTGGCGAAACGATGTCTGTTATCGCTGCCATCCTTGATGTGTTCAAGAGTGATAGCGGATTTGCCCTTGTAGGGTCATCGATCATAAATCTAGGCATTTGCCAGCACCCCCCGAATGTAGTTGATTTCGTCAATGTCGAAGTTGTTATGTGCAAGGAAGTTATCCGCCATGAAGACCGACAGCACTTCTTTGTTTGTTGGCGTCTTTGATAACGTGATCTGCGTTACGGAGTATTGGACGCCTTCACCTTCGTACTCTTCGTCTTTGATGTGTTTTACATCTTTTACGGTCAAGCCGTCCTCTGTGGTATCGCCTTTCTTGCATTCCGGGAAGTAGTACGTCGTGATGATCGCACCCTCTACAGAGAGTATCGGCACGCTGTGATATTGCTTCGCGAGCAAATCGTTACAGCGCTCTGCTACCTGCGTCTTGCTGAGTTCGCCGGCTTGAGCCATTGCGAAAAGATTCTGCAGATCAGCGCGGGTTTGGATAAATCTTGGTAGTCCTCTCATTTTAGTAATTCTCCTCCATTACATTAAGTATGCCGCGCCAAGGTGCGAGGCACCGAGTACAGCAGCACCGGTTGCGGCACTGCCGCCGATTATTGCCAACCATGTATACACTCCGTCACTTGTGTCGGTGCATACAAATAGTGACCTGGTATCTATGTTAACGTACATCTGAGACACCGCGCCGATCGTGGTTTCGATTGGATCGGCACTCCCGAGAATGGGTCGTATACTTTCAATGAGCAATATCAAATTTCCTGCGACTTCCTCATCGAGTAGATCCTTGATTGTTAATACCCATTGTTCAAACGAGCTTTTCGTAGCCAGCTCCCAGGCTTCGAAATCCTCACGTTCTGTTTGGGCCCATTCTGAAAAATCAGTCCTCGTTAGTCTGGCCCAGGTTTCAAAATCAGCCTGCTCTTTATCAGCCCAAAATCGCCATTGCTCTTCCAACGCTTGTGTTGGGATCCCCGTCACACCATCGCGCATGATCCCACAGTAGGTTTCGTTAAGGCGCAATTCTATGATGTCAGACGGCAATATCTCGGTCGCCCCCGCTCTGACCCGCACTGCCGCTACGTATATCTCATCATAGTCGATGTTTCGCACAGGCAACGGCAAAGTGTTCAATGCCGGATTTACTCCTAACGGACCGTATTTGACAACCGGCTGAGCGAGATTGAGGTTCTTATCTAGCTGCAGACAAATTGCGGCCAGCCGTGTTAACGAACCGTGCGCTGTTTCTATCACCAAAGTTGTCGGCTCTGGTTCGTATATGACTACACCCCAGTAGCGGTCAGCCTTCAACCATCCATAGCCGGAGGTGAGTGTTACGGTCATGTTACCGTTTGACATTACCGAATAGTTATCATCCGCGGCAAACACCCCGCGTGTTCGAGTTCCGAACCATGCGCCCAAAGCCAGAGCTTCGTACTCTGTGTTATCAAGTGGAAAACATATCATCATGATCCCTCCAGTTCAAATTCGCTTAAGATGGCAACAATCCTCCTGCCGCTTTTCTCGTAGACCGATGTAACGGCTGCAAGGCGAGCTTTTGCATAAATGTTGTATTCAGGTAGTTTTACCGGTAGACGGTCGCCCAAGAAATAGTCTTCCCCGAAAACGACATTGTTTTGTGTGATGTCACAGGTGATGGAAAAAGTACGCAAACGTTCAGCGAGCTTTTCCCTGCCTCGCTGATCAAGTATTGCGTTGTACTGGGTATTTGTGTAGGTGCGGGTCTCATAGTTGAATATCGGGTTACCTTGTGAATCAAATTGGCCGGTCGCCGTTGCCACCTGATAATCGCGCTGTAGATCCCTTGCATCGACAAACATCTCGCGTCGTGCTTCCCCGGTAAAGTTACCCAGAGACACGATCCGCACTGTACGGTTTGCACCCTCACCGGCACCGGCGACTACCGCCACATTTTTATAGTCCGTGGTTCCTGATGTGACAGTGACATTTTCAATCGCTTCCACATCTGTGCCGAAATAACCGACATAGTTTTCTGACTTCTCGTCGGTACGATCCACGCCTTTGTAGACTTTTAGTGTTTCCACCCCTGTCACCGGTTCAAAAACTACCTTGAATCCAAGCCCGGAAACTTCAGCGAGCTTCAACTCCGCATCGAGTACTGAATTCCACGATACTTGCATGTCGACACGCTCGGTCAATCCTATTGCAGTACCGACATCTATGGGAAACGAGAGACGGTTCTGTGCATATATGCTGTACATCGCTGCTTCGACATTCGTGACATTGACGGTAGCCATGACAACGCGGTCATCGAGCAGCTTTGAGGTGAGGTCGGCACGGGCTGTGATCAGCTTCTCCATCTTAAGGTGTTCTTTATCGATGTGGCAGATGCGTGCTACCGTGTCCGTGTCTGGGTTATATATCCTGTTGCCATCGACAAGTAGGGCGAGGTTTCGATCCGTTGACTGTGCAACAATCTTCACTTCACCCGGTGCGTTATAATACTCAAGCCACTGGATAGAGTCTTCGTTCTCCAGAAGATCGAGCCTCACTCGGTTGGGGTCGTAAATAACAAAATCAGACACCTGACTTGACCCCCTTTGACCTCTCGATGCGAACAGCCATCCCTTCCCTGTTTGACGCCGCGTCTGTTCGCAATAAGTTAGAACCGGGTAGCAATGACATAGAAAGGTCGCTGTCTACCGATAAATACCGGAAGCCGTTAGTGATCACTCCAGCCGGACTGATGCATACAACACCCTTTTTCCCGTAAATGGTCGAGACGATCACCTTTTCACCTGCGACCATAGCCTTGTTGATACGGATAAGTTTTCCAGAGTCCACGTGATACAACTCAGGGTTTTCTATTGCGCTGCGAGCAGCAAATGTTACCCTGAAGTTCATCGGCACGTTACCGTGGTTCTCTATGGTCTCGAAGTAGCTGTCACTGTACTTCGATATCATCCAAGTCCCACCCGTATAAAATGGGAACTTGAAAAGCGCAATGAGACCGGCAACCTGCGTCGCCAATAATTGCGTTGTGCGATAATAAGGGTACTCGGCATGTAAGCGAGTTTGGAAGTACTGCACTCCGACCCCCGGCGTAAAGTCCGGAGTCTTCTCCGGTTTGACGTCCAGGAACCACGACTCTCCATCCTGCTCAATAGTGAATGTTGAGTAGACCTCCGGCGCAATAATATCAAGCACACGCGCCCTGTTTGTAGCGATTGGGTCGAATACAGCCCCATCGATGGGAAGCGAGCGAGGGCGCACGCTTTGCCCTGAGACGCTTGATCCTACCTGCTGTTGGCTTCGTGATTCCGCTATATCGATGTCTACGCTGCTCACTCCGTCAACTTCCATTAACCACAAAGGGGATTCGTACTTGAATACCAGCTCGCCTATGCTATTTTCATACCTAAAGACTGTTCTTTCATCCATGCGGCACCTCCTAAGGTAACTTCCAGCGTGCGCGCTTCACAAAGTCCTGACCCTCACGTGTGATCTCGGAGGGCGACAAGGGCTTGGGCGAGGTTATATCTTGTTTCAGGCTCGTAACATAGGTCACACCACCGCCACCGCCAGCTAATGCCGGCTGCGGTACCGTCGTGCTGAATGGGTTGTTAAAGGTCATCGACTGCAGGTTGTCGTACATGTTGCCAAACACATCCGGTGAAACAGTCAGGCGATCTGCGATGTTATCCGCAATATCGTCTGCAGCCCGATACAGCATCCCACTCATATCGTCCATTGACTTATAGATGCCCATCATGACATTCTTGAATATCCGAACCATGACAAGTGATGGAGATCTAACCTCCAGCGCGTCCGACATAGTACGAGCGATATTACTCGCTATGCTGTTCGCAAGGCTATATAATGACGCTGCCCTTGAGTTCATAGTGTTCCAGATGCCGTCCATCATATTGTTAGTTACGTTTATAGCGCCCTGTACCATGGACTCAAAGCCCGAGACTACACCGTTTGCTGCCGCAGTCGCGGAGCCTGCTATCGTAGCCGCCCGGGATGTTATCGCAGAGTTTATGTTGGTCATCATATTGGATGCGGCGGTCTGCCCGCGCGTAGCCATGCTATCCAGCTCTGTTATAACGCCGTTGGCCATGCTCGTAACTGATGACCGAATCGTCGCCGATCGCGACACGATAGTTGAGTTCATCTGCGTCATCATCTGCATGGTTATATTCTGCGCTTGGGTGCTCATGGTATTCAGCGAGGTTATAACGCCGTTGGCCATGGTAGTCACCGATGACCGGATAGTAGATGCCCTGGTCGTTATGGTGCTGTTCATCTGCGTCATCATTTGTGTGACTATGTTCTGGCCCTGCGTCGACATATTTCGCAGCGCGGTTTGTACCGACGTACTCATGGTGGTTACAGCGCCTGTCACAGCACTACTGCCGTTTCGTATAGCGTTAGCAATGTTTGTTGTCACGCTGGAAAAGTCCGCGCTGTTTAACGAGCTGTTGATGTCTGTGGCTATGCTCTGCCCCACGGAGGTAAAGTCTACTGTTTCAGCAGCAGTCCGGGCGTTTTCCATCTGATCAGATACCGCAGTCTGAAGCGCTGGGTTTTGTGTGACCATTTGTGCGGATGTGTCAATCGCATCTGATGGCGCACCTATAAATGCGGGGTCGCCCCAATCCTCTATAGCCATGCCAGTCACTTCATCAAGCTTGACACCGAATGCGTCACGGTACTGATCCATCAGTTCCGCACTATCAAGAATCTCCTGCATTGCGCTGGTCGCTTCGGGTCCGAGCTTCGCAAACTCCTCAGCAGCGGTCGGTCCGAGTTGGCGTGTGATCCCCTCCATAGCGGCTTCCCACTCGGCATATCGCTCTTTGTTGTTTATCAGGATCTCGAGCATTTCAGCGCCGGTCTTGTCAAATTCCTTCGGAATCTCCTTGAAGCCGTTTATAACTCCACTGGTTCGCTCCTTGACCGCGCTCTCATAATCAGCCCAAGCAGACTGTTGCATATCGCTCCATTGCTGCATCGATATACCCATGTTGTCCATCTCGGTCAGGATGGCGTCAGAGGTAGTCCCCCACTTCTCGGCGAGCTGCTGTAGGCTTAGACCTTCCTTCGTGTGCGAAGCCTCCATCTCTGCCACATACTCGTCAAGGGTCATACCCATCTCATCCATGTAGGCTATGATTTCATCAGCGGTTGTCCCCCACTGGTTGGCAACGCCCTGAAGGCTCTGCCCCTCTTTAGTGAAGAGCTCACCTTTTTTCTCAGACCATTCAGCCATCGACAGACCCTGTTCAGCCATCTCGGCGAGGATCTGGTCGGTGGTCATGTTGTACAACTTTGCAAGCTGCTGGAGATTTCGGCCATCTTCATCACGCGCGCCATTCACCGCATCATACGCATCTGATGCAGCTTTAGCTTGACGCTCGTAGTCAGATATAACAGACTCTGCCGCAGTAGCGTTCGCCTCGGCTGACGCTTGATTGGCAATAGTAATACGGCGCTCCACTTCTTCAATGTCTGTACCGTACTCGTTGTAAGTTTTTTGCAGTTTGGCTATAAGCTTACGCTTCTGGTCGTAGTTCAAGCTTTCGTCAGCGTTGATTTCATCGATCTTGGCTTGGATAAGCAGCTGCTCTTCAAGAAGCCGGATCTTCTCGCGCTCAAGTTCATTAGCCCGGTCTTGCCATGCAGTAGCCTGTGCGAGTTCAGATTTAGCGGCAACGAGCGCATCCAACTGATTAACGCTGATTTCCTGCATGGAGTTGAGATCCATTATCTTGCCGGTTTCTCTATCGTAGGAGATGTTCAAGCCTTCAACAGCAGCATTGAGTGAGTTGACCGCCGACTCCATGCGCGCATGCTTCGATTCAGCCGACTCAGAACTGCTGGCGATATTTCTAAGCTCTGCAACAAGGTTCTTCGATACCTGTGCATTAGCAGCCATGCTTTCCGCACTGGTTCGGAATGCATCCTCGCTCTCCTTGATAGATTTCGCAGTTTCCTTTTGCTGCTTAGCCATTTCTTTGGCTTCTTTGTTATATGCAGAGACTCCGTCTGTCCCTCTACTAAGCCATGCGATCAGCCCGACAATTGCAGCGATCAGTATCACGATCGCAGCTATGATCAATCCGATGGGGTTAGCCATCATAGCCGCATTCCATAACCACTGTGCAGCGGTTGCGATACTGATACCTCCGGTCAACAGCCCGACAATTACAGTCTTGGCGGTCATAGCGCCACTGCTAGCCAGCAGTGCCATCGTTTCCGCAGTTGTTGCTGCTACGCCATTCGCTTTGATCAGGTTCCCGGCTGCATCAATGGTCATCCCTGCTTTTGCTGCTGCAGTCCGCACCAATTGAGCAGTAGTCTCACTTGCCAGTGCTGCTGTCATCATGACATGCGTTGCCGTATTTGTTAGCACTAACCCCTGGCTTGCTGCGAGTGCTGCTTTAGCAACGTTCAGCGTCGATGTGAATGTCTGAATAACCGCTGATACTGTTGAGACGACTTTCAGTGCCGAGAAACCCACTACCAAAGTGCCTATTACCGGCACTAAAATATCAGCGTTCTTGGCAACAAACTCAAATACGCCGGCAACCTCCTTGAACGCCTTCCTTATCGAAATGCTCGTAGCATTGATCATGTTCTCTATGCTTTTAAATTTCGTTTGTGCAAAGCCCCTGTTGAGCGCTGCAATAATATCCGCAACACCCGCCGCAATACGTGTGCGCATACTGCCAAACGCCGTACCGATACCGCCGGATGACGCCTCTGCCATTTGCCTAAAGCCACCAACACCGTCACTCAGTTCGACGATTTTAGCGTTGAACTGGTCAAATGTGATATGGCCGTCACGCAGGGCATTGTACAAATCGCTCTGTGCCGACCGGCCGGCAAAGCCGAACGACTCCGCTGTCTTTTGCAGAGCGTAACCCATGGTTTCCTGAAGGGTTCGCCAGCTCTGCATGTCGACCTTGCCGCTTGACAGCATTTTTGTATACATGTCCAAACCACGTGCTGCATCTGATGAGCTTGCACCACTTGCGATGAGTGCGTAATTTAACGCCAATGCGGTATCGGTCGCCAGGTCGAGGTTTCCGGTCAAAACCGTCAGGAGTTGGGCTGTGCCGACCACATCGTCGAGCGCGACCGGGATCCCGGATATACCATCAGCTAACTTTTGGGCGGCAGCACTGGACTCTTCCGCGCTGAACCCCATCTGCTCAAGTACACGCGGAAACCTTTGCAAAGTGTCATAACGTGCAACAGCACGGTCGACAGAAGAGGTAATCATGTTGAATCCCTTTTCAAGGATCTTAAACACAGCCATACCCTTGACTATGTCGCCAAGTCGACCCGCACCTTGCTGGAAGTCTGATGTATCGAGCGAAGTATCGAACTTCAACGAGCCGTCATAAGCCATCTGTCTGCCTCCTCTCTGCATGAAAAAACCACCGCCCGGTTGGGTGGTGGCTTTCGATTATGCTATTAACTTAATGCCTCTATTCCTTACCTGCTGTCCAGTGATGTCCACAGTTGAGACAGGTAATCCTTACTTTCTTTGCTCCAATACCTCCGGCAGCAAGCCCCACCGGACCGGCTAACGCGGCGCCAACAACAGCCTTACCTGCACCAAAGCCCTTTTTATCAGCACTTATAGATGTAGAGCCACATTTTGAGCATCGTGGAGTATTGTCTGTAACGCTCACTCTCGCTTGCACTTCAGCCATTTTGCTTTCCATTTCCTGTGTTAACTCTGCGACCCACTGCTCGTCCCCGACTTCCTCGCGGCGCCTGATTGTCTCCGTAATTTCTTCGACCGTCCGTGTACTAAACATGTTCGGACCGCCGCCGGTAATAAAGCCAGGGTTTATATTGGTTTTCTCGGCACAGGGCTGACACATGAAGCCATTACACAACTTAAATCGCTTGTTGCCTTTGAACCCTGTTTGCTCTCCACATACGTCACAGGTCGCTTTGGAGTAGAAAGATAATTTTTCGCGCAATACTATCAAAAGTATGATAACTACAATGCCGGCGATTATATACAAAAATACCAAGAAGCTCACTCCATTCGTAATAAGATGGAGGTAGCATATCATTATTGCTGGCTCTTTTCAAGCGCTGCCTGAACCTCGGCGTACCGGCGGTCAACCCTATCTTTGGTCTGCTGGTCGAGTTCCTCAGCAGACATCGGCTGTCTACCTTGCCGGGTTCTCTTCAATGCAAACAACTTGCGCATTTTTTGAATGTGCTTTTTCTCCGTCTTGGACACTTCGGACAGGTCTGCTGTGCGCCAGTATATTACACGCTTTATCAGAGTGTCTTCCGGTAACCCTTCAAATAAAGCCATGAATTCCCACCAGTGCAAGTACTCCACGGTGGACAGGCTTATGCCGTATGTATCAAAGAACGCCGAATAGATAAGGTTTGCATCCTGGTTGAATGAGAATCCCTTTTCCGATGTCCGTTCAGATTTGTCATCGGTGACGGATTTACCGCGGGTATAAAACCAGAATAAACCGTCGGCTGCTTTCTGGTAGTCTTTCGGGATCTCCTCATAAAGCTGGAACAGCGCATAATAGACCTTTTCTTCCTTTTCGCTATCATCCTCTTCCTGAAGTATGAGGTCAACATTTATCATGTTGCGAAAATCGGTTGATAAGGGTATGCCCTCGTAATCATCCGGCAACCCATCCAGCAATAATATATTCATTGCGTAAACATTGGCGAGCTACGTAGCGTGTTTTTATTACTACGCCGGGTCGCCCTGTTGGGCTTATACTTTTGAAGCTTGACACCGAATTCCTTACCATGCTCTTCAAAAGCAGCTTCTAGCGCATCGTTGATTTCAGCAACCTTAGTAAGGCTGGGGTTGTCTCCGAGCAATTGCTCTGCTACGCCATCCCCGAACACGTCATCGATGAAGTTTCCAAAGAGCCGCAACTCACAATTTAGCATCTCTATATATGCATCGAGGAAGTCCGGACTATCTGGTGACGAGGAAGGCAGCGATATGATTGCTGACTCTGCCTCCATATTTTCGCCCGCTTTCTTGTAACGAAGCACATCCGCCGGTGATGTTATGTCAAAATCCAATTGGATACCATTTACTATAATCATTATGACCCTCCTTAAGGTCGGAAGGCGCCCACAGGCGTACCATGAGCGCCTCAGCAACTTATTTTCTGTTTCTCCCCAGGTTTGGCTTACTGGAGATAACAGGCGCTTTGAACTTGTTTTCGTCGCCCTGGAGGTATGCGATCCGCTCCTCCGATGGGGTATAGCCATTGCGAGGGTATTTGTCTTTACCAGCCCGGTAGACGGTACGATTGTCCTCGGGATCGGTAAAGCTGATAAGTACATCGTATTGCATGATGTCCTCCTTATGGCTCTTCGGGGTCGGGAGGCGTTGGAGGAGTGGTAGGCTCATACGTGTACTCTTCAGGTTTGATGGTGGAGGTCAGCGTTGCGCTGAAACTTGCGTTGTCGCCAGCGCCGCCGGAAAGGTCGTCTTCCACCACAATGGAAACCTTACCTTTCTCGCCCTTACCCGTCAAAAGGTTGAAGTACAGATATGGCTTTATGACCGCCTGGCCGGTTCCGTACTTCAATTTGTGGTCAAGGAGCGCATCCTGGAATGCGTCCTTGATGTAGCGGTCGCCCGACACCTTGAACGCGCGTGATGTTCCGGTCTTTGTAGTGACCTGCCCGGTGCGCAGATACTGGCTGTCCTTCGTTTGAGCGGACAGGGAGCCTGACTGATCTGTAATACCGTTTTGTGCGACGGTAAAATCACCAGGCGCTGTGCTTTCCCCGGCAGTGAAGTCGACGGCAAGCACCATGTCGTCCGCAGTGGTAAAACCTTCAAACTCCGGCTTTGGTGTTTTGCCCTTCATGAGGTCTGTAACTGTCATAGTTAGTAATCTCCTTTTCTGTAATATTCCATCTCGCATTGGATCTGGTATTTCCCTGCTTCGACGTCCGGTTGGTAAAGGAAACCGGATCCGAGCGCACGGATGCTGCGCGCTGTATACCCCTCCGGCAATTCCGGCAGGTTTCGCAGGCGGGATTGCTTCCGCAGCCAATCAGCAAGTTTCTCCGAAAACCCGGCATTTTCGATGTTCTGCATCGCATCCGGGCCGTAATCGTTGACACTGCTGATTATGAATGGATAGCGGCATCGCGCGCCGCCATTTCTGTAAGTAGTGATGATCTCGTCGGTGGGTGATGTTGCGATCGCATACTCTACACCGGCCTGGCCTGTATCCTCCGGCAGATAGTCGACATTGAGCCGGTTATCTGTCATCAGCGGACTGTTGTCGAAGTAGTCAAATAATGCCTCAATGATCGTGGTACTCATGACCCACCTCCTGCAATTTTCCCAGCGCCACGGAGTATACGGTTTTTCTCCGCTGCTTTGCCGCGTTCAAACCACAAGCCGCCGCGCATCGCATCATAGGCACGAGTTAGCTTTGTCCTGTAGTATTGGAACCGGGAGTATATGGCTATGTATGAAACTTCACCGCTGCCGATGAGCGTTCCAAGGATGCCGGACTTCTGGAGCATGCCCGTTATAAAAGGCACTCGTGCTGAGCAGAATCGAAGTACTTCGGAGTCAACGTATTCCTGCGCACGTGTAAAAGCCCTTGTATACTTAGGTCCGAAGTTCGGTGACCACTCAAGTACAGCCTTTACTTTTCCGCTTTTCGTAACGACATGCACCACCTGACCGCGTGGTGTTTTGATCGTCAGATTTGGTTTTGCCATTCTACCTTCCCTCCAGACGCAGATGCGGCAACAGGCGCGACAAATTGGCGGTGTTGACAGTTGTAACGACGAAGCTGTCAGTAAACCGCTTTGTCACTTCTGATATAGCATCGTTGACGTCAGGACCTTCGCCAAGCACGACTACATCCCCGTTCTGTGCCGTCCAGTAACCGGCAGCATCTAGCACATCCGGTAAAGCCTGGTACAGATCCCGGGGAAGGAAGATGCCATCAGCTGACTCTATAGCTTTAAGAGGGATGCGGACACTGTACCCGTCATTCGAGGTCAGCCCGTCTCCGGTAG
>Ga0123353_10004762_pt1 | contig 17603 bp, 12 predicted proteins | sample TergutLab28metaG_3_FD_92763 | JGI IMG/M metagenome (GOLD analysis project Ga0123353, IMG submission 92763) | Labiotermes labralis P3 segment gut microbial communities from Petit-Saut dam, French Guiana - Lab288 P3 | ecosystem: Host-associated > Arthropoda: Insects > Digestive system > Gut ...
CCATCCTGAACCAAGCGAACCATTTTCCGATTCTCATCACCAACGGCTGGTTCGTCGACGAGACCAAGGCCAAGGATCTCCTCCGCGCGGGCCTTCAGGAAATCTCCGTCTCCGTGGACTACGCCTCCCCCGCCCGTCACGACGCCCAGCGAGGCCCCGCGGGCGCGTGGGACCGGGCCGTCAAGGCGCTCGAACTGCTGCACAAAAACCGACCCGACAAACGAAACCGTGTCCACATGTTCACCGTCCTCATGGACGACAACCTCGACGACATCGAACCGCTGATCCAACTGGCCCGGCAGATCGGCGTGACCTACATGGTCAGCCTGTACTCGTGGAACCGCGGCACCAAAAAACCCCGCCTGCCCAGCGACCGCGTGAGCGAACACCTGCTCCGCCTCAAACGCGAGTACCCCGAATTCATCACGCTGACCAGCTACGTCGAGCGGTTCGACCAAGCCATCGCCGCCGGCGGAATCGGCGACTGCCAGACCGGGCGACTCCTGATGAACATCGACAATCACGGGCACGTCGCCCGCTGCACGGAAACGCTCGACGATCCCGTCGGCAACATCCTGACCGACGACCCGCGGGTCCTGCGGGACCGCCTGTTGAAGGTGCAGCGGAGCAGCGACTGCGCCCAGTGCTGGACCAGTTGCCGCGGCTTCGCCGAGTGCATGCAAAAACCGCCGCGACGTCGGCAGTTCCGCGAGTTCTTCATCTCCGTTAGGCCACGCGCATGAACACAGCGAGCATGAACACACTGGGCATGACCACCTCCGTCTGCAACACCTGTCGCCGGCTGGTGCCCGCCAAGATCGTCGTCGAGGATGCGAAGGTCCACTTCGACAAATTCTGCCCCGACCATGGCCGCCACCGCACGTACGTCTACAGCGACGTGGAACAGTACCTCCACGCCCAGCGGTTTGTCAAACCAGCCGTGGAACCTCTGGCGTTCGCGGGCGACGCGGGCCTGCCCTGTCCCGAAGGCTGCGGCATGTGTTCCCGACACGAGCAACATCTGTGCATGCCCATCGTCGAGATCACCAACCGCTGCGACCTGGCCTGTCCCGTCTGCCTCGTCGCCGCCCCTCGCGACGGCGACATGTCCGTCGAAGACTTCCGCCGTGTCCTCGACCGCCTCATCGCGACGGAGCGGCAGGTGGACATCCTCACGCTCTCGGGAGGCGAGCCGCTGCTGCATCCGCAAATCCTGGACATCGTGGACGCCGCCGCGTCGCGGCCGGAGATCATCCGCGTCAGCATCTCCACCAATGGACTGGCCCTGCTGCGCGATCCCGCGCTGTTGCCAGCGCTGGCCCAGCGGAACGTCGTGATTTCGCTCCAGTTCGACGGATTCGACGACGACGTACACAACACTCTGCGAGGCCGACCGCTACGAGACGAAAAACTCCGCCTGCTCGATCTCCTGGAAAAATCAGCCGTCACCACCTCGCTGACGATGACCCTGGCCGCCGGGGTGAACGAAAACCAGCTCGCGCCCGTGCTGGAATACCTCTTCGCACAACGGCACGTCGTCAGCCTGATGATCCAGCCGGTCGCCTACGCCGGCAGGGCCGCCCGCCTGCCAGGCCGCGACGAGCGACTGACCATGCCCGACGTCATCGGCCTGCTGGCGGCGACGCGAAAAGTCGAAGCCGCCGACTTCGCCCCCCTGCCGTGCAGCCATCCGCTCTGCTTCTCGCTGGCCTACTACCTCATGCTCGACTGGGGAGGCATGGTGCCCGTCAACCGCCTCATCCAGGCCGACGGACTGATGGACGCCCTGTCCAACCGCACGGTGTTCGGCCTGGACGAAAACGAACACCAGCGGCTCAAGGACATGGTCTACGACCTCTGGTCCGGCCCCGCCGGCACCGCGCCCGACGGACAGGCCATGCTCGAGACCCTCCGAAACATTCTCGGCGAATTGAGCTGCGACTGCTTCAACGCGAGAAAGGCGTTCACCACGGCGGAGCGGCGGATCAAATCCATCTTCGTCCACGCCTTCCAGGACGCCGACACCTTCGACCTCGCCCGCGTCCGACGATGCTGCAACGCCTACCCGCAATCCGACGGCAGACTCATCCCCGCCTGCGCCCACAACGTGCTCGGAGGACGACATGAACGTGACGCGGGCGTCTCGCCCGTGTGTCACGAGGGCTTCCAGCCCTCGCCGTCAGCCGCTCCAGGCAATGTTTCGTCTTCTGACGGCCAGTCGTCCAATGGAACGCACAACGCGGGCGAGACGCCCGCGTCACGAGGAGGCAGGACATGACGCCGCGGACGAAATCATGTCTCCGCCGGCATTGGCCCCTGGCCCTGAACATCTTCCTCGTCGTGGCGCTGGGGCGTTACGGCGTCGTCAAGGCGTACGAGGCATGGCAAACCCAGCAATTCAATGTCGTCGAGATCGCCTTCGCCGCCCACAACGTCGTCATGCTGACGTTCATCCTGATCCGCCGCCGGCACCAGGCCATGGACATAAACGTCTTCCATCAACTCGTCGCCCTGGCTGCGTTTTTCTCGGGAATTGCGTTTGTAAAGGCGCCAACCGAGAGTTTGCCGCTGACGACAACGGCGCAGATCATCATGGCCGCGGCGCTGGTATTGAGCATCGTCACGCTGCTGAACCTGGGCCGAAGCTTTGGCATCCTGATCGCGGTGCGTCAGGTCAAAACCGGCGGCCTGTACAGCGTGATCCGACATCCGATGTACTTCACGGACATCCTCTGGCGGGTCGGCTATCTCGCGGGAAACCTCTGCTGGCCCAACGCGGCCATTTTCATCGCCTCCAGTGGATGCTACGTCTATCGGGCGATGCTGGAGGAACAATTTTTGTCGCAATACCCGGACTACCAGGAATACAAAAAGAAAGTCCGCTACCGTTTCGTGCCGGGAGTTTTCTGAGGAACTCTAACAAATGAACATTACGATTCGCAAATTGACGCCCGATCTCGCAGAAGATTATGTGCGTTTTTTTGACACGACGCCACACTCCGAAATACCGGATCATAATGATTGCAAATGTTACTGTGTGTGGTGGTGCAACGACGATCATGATGTGAACCATATTGATTATTTATTGTCGCAAGCACTGCGGAGGAATTATGCCATCCAACAGATCAAGAATAACAACATACAAGGCTATCTTGCGTATTGTGATGATAAGGTTGTGGGATGGTGCAACGCCAACACGAAAGCCGATTGTCTGAAATGTTACTGCTGGCGACGATTTATGGGGGCCGTGCCCACGGAGGAACTCGCGTCGGGTATTCAGGTGAAATCTGTGTTCTGCTTTTTGATTGCTCCAGACTGGAGAAGGAAAGGGATTACGAAGTTGTTACTGGAGCATGTCTGTCAGGATGCGGCGCAAGATGGGTTTACTGTTGTTGAGGCATATCCGAAAAAAGTCTTTATCAACGAGGCAAAGGATTTTATGGGGCCTGCCAAACTGTTCAGTAAAAACGGCTTTACCGTGCAGAGTGAAACGGAAGATAAACTTGTGATGCGCAAACCGCTGAAATAACCTCCTACAGAAAAACAATATGCCCCTCTGGCCACGCAAAACCTATTTCGACCATAACGCGACGACGCCCGTTGCACCGGAGGTTCGCCGGGCGATGGCGGCTTGTTTGAAGAACAACCACGGCAACCCGTCTTCCCTGCACATCGCGGGCCGAACAGCGCGGGGTGCGGTCGAGCAGGCCCGGCGGAGCGTGGCGAAACTCCTGGGCTGTCCGAGCGAGGACGTCTACTTCACTTCCGGCGGAACCGAGGCCAACAACGCTGTTCTCAAAGGTGTTTTCACCGCGGCGGGCGGCGGGCACATCATTACCTCGAAAATCGAGCATGACTCTATCCTTGGCGCCTGCGCGCAGATCGAAAAACAAGGCGGGGCCGTGACGTACGTGCCCGCCGGTGCCGACGGCTGCGTGAAGGCCAAGGACATCGCCGCCGCCATCCGGCCCGACACGGTGCTGATCTCGATCATGCACGCCAACAACGAAACCGGCGCGATTCAACCGATCGCGGACATCGCCGCCCTCGCGCGCAAAGCGAACATCCCGTTCCACACCGACGCCGTGCAAACCTTCGGAAAATTGCCGACCCACGTGGACGAACTCGGCTGCGAGTTCCTGACGCTCTCGGCTCACAAAATCAACGGCCCCAAGTCCGTCGGCGCCATCTACTGGCGAGGCAACGCCCAATGGATTCCCCTGCTCGCCGGCGGCGATCAGGAACGGAGCATGCGAACCGGCACCGAAGGCGTCCATCAGGTCGTGGGGTTTGGCACGGCCGCCGACCTCGCCGCCACGCGAATGGACGCCCAGCGGAAAAAACTCGTGGCGCTGCGAAAAACAGTGATCGACGGAATGCAAACCCTTTGGCCCGCCGTCCGCATCAACCAGGCCCCGGCGGACCACCAGATGCCCGGCACGGTCAGCGTCACGTTCCCCGGCAAGAGCGGTCTGAGTTTGCTGGCTGGCCTGGACTGCCACCAGGTCGCTGTCTCGATCGGCTCGGCCTGCACCGCCGACCGGATCGAACCGTCGCACGTTCTGCTGGGCATGGGCCTGTCCGTCGAAGACGCCCTCTCGACCATCCGCGTCAGCATGGGCACCACCACCGTGCCCGCCGACGTCGCCTACTTCCTCTGGGCACTGCAACGGGTCCTGCGAGGCGATCCCGCAGGCCTGGCCTGGCTGCCGCCGGAGCACCTCACCGAAGAACACATCCGCTCGGCCTTCATCATCGACCTGCGAATGCGTTACGAACGGCTGCTCGCCCCGAGCATTCCCTCCGCCACGCTGTGGTCGCACATCGGGTTCGAAAAACGCATCAAGGAGATCCCCCGCGACCGGGAGGTCATCCTGATGTGCACCACGGGCATCTTCTCGTTCGAAGCCGGCTATCGACTCGCCGCCGCCGGCCATCCGCAGGTGCGAGTGGTCTCCGGAGGCTACGAAGCCTGGAAAGCTCTGTACCCGAAAAAGGGGTGAATCCAACGCGTCCCCCCTGAACGAGCGACGAGCAACGAGGACTTCGACGTTCCATGTGAAACGCGGAAGTCCTCGTCACTCGTTCCTGTTGCCGCCGTGATGAAGAATCAGGAATTACTTCCGGCGACGGCGGAGCAGCGCCAGGCCGCTCAGGGCGAGGAAGGTCATCGTGGCGGGTTCAGGGACGGCGGTGCCGCCCAGGGCGAAGACGCCCATGCCACCCGGCGAGACCAGGGCGGACACGGTGCCCGCTACGTAGTCGACGGTGAAACCGTCGACGATGTGCCAGTCGTCATTGAGATCCTGACACTGCATATACACGTCCGTATAGAGGGTGGGATTGAAGCTCAGGGTGAGGGAGAACTCCAGGGCCGTGGGGGCCGTGGGGACGGCGTGGGCGTTGGCGTACGTGCCGCTGATGTCTTCCATTCCCCAGATCGTGAGGATGTCGGAGGCGAAGCCTTCGCCGCCCGCCATCCAGCCGATGTTGATTTCCCTGCTGAGCGGACGTCCTGCCTGGGGACTCGTCTGCGAGCCGGCCATGGCGGTAAGGCTGGTGTTCTTGCCGCTGATGGTCATGGTGGTGTCCATGAAGGAGGACGTGTTCGTCTCGTTGAAGTTCGCGCCGCCGGCCACGAGGAACGACGTGCCGCTGTTGCTGTAACCGAAGGTCTCGACGCGCACCCACGTGGGATTGGCGACGATGTCGCCGTCGTTGCTGGTCGCGTTGCCCTGGTGCGACGTCGCGTACGCGTCGACGGTCACCTGATCACCGTTGACGGTGAAGATGTAGTAGGTGATCATGCCGAGCTGCTGGGCCAACGGGGTCTCGCGGTTGGAATATCCGTTGACGGGATAGTAGAACTTGGTGCTGTCCGAACCGCAGATGAGCTGATTGAGCGTGTGCTGGCCGTTGGGACTCTCGAGGAGTGCACGATAGTGCATGTGGTCGTGGCCGGACATGACGTACCGGACGCCGTTGTTGGCCAGGGCAGCGTAGAGGTTGTTCTGCTGGGTGGGGTTGGCCGTCCAACCGTTGCTGGCCGTGTCGTTGCCGAAGATCGTGTCCTTGTGATTCTGGCCGGCGAAATTCTTGTGCGAGAAGAAGAAGGCGTGTTCGTACTCGCTGCTGGCGAGATCATTGTTCACCCACGTGGTGGCTGCATCCATGGTGGCGTTAGTGCCTTTGCCGGCGAGAATGTCCCACAGCACGAGCTTGGTGCCGTTATAGGTGACACTGTAGTTGACGGTTCCGGGCATCACGCTCACGGAGAGACCGGGCAGGTCCACCGAGTTCGCGGAGTAGCCGGCCGTGCCCGGGATGTAGTTGTCCCGGAAAAACGACATGAACGGCCTGGTCTGGTTTTCGTAATCGTCGTGATTGCCGCGCAGCCCGAAGAACGCGATGCCGGCGTCGGTCAGGGGCTTGTTGGCGTCGAGGCGGGTCTGGAGGGAGCCGACGCCGTCGTTGGTGAGATCACCGACCTGGACGACGAAGTGCACGCCGGCGGCGATGAACTGCTTGTTGAGCTCCGCGATAATGCTCGTGGCGACGGAGTTGGTGCCGCCGCTGATGGTCTGCTGCGTGTCGCTCATCACGCCGAAGGACCATTTCTCCGCCTTTCCAGGACTCGTCAGGGCCATGGCGCCAATCAGCGCGATGGTGATACAAATCGAACGCAGTGTGCTCTTGAACATCCGTTCTCTCCTTTCACGGTGATCCCTGCATCCCTGCGACAACATGTCGCACGGCCAATGTGTACAGGGCCAATTTTTCGTATGTCCGCGACTTCCGCGTCGCGATGGCGGCTCCCAAGGCCGCTGGATCTGTGGACTTTTTCCCACACGATCGTTCTGATCTGATTAAGAACACGATGGGTTTGTTTTAGAAATGCGATGACCCTTCCTTAACGTTCCAGCCCCGCGACAACCGATAAAAATTGGTATAAGATAATGCAGCGTCCGCGCGGGTTTTCCGCGGGCGTAAGGAGATGCGATATGCGATATGCCGTCATCATGGCCGGCGGGGCCGGCAAACGTCTTTGGCCGCTCAGCCGCAATGCCAGCCCGAAACAACTGCTCAATATGATCGAAGGGCAAAACCTGCTGTACATGGCCGTGCAGCGGCTGGAAGGCCTCTTCGAACCGCACAACATTTTCGTCATCACCAGCGCCGAGTACGGCGAGCAGGTCAAGCAGGCGCTGCCGAATCTGCCGGCCGAGAACATCATCGGCGAACCCGAAGGCCGAGACACCGCCAACGCCATCGCGCTGGGCGTGGAAATCCTTGCCGCCCGCGACGCGGACTCGACGATGGCCGTCTTCACCGCCGACCACGTCATCCGACCGGTCGAGGGCTTTCAGCAGGCCGTCGCCATGGCGTGCGACGCCGCCGAAAAACACGCCGACGCCCTGCTGACCTTCGGCGTGAATCCGACCTGGCCTCACACGGGGCTGGGATACATCCACTGCGGCCCGACGCTCGAACCCCGCATCCGCGCCGTGCTGGGATTCAAGGAGAAGCCCGACCACCAGGCCGCCCGACGGTATGTCGAGAGCGGAAAGTATTTCTGGAACAGCGGCATGTTCGTGTGGAAGGTTGCCACCATTCGCGAAGCCTTGACGAAACACCTGCCCGAGTCGATGGCCAAGCTCGCGCCCATCGCGCAGGCCGTCAAGGCGGGCAAGGACTATCAGCCCCTATTGGCCGACGTGTATCCGACGCTCCAGAAAATCAGCATCGACTACGCCGTCATGGAGAAGGCGTCGAAGGTGCTCATGGTCGAATTGCAATGCGAATGGCTGGACGTGGGCAGTTGGCCCGCCCTGGACAGCGTCTGCCCGCTCGACGAAGCCGGCAACGCCGTCGTCGCCCGGAACACCGTCGTCCTCGACAGCTTCCGCAACGTCATCGTCTCGCAGGACGACCACCTGCTGGCCGTCCTGGGCATGGACGACTGCATCATCGTCCACTCCGCCGACGCGACCCTCGTCTGCGCCAAAAGCGACAGCCAACGCCTCAAAGAACTCGTCGCCCTCATCGAGCAAAAGTACAAGAACCGGTATAGTTGACGCTGGTCGCTGATGGCGGAATCGTGTAGAATGCAAGGGAAGGTGAGCGATTATGGAAGAAAACGATCCAACCATCAACGACAAATTCGAACTCCGCGTGTTTTCCCGCCGCTGGAATCGCGACGCCGTATTCACCATCCAACGAACGGTCGTTGGATGGTTTGTCCCGGCCCCGTTCGATCCGAATGATGGAGGGTTTTGCGATCGGACATGTTCACCGCATCTCTACAGACTCCTTCGACACGCTGGCATCCAATACCCCAGCAACCTGGGCGAATGGTTCGCCTGGTTATGGAAACAGGCGAGAGATAAGGGATTGAGCCACGCGGACGTTCAGCGGCGCGTTGACGAGATCGCCAAACGTATCAGCCGTACTGACCAGAGCGCCCTTGACGAGATTGACAAGGACTTCTGGGAGGCCGTGGCATGAGCCAATCGCCAGAAGCGGACACGGGCAGTTCGGAACGCGAAACGAAACGAACGACAGGGATCATTACCTTCCTTGACGTGCTGGGATGGAAAGGAGTGTATACTCGTGCAGATGAGCCGCTCGGAAAGATGTCCCAGTTGACGGACGCCATCGAGGCCGCCGCTTCGCTCTCCGAATCCAACCATCGTCCTCGCGTACGCAGTATTTCCGGCTCGATTGTCCTCTACAGCACGAATGTGTTGCTCGCTGATCTGCTCACGGTCGTGAGTATCCATGGGAAAGTCTGTGCCGAAGCCATCACCGCATCCATTCTCGCCAACATTCCCGTGCGAGGCGCCACGGCGGTTGGTCAATTTGACGTTGACGATAACAAAAATATCTACGTCGGAAAAGCCATCGACGAGGCAGCGAGTTGGCACGAATCGGCGGATTGGATCGGAGTCCACTTGACACCGTCCGCCAAGTTCACCGTTATGCGCGAACTGTTGCGGTCTGGAATGGACAACAAACTTTTCCATTGGGAACAACATACCCCTCCCATGAAAAAAGGCGTACCTGCGTATTCCACCTTCTGCGTCGCATGGATCAGCGCGTGGACGGAAACCATTCGACGTTTCGGACGAGACCCACAACAAGAACTCCTGTCCATATTTTCCGACATGTCACCCATTACGCCGGATTTTTCGGCAAAGCTTACAAATACATTGGCCTATTTCGAAAATAAGACGAACAACGCATCTCAGGAACTCAACACCTCCACAGCGTAGCGACAAGCGATAAGTGACATGAGAAAGCCCATCATACCGTCCATAACTGTCGCCTCCCATGAACGTGACGGAAAACATCAGATGCTGCCCGCCATTGTCGCTTGTCACGTGTCGCTGATCGCTTTCTGTTGTCTCCTCCTCGCCGGGTGCGGCGAACGGGATACCGGGCTGCCTCGCGACGCTCGCACCGCGGCCGTCGATCAGCAGGTGCGGGCCAAGTGGGGCAAGGGACTCGACGAGTTGCCGACCGTGTCGCTGATCATTTTGTCGGCCAATAACGAGAATATTCTCGACGAGTTCGAGTGGGCATTCAGTTTGCATCACGCGGTGGCATATGGGCAGACGGTGACGTTCGATCGGCGGGACGTTGGCGGCGGCGGAACGAGCATGGAGACCGCCCTGCTGAACAACTACACGCGAGGCCAGACGCCGGGCTTCGACATCCTCTGGGGCGGCGGCGACACCATTCACATGAATCTCGCCCGCGGCGGCCGCGGCATCGACGGCACGCCGACAGGCCCGCTGCTGGAGACACTGACGCTCGCCGACGACGTGCTGGAGAACATTCCCGCCGAATTCGCGGGCACGCCCATGCGCGACGGAAACCTCCGCTGGGTCGGCTCGGCCATGAGCGGCTTCGGCATCCTGTACAACAAGGGCATCCTCGAAAAAATCCGACGCCAGCCGCCACGCGACTGGCAGGACCTCGGTGACGACCGCTTCCTGGGCCTGGTCGAACTGGCCGACTCGCAACAGTCCGGCTCGGCGGCGGCAGTCTATCGCACCATCGTCATCTCCGACGACTGGCCGGCGGGCTGGCACAAACTATTGGCCGTCCTGGGCAACGTGCACCGATTCGCCGACTCGGCCGGCTCGGCCGCCAACGCGCCCGCCCTGGGCGAAGCCCCGCTCGCCACCTGCATCGACTTCTACGGCGCGATGCGCGTCATGGAAGCGCCCGACCAACTGGTCTACTTCACGCCCCCCGGCCAAAGCATCTTCACCTCCGACCCCATCGCGATCCTCAAAGGCGCGCCAAACCGCGACCTCGCACAGCGGTTCGTCGACTTCGTCGTCAGCCCCGCGGGCCAGGCACTCTGGGCGCTGCCCGTGGGCGCCGAGGGAGGCCCGGTCCGCAAACCCCTGGGCAGGCAGCCCATCCGCCGAGACACCTACACACAATTGGCCGGACGAATGCTGCCCTTCATCACCGACCCGTACGAACAGGGCCAAGCCATCGTCCTGACGGCCGAGAAAAACGCCGTCGATTTCAAGGTCCTGCGCGAACTGGTCGGTGCCGCCGCCATCACCAACCGCCAAGGCCTCGCCGCCGCCAAAGCCGCCATCGTTCGAAGCAACCACCGCCCCGACCTCGTCGCCGAATTCAACGCCCTGCCCCAAAACGTCGCCACCCTCGACGCCATCCAGGCCCTGGCCAAAGAACTCAGAGAAGCCAAAGGAAACGCCCGAATCGACGCCCTCCGCGACGAATGGCAACAATTTTTCCGGGAAAAATACCAACGAATCCGCGACACAGAGAAGAGCGACAAGCGACCAGTGACAAGCGACAAGAGACGGCAGCATCCCATAGAACAATCGCGTCTGATTTGTTCATGGTATTGCGAAAAGACTGTTCAACTCTTAGCCCCAGCGGGGGCGCCTTGGGTAGCCCCCGCCGGGGCTAAAAATTCAACCGCCTGTTTACGACAACGTGACTGCGTCGATGCGACTCCCCTGCGTCAGACGCCCCCTTCTCTTGTCGCTTGTCACTTGTCACTTGTCGCTGCTTCGGGAGCGCCATCATGAGCCGCCTCGCCCCATTCCTGGGCCGATCCTCGGGCATGCTGGTGTTGTGGCTCTTCCTGGGCCTGTTCCTGTTGGCGCCGATCGTGATGGCCATTCAGGGCGGCTTTCGCGAGGAGGCCGGCGGATTCACGTTTCAGTACCTGCATCGCGCGCTGACGAGCGGGCCGTTCCTTGGGCAACTGCTCAACGGCCTCGTGCTGGCGTGCTGTACCACCGTGCTGTCCATCCTCATCGCCCTGCCGCCGGCGATTCTGCGAGCGCGATACCGTTTCGTCGGGCAAGGCCTGCTCGGGATGCTCCTGTTGGTGCCGATGATCCTGCCGCCGTTCGTCGGCGCGCTGGCGATCCGCCACATGTTCAGCCAGTTCGGCGCGTTCAACCTGCTGCTCGAACGCGTCGGCGTGCTCGACTTCGCCTCCGCCCTGCCGCCGGACTGGCTCGGCAGCGGCTTCGCGGGCGTGGTCGTCCTGCAAGCGCTGCACCTGTTCCCGATCCTCTATCTCAACGCGTCGGCGGCGTTGGCGAACGTCGACCCCGCGTATCAACAGGCCGCCCGGAACCTCGGCGCGTCGCCGTGGCAAACGTTCCGCCGCGTCACGCTGCCGCTGATCCGACCAGGCCTGTTCGCCGGCGGAACCATCGTCTTCATCTGGTCCTTCACCGACATCGGCACGCCGCTGATCGTCGGCTACGATCCGCTGCTGCCGGTGGCCATCTTCCGAGGCCTCTCCGTCAGCGACGTCAGCCCGAGCATCCTCAGCCTGGTCTTCGTCCTGCTGAGCAGTTCGCTGACGTTCTACGTGCTGGGGAAATTTCTCTTCGGGCGGGCGGTGCCGGCGGCCAGTTCCAAGGCTTCCGTCGCGGCGGAGCTTCGCCCGCTCGGTCCGGCGGCGACGATCGGCGCGTGGCTGGTCTTTGGCACGGTGCTGGTGGCCGCCCTGCTGCCCCACGCCGGCGTGATGCTGACGGCCTTCTCGGCACGATGGGTCAACACGGTCCTGCCCAGCGAGTATACCTGGCAGCACATGATCTTCGTCGTCACCAGGCCCGACACGCTCGGGGCCGTCAAGAACAGCCTCGCCTACGCGGGCACGTCGACGGTGATCGACCTCATCCTCGGCGGGCTTGCCGCCTGGCTGATCGTCCGCGCGCGAGTCCGAGGCCGCACGCTCCTGGACGCCCTCGTGATGCTCCCACTGGCCGTACCGGGAATCATCATCGCCGCCGGCTACATCGCCATGACGGCGGCCGGTCTGGCGGGCCCGGACGGGTGGAGCCGCTGGTTTGGCGACTCCGACTCGTGGGTCGTCGCCTGGCCGCGAAACGCCCTGGACTCCCTCGACGACTGGCTGCGGTCCATGTCGCCGACGCGCGGCGCCGTCGCCCTCCTGCTGATCATCGCCTACGCGGTCCGCCGGCTGCCCTTCGCCGTGCGCGGAATCTCCGCGGGACTCCAACAGGTGCCCGAAAGCCTCGTCGAAGCCGCTCGAAATCTCGGCGCGGGACCGCTGACGGCCTCGCGAAAAATCACGCTGCCGCTGATCGCCGCCAACGTCATCGCCGCCGGCGTCCTTACCTTCGCCTTCGCCGTGCTGGAGGTCAGCGACTCCCTCATCCTCGCCCAGACGACCGCAAGCTACCCCATCACCAAGGCCATGTACGCACAAGCCACCAGCGGAAACACCGACGCCGCCAACATCGCCTCCGCCATGGGCGTCTACGGCATGGCGTTGCTGGGCGGCACCCTGGCCCTGGCGTCGGCGTTAATGGGCAAGCGGCTGGGCGCGATTTTCCGAACGTAAAACGAAAGCCAGTAGCCAGTAGCCAATAGGTAAGGAACGCACAAAGCAAAAAGACAATGAAAGCGGAGTAGATTATGCCGTTATACAAAAACGGAAATCGGCTGACGAAAAACAAACCCCGCCATACCTACTGGCTACTGGCTATTGGCTACTGGCTTTTTTGAATAGGCACACAAATTTTATGATCGACATCACGCTCCAAAATCTGATCAAACGTTACGGTTCCGTCGCCGCCGTCGATGACGTCTCGCTCTCCGTCGCGGCGGGCGAGTTCTTTTTCCTGCTGGGGCCTTCCGGCTGCGGGAAGACCACGCTGCTGCGGATGATCGCCGGGCTGGTCGAGCCCACCGCGGGCCGCGTGAAATTCGGCGACCGCGACGTGACCGACCTGGCCATCGAGCAGCGCGGGACGGCCATGGTGTTTCAAAACTACGCCCTCTGGCCTCACATGACGGTGCGGGACAACGTGGAATTCGGGCCGAAAATGCAGGGAAAAAGCGGCCTCGAGCGGCGCGACGTCGCCACGCGGCAGCTCCAACGCGTGGAGATGCACTCCCTGGCCGACCGCAAGCCAAGCCAGCTCTCCGGAGGGCAGCAGCAGCGCGTCGCCCTCGCTCGGGCGTTGGCGGCCCGCAGCAACGTCCTCCTGCTCGACGAGCCGTTGTCCAATCTCGACGCCCGGCTGCGGCAGCACATGCGAGGCGAACTGCGCCGACTCGTCAAGGACACCGGCGTGACGGCCGTGTATGTGACGCACGACCAGGCCGAGGCGCTGTCGATGGCCGACCGCATCGCCGTAATGAACGTCGGACGCGTCGCGCAGATCGGCACGCCGCGCGAACTGTACGACAGCCCGGCCTCGCGATTCGTCGCCGATTTCCTCGGCGAGGCCAACTTCCTCGACGCCCGCGCTGCCGGCAGAGTGCCCCACCGCGACGGCCAGCCGCTGCGACTCGAAACGTCCGCCGGCGTACTCGTCAGCCTGCGAGAGGCCCCCAAAGGCCCCAAACTGATGTGCTGCGTCCGACCCGAACGCATCGTCGTCCGACCCCGCCAAACCAACGCCGCCACGCCAACCGCGGGGCCCGGCGCGTCCAGCGCAGGATCCATCGCCGCCACAACCGGCACGCCATTCGAAGGCCTCCAGGCCACCATCCTCGCCACGACCTACCTCGGCCACATGCACCAATACACCTGCCGCCTCGCCGACGGCACCACCTGGCGGGCCACCGCCCTCGGCGCCGCGACCCTGGGCGACAACGCCCCCGTCACACTCACCGTCGACCCAGCCGACGTCATCCTCCTGGGGGAATAACAAACGTAACAAGTGCCGAGTAACGAGTGACGAGGACTTCCGCGTCAAACGCAGAAGTCCTCGTCACTTGTTACTCATCACTTGTTATTTTTGTCGTCGCGTATTACTTGCTGTCATTGACGCCGAGAATCATAGATTTGATTTTCTCGCTGGGCAGGTTCATGGCACCCAGGGCAGCCGCGGCGGCTTGGCGAAGTTCCGGGCTTGCCGAGTCGCTGTTGACGATTTCGATCACGGCGGCGGACTGTGCTTCGGTGGTCTGGTTGCCGAATTTCTTGACGGAGTTCGTCAAGGCTTCGAAGGCGGCCATGCGGACCTTGTCGTCGCCGTCGGCGATAGCCAGGGCCGCGATGCCCTGCTGCGCCTTGGCGGAGGCCTGCACCGACAGCGCCTTGGCGGCGGCCATCTGAACTTCCGAGCGGCTGTCGTCGAGGGCCGGCAGCAGTCCCGCTTCGACGCGGGCGACGTCGATGACGCCGTTATTCGTCAAGCCCAGCAGGTACGCGGCGGCGGCGGCCTGCACCGCCCAGTCGCTGGCGCTTTCGGCAGAGACGGACCCGCCCAGTTCCAGGGCTTCCTTCATCGCGACGGCGACCGGCTCGGCCTTGATATCCCTGAGCACAATGGCCCGCTTGTCGCTCCTGGCGAAGGTGGCGAATTCCTGGCTGGCGTCGGCGGCCACGATGGGGATGCCCGCCAGCAGCGGGTCCTGCCGCAGCGCGGAGGCAACCTGCCGGGCCGACGGTTCGCGTGCGACGACGACGGCATCGACGCCCGCGGTGCCGCGAATCGCCTCCATGGCCTTGGCGACATTAGCTTCGTCGATCACGTCGAAGCCTGCCGCCCGCACGGCGTCCTTAAGCGAGTTACGGGTCGCCTCGTCGGCGACGACCACGACGGCCACCTTTTGGCCGGTCTGCCGCAGGGCTTCGTTCAGCACATTGGGGACGAGGTCCTGCCCGCTGAACTTGTCGGTGGGCAGAGAGTTGGCCAGGGCAATGGCGGCCATGAAGCGGACCTGGCGGTCGGCGTGGGACAGCGCCCGCACGAGGGACCCGACGTTGCGGGCATCGCCAACGAGGCTCTTGCTGCCGACGGTCTGCGACAGGGCCTTGATCGCGCCCATCGCGACGGCGGAGTTATTGTCTTTCAACGCACGGGCGAGCACGTCCTGGAGGTATTTCGCGCTGCTGGCGAGGGCGTAGAATTCCGCGGGCATCTGGGCCGACGCCATCGTCGTGTCCTTTGCGCCGCTGGGGAGGTTGGCTTCGCGGCGAAGATTCGCCGACAGCCACAGCGAGACGGCCTGGTGATACGTGCCGTCGTGCTTCAACGCTTCGGCGGCCATGCGCATCGCGTAGACATCGGTGAAAATCGCCGAGGGCACGGGCTTGTAGGTGAGGGTGTTGTTTTTCCAATACCACACGTTGGCGGTTTCGGACCGGCCGTCGGGCTGGAGGGACTGGTTGTTGGCGTAGTACGCCTCGGCCAATTCGTAGTACAGGGCGGCGGGCGACTTGTCATTGGCGGCCTTGTTCTTGACGATCGTCAGCGCCTGTTCGGCGGCCTTCTTCACCGACTCCTGCACGCCGGGGCGCACGGCCAATTCACGCAGGGCCGGCGCCGAGTGTGGGTACTCAATCTGCTTCAACGCATTGACGACCACCTGCTGGAGTTTCGGGTCGTCGCTCTGGAGCACTTCGCACAGCGGACGGACGGCGATTTTACCCATGTACGGCAGTGTGTTCACCAGCCGCTGGAAGATGATGGTCTCCTTGGGGTCCTTCTGGTCGCTGGCTAGGTAGGTCACCATGCGATGGATCATCAGCGGCATCGCGTATTCGCCGCTGCTGACGAGGCGCTGCTTGTTCAGCTCGGACGCACGGACACTGTCGCCCAGGCCGTCGATGGCCTTCTTGATGAAGTCCACGCTGGCGCGCTGGGACTGGTAGCCTTCCTCGATCATCTTGCGGAGGGAGGCGACGATCTCGGACATGCCCTCGAGCTTCGCGCCGCGAAGGAGCAGCGAGTCCCACCGGTCGCTCTTGCGGAGCGTGGTGAGGCGGTAGAGGTCGACGGGCTTGCCGGCCTGGAGAATCGCCTGCCCGTAGCTGCGGGCGGCGACGGAATTGGCGACGTCGATGTAGCCCAGAAACGCGAACCATTGTTCTTCGAGGCTGCCCTTGGCTTCGAAGGCGCCGCCTTCGTCGTCGCCGTCGCCCGACCGGCCGTAGTCCTCGTCGCCATCGCCGGAGTCGTACGACGTGTCGTCGTCGTAGCCGTATGACGTGTCGGCGACATCCTCATCATAGTCGTCGTCATCGTAATCCTGAGCCAACACAGCCGTCGTGCCCAAGCACAGCATCAAGCCAACGAGCAACGCCAGAAGACCTTGACGATTCATCAACATTACTCTCTCCCACGAAAGGGTACACAAAACCACGCGTGCCGCCGAGTACGTAATGCCGAACCACACGGCCAGTGATCATGGCGCGGCCTACGACACGCACGTGCGTCGATTATAAGACGCCCGAAAACACTGTCAACCAAATCAGACTCTTTGTTTTTACACTATCACGGGGGGGCGATACAAGCGCCAACCCGTCGAAATTCCGAAATCCGGTTCGATAAATTCGCAAGCATCGGAAAATTGAATGCTTGCGAATCGGCGGTCGAGCCGCTCACAGTAAAGCTCACAGGGCAACTTCTCGGGTGGGCGCAAGCGACCGCCTCAGCCGATCCGCACCTTGCCGCTGTGCTGACGGCGTGGGCAACGTTGCCCGAAACCGTTAAGGCCGACATCGTGGCCATGATTTCGGACGACGGCCTACTCGCGGTAGGATAACGCCGCGAGTTGCCGATTACAACAACCGGCGAGCCAATCGGCGAGCCACAAACCGGGTCGGGCCGCGCCTTTTGTCGAAGCGCGGCTCGACCCGGCCATTGTATCGGCGTCGTGCTGTCGGCGTGCGTGTTTCCGTCGAGGTTGGTCCGTCTTCGCTACGCCTCTACGCCCGGCCGTCTGAAACACCCCGCCGCGAGGGCGGCGTTGGCCCGCGGCGCTCGAAACGCCGAGTGCTACGGATCGCCGACCGTCCGCGCGTGAAATCACGCCCAAAGGCCGCGCAGAGGCCAACGCCGCCCGTAATGACCGAGCTTTGCAATTTGCATGGCCGCCCGCTGCCGTGAAGAAGAACAATCCCGGCCGACGAGACCCAAGCCCATGTGGTAAGGGCAATGCGAACACCTTCACGTTTGGCCCTGCTCAATCTCCAACCGAGCGAAAAAAATCTGTAGAGCTTTTGTTCGCAAAAGAGCGTATCTTGGTGAAAAATTCACGGAGATTCGCCAATGGCTCGTACACCGATGGGATTTCGGCAGATTCATCTGGACTTTCACACGTCGCCG
>Ga0123353_10004763_pt1 | contig 17598 bp, 9 predicted proteins | sample TergutLab28metaG_3_FD_92763 | JGI IMG/M metagenome (GOLD analysis project Ga0123353, IMG submission 92763) | Labiotermes labralis P3 segment gut microbial communities from Petit-Saut dam, French Guiana - Lab288 P3 | ecosystem: Host-associated > Arthropoda: Insects > Digestive system > Gut ...
TTACGCACCCGTGCGCCGGTCGCCGGCAGTATTGCTACTCCGCTGCCCCTCGACTTGCATGTGTTAGGCCTGTCGCTAGCGTTCATCCTGAGCCAGGATCAAACTCTTCTTTGTAATTAATTTATTTCTTTTGCTAATTGCTTAGCATTTATTCCTTTGCATAAACAGTTCTTCCATTTTATTCGCTTGGATGACCTTCCCTTTTTTCCCGTTATTTTTTGTGCATCAATAAGTCAATGTGCGTTGTTTTCCTTTGATATTGCAGAGTTTAACTTCTTTTAACCCTAAATTCATCTCCTGAAAACGGGGCGCAAAGATACAGACTATTTTTTGATTGCAAAAAATTTATGCCTTTTTTTGCAAAAAAAATTTGTTAAAAATCGCAACTACAAGGATGTAAGGACTTTATATTTATCTCCTTGCCAAATTCTTAAACATATCTATTTCTGCTACGGCGTTATCCACAAAACGCTGCATTTTCTTTTGAATTATTTCTGCATATTCATTAGATGCCAATTCCATTTCTTCAATCATATATTCGCATTTACTGAGCAATGCGCCTAATTGCACTGCTACTGTTTCGTTTTTCAAAACATTTGGCGTAATAAAATTTATTTTTCCTTTTAAACGGTCTAATTCGGTTCGATTGCTGGAGTTCGTTGAATATTTCAATCCTTTCTCGATACAAAGTTTTTCATACTGGGAGGCATAAAAAGTTATTTTCTGCATATAGAAATTCATTGATTGACCCGATTCTATTAGCGTTTCTATTTTTTCATTATAATTACTAGCGGTTCGTGCTGTTATTATAGAAATTATTATCCATAATAAAGTAAGCGACATCAACACAGCAATATACAATTTGTGAGTATCAGTAAAATTATTCAATACAAGCGAATATACTAACATCCACACAACGCCTAATATGATGTAATACAAACAATAAACTCCGAAAATAGCAAAGAATGGCATAGAAAGCCCATTTTTTTTGCCATATAAGATATTCAGATATCCAAAAAATATGGCTTCAAGGAACACGATGTATCCCAAATTGATATAAAACAAAGATGGTGTTTCTATCGGCTGAAACATAAAAAATAGCGTAATAGTCGTCGCTATCACTACTATCGGTAACACAACATTGGTAATAATAATAAACTTTTTATTAAACATAATATATTCTTTTTTAAGGTTATAAATTTAAAAATTCGATATTTCGTCGGTGTAGGCATTGATTTTCACTTCCGTAACTTCTCGCTGAACGACAAATTTACTAATACAAACAGTTAGTTTTTGCACAACTATTCCCTTAAATTGTTCAATAACATCTTCAGTAGTAAATAGATGCAATGTTCCAACCATTTGTTGTAAAAATGCTGACGAGTCGGTTATCTGAACGCCATAATCTCCGAACGAGCGAACAGGCACCGATACGTTGTATAGCGGGATATTATTTGCCGATATCGTGTGCGTACCGGGTCCGAATATATCGCATATAGCTCCGCCCTTCAAAAAAACGGCTTCCTGACTTTGATTGACAATCAACTGAGCGCCAATTGACAGATTTTCGTACAGAAACTTACATACAAGGTCGTCTGCCTCGCCATTGTACTTGATACGGTCAATAATACCTTTTCTTTCGTCGCCCTGACCGTCGTAAGTAACACCGTCAGTGCGCTCTTTATTGAATATTCCCATCTTTTATTTTTATTATTTAACGATTTTTATAATCCTGTACTAATTTGCGAAGCGCTACTGCAAAAGTTCTCACATCTGAGGTGCGAGTAGTTGAGTATGTAGTTTTATCGCTTGGGTTACTATTTTGATATTCAAATATTTGGGATTCAGGTATTTCGATGGAAATCCCTCCAAAAGTAAGTTCATCTGCAGTAAGGACAACGCTACCGATGTCTCCGTACGAAATCTGTTCAAAAATACCAACTGACTGGGCATCCTCATACACATGCCAATTGCTTTTCATAACCGTAACGCAGTCATCTTCAAGCAGAACTGTGGTAAGTTTAACATAAGAATCTACATAAGTATCTTCATTTCCATTCTCGTCTTCTTCTTCAAAGTCGTAATAACGGTTTGTAAATAGCGTAACTCCTTTGAAATCTTCTTCAAATTTTCTATGAAATTTCAACTCGGAATCAACATAGCGCATAAGAAAATCTTCGATGAAAACTTCCATTTGTTCGCAAGTAGGATTTGTATTGTAACATTCCATAGCATACTTGTAGTTATCATCTAATCGTCTGTTATATCTTTTTGCGTCTTTATACTTATTTATTTCTATCGTAAGTTTTACTATTGTTACTATGAGCCATATAATTAGAGGTGAAAAGATTACGAGTATTGAAATCAACCCCCATAATGTCATTTTTACAAAATAGTGTTGAGTTGTGCCGTCTTCGTCGTTTTTAAAAGATATAATTTTCTTCATATCAGGATTTTCTTTCAACTCTTTATATTTTTCTGCATATTTAATAGAATCTAAAGTGAACTCTTCTCTTTTTTCTTTCAACTCTTCCGGTTTGTAAGTATAGTTGTGCTTTTCATCTGACTTTTTTACTTTCTCTTCAACGCGTTGATCTATTGAATCAGTAGTAACTATATCTTTGACGCCCAATCCTGAGCATTGCCCTATTGCAACCAAAATCATAAATATTACAAAATTGAGGAAAAATGTCCATGCTCTTTTGAGTGTAAAGCCTATGAATTTTGGTGTTTTCTGATATCTGATATACTCATTGGTTTTTTCTCCCCAGCCGGGTTTATTTGGCTCTAAATAGTATTCGTAATAATTCTCGCGTTTTTCATTACTCAGATTTAGCGCTTCTTCAAAAAGTTGTTGAGGTTCTTTACCTTGAATAACCATATTGTTTTCTTATTAAAATTTATACATTTATTACTTTTTGGCTATAAAAATTTGTCTTATAAAATATGTATATTGCTATATATGAGATATTTTACTATAGAAACAATTAATATTTGATTACGCAAAAATAATAAATATATTATACAAACAATAATAATGGTTAAAATTAATATTATTTAACAATAGTTACATCTTAAAAAATCGAACATAAAGTTGTTGGTTTATTTTTTTTTATAATTTTGCAGCATGAATACAACAGAACAAATAAAACTAAAATATGAATAAAACAACAAAAATTTTAGCAACAATTGCACTTGCAGGCGTTTCAAATATTCCTTTTAACTATTGCAATGCCTGTACAAATTATCTAATAACTAAAAAAGCATCTGCTGACGGTTCAACGATGGTTACATACGCTGCCGATTCGCATATCCGATACGGAGAATTGTACTGGAAACCGGCAGCATCATTCCCGGAAGGAACAATGATTACGTTATATGACAGAGGTACGGCAAAACCTTTGGGACAGATTCCGCAAGTTTCCAAAACGTATCAGGTACTCGGATTTATGAACGAGTTTCAGGTATCGATTGGCGAAACAACATTTGACGGGCGAAAAGAACTTGAAGACACAACCGGAATTGTAGATTACGGAAGTTTAATGTTTTTGGCTCTTCAACGTTCAAAAACTGCTCGTGAAGCAATAAAAGTAATATCGGAACTTGTTGAAAAATACGGATATGCAAGTACCGGCGAATCATTTTCTATCGCTGACCCAGAAGAAGTTTGGTTTATGGAATTGATTGGTAAAGGAACTGATTTAAAAACTGACCGCAAATCAAAACAGCAATATAATGCTAATAAAGGCGCCGTATGGGTTGCTATTCGTATTCCTGACGGTTATATTTCGGCTCATGCAAATCAGTCGAGGATTACTTCATTTCCCTTGGAAGACGGAGTTAAATCAATCAGTAGCAAGCATCTCGATAAAATATTCAATCCAGATATCGAAGTCGTTTATTCACACGACGTTATTTCATTTGCAAAATCTAAAGGTTATTACAGTGGCGTTGATGCGGATTTCAGTTTTTGCGATGCTTACGCTCCTATTGATTTCAGCGCTGCCCGAATCTGTGAACTGCGCGTATGGATAGCGTTTAAACATCTTTCCGGCGAAGATATGCAGCAATATTTTGATTTTGCATCAGGAAAAGACCTGACTTCAAAAAGGATGCCTTTATATGTGAAACCCAATAAGAAAATAACTCCCCGCGATTTAATGGAACGTAAAAGAGACTATTTGCAGGGAACAGATTTGGATATGTCAAAAGATGCAGGAGCAGGACCGTATGGACTTCCGTATCGGTGGCGTCCGCTTACGTGGAAATATGAGAATGAAACATATTTTAACGAACGTACAACGGTAACTCAGCAAACAGGCTTTTCATTTGTGGCACAAATGCGTGGCTGGTTACCAAATCCGATAGGAGGAATCTTTTGGTTCAGTGTTGATGATGCAGGCTCAACTGTTTATGTTCCTTTTTATTGTGGAATTACCAAAGTTCCGCACACATTTGCAGAAGGCAACGGAGATATGCTGACTTACAGCGATGATGCTGCATTTTGGGTATTTAACAGGGTCGCACATTTTGCGTATCTGTTTTATGACCGTGTGATGGTAGATTTACGAAAAGTACAAAATGAATTAGAGTCAAAATTTGAAGCATATATTCCTGCTATCGATGCAGCTGCTATGAATCTTTATGAAACAGATAAAACATTGGCACAAGCATTTTTAACCGATTTTTCCTGCACTGTCGCTAATGAAACTGTTTATCGGTGGAAAGAACTTGGTAATTTCCTGTTAGTGAAATATCTTGATGGAAATATTAAACATGAAGAATCAGGTAAGTTTATCCGAAATCAATGGGGGTTTCCTGAATCACCGATATTTCCAGGCTATCCCGATGAATGGAAAAAGATTTTGATTGAAGAAACGGGGGATAAATTTATAATGCCGAAATAGATTTATTTGTCAATTAAAAAATTATATTTACTTTTGTAACTTATTTATTTTTAATAATATTATGAACAAACATTTATCACTCACAATACTAATCTGCTTTTCCCTGCCGTTTAGTATGTTATCACAATCTAAACAGTTTTCAGAAGGAGGTGAAGAAAAATATCTTCAAAACATAGAAAAAATTTATAGCGGCGTAATGGATAAGAAAGCGCTGAAAGAAGTTATGCTTGAACTTACTACATTTTGGAATACAGAAGCCGATGCCGGGTTGAAACAAATTATTCTAAAAACTTCCGACCTGATTAATTTTAGAAAAGGAAGACCTGTTGATTATCAAAGTTATCTGAATACAGTTATGGTGTTGTCCAAGTCTGACCAAACTTCAGAAAACAAAAATATATGGCACGGAGCAATCATCAGCCTTTTAGAAAATAGCAAAGTTCCGTTTAGAAACGTTTTAAAACTGTTTGAACATACTCAAAACCTTATAACTGAAAATGTTATATTTTCAACTGCCGCAGTAAAATGGACTGCTGAAAGACCTTCATACAGATTTTCATTTTCAGACTCACTAATGGTTGATTTCAGCAGAACCAGAATAACATGCACTACTCGCAGAGATAGCATAACTGTTTTAAAAACATTAGGTTCAATTAATTTACATTCAGGTATATGGCGTGGAAAAGAAGGCGAAATTGACTGGTCACAATGCGGATTCCCTGCAAACATGGTAAATGCAAGTTTTGGAGAATATGAAATAAATATGTCCACAACTGAAATAGAAGTAGAAGATGTGACATTTCAAAACCTATTTTATTTCAATTATTCATTAAAAGGTAAAGTAAATCATAAGGTTTCTACATTCAATAAGCCCGAAAGTTCGACTTATCCCCGTTTTGTATCTTACGAACAGCGATATGATATAAAAAGTATTCATTCTAAATTAAATTTTGAAGGCGGTTTTTCGCAGCAAGGCGCAAGGTTTCTTGGTTCAGGAACAGATAAAAATCCCGCCATCATTAATGTTTTTCGCGATAATGACGTGTTTATCACTGCCAAATCACTTTATTTTGTTTTAAGAAAAGACCAGATAGTCAGCAATAACGCCGAGATTACTATTCATTTGGATACAGGATACATTTATCATCCCGGATTGACATTCAGATATATGGATGAAACAAAAGATATTTATTTGATTCGAGAGGGAGAAGGATTGTCAAATAGTTCATTTTTCAACACTTACCATAATGTAAACATGGATGTTCAGTTAATAAAATGGAATATGAACGAAACAGAAATCGAATTGCGAATGATTGATGGAGCAGCAGAAAATTATGCTTTTTTTGAGTCCACAGGATACTTTAGAGAAGAGTTTTACAATCGTTTACAAGGGCTTGACGCTATTCACCCTTTGCAGGGATTATTGAATTTTTCAAAAGTAGTTCGACAGGATAAATTTACAGCACGAGATTATGCCCGTTTCCTCGGAATAGCAGAAAGTCCTATAAGACAGCAGATTATCGGATTATCTTTTCATGGATTTATAGGTTTCAATACAAATACCGATACAGTTGAAATAAGAGAAAGATTAAAAGATTATCTCTTGTATCGCGCAGGGTTTAAAGATTATGATGTAATCCGTTTTAAATCAATAACTCCAACCCGTACCCCAAATGCTATTTTTGACTTAAAAAATTATGATATTGCGTTAAATGGTGTATCAGTCGTGTCAATTAGTGATAATCAAAACGTTGCATTTTTCCCAAAAGATGATAAACTTTTGCTTAAAAAAGATAGAAATTTCAATTTTGACGGGACTATTGCTGCAGGTATGCTTAGTCTTTATGGTAACAGTTTTCATTTTAATTATCAGGATTTCAGAGTTGACCTTCAAGTTATTGATTCCCTTGCAATGCGGGTCGAATCAAGAGAAACAGACTATATCGGACGCCCTTTACTCAGAAAAATTGAGAATACAATACAGGAACTTTCCGGCTATCTTGAAATTGACAAAACAGATAATAAATCAGGAAAAGAATCATATCCCGAATATCCAAGATTGACAAGTAATACCGATTCGTATGTTTACTATGATAAACCTGAAATTCAGCAAGGCGCTTATGAACGGGATGTATTCTTTTTTAGATTAGACCCATTTGTAATAGACAGTATTAACAAACTTACATTCAAAAATATAGCATTTGAAGGAGAGCTGATTTCAGGAATTTTTCCTAATATAGGTGAAACATTAGTAGTTAGAGAGGATTATTCATTAGGGTTTAAACGAGAATCTCCTCCGGAAGGTTATCCGATTTACGGTGGAAAAGCAAACTTCACCAATACTGTAGATTTGAGTAATAAAGGATTAAAGGGAGATGGCATGTTAACATATATAACATCAGTTAGTGAATCCGAAAATTTCACTTTTCTCCCAAATAAAACAGAAGGGCTTGCAATAAAATTTGTCATCAATCCTCAGGAAACAGGAGTTGAATTTCCCGATGTTACAGGCGGTTACAATAACATAAGTTTTATTCCAAGTGAAGACAGATTAGTTGCAGATTCAAGAACAGAACAGTTTATAATACATAATGGCGAAAACAAATTTCAAGGCGCTTTGTCTGTAAAACCAACAGGATTAGAAGGTCAAGGAGTATTAGACATGACAAAAGCTACACTCTCAGCCAATCAAATGAACTTAGGGCATCATTCTGTAATGGCTGACAACGCCGATTTCAATCTTGTGAACGAAAAAGGTTCGCAAGAGGTTAATTTTAAAACAAGTAACCTGCTTGCTCATATAGATTTTAAAACCCGTGAAGGGAAATTCATATCCCGCGAAAAGAATAATAAAGTAGAGTTTACTGAAAACAGGTATATTTCATACATCAATGAATTTTCATGGGACATTGATAATAACAACATTATGCTTGGTTCAAGAGGTTCGGCAGGAAATCGGTTTGTTTCTACTTTACGCCGACAGGATTCTCTTGATTGGATTGCTCCTGTTGCAATTTATGATGTTCAAAATCGCATGATTAAAGCAGAAGAAGTTAAAAACATTTATGTAGCAGATGCAAATATGATTTTAACTGATGGAAAAGTTACTATCCGAAAAGATGCAATTATGGATCCGCTTGATTCTGTGAGAATTGTTCTTAATGATTCGATTCATTCGTTTTATGATGCCCGTGTGAACATTGAAGGTAAAAAAGCATATAATGCTTCAGGAAAATATGATTTTATAAATGGAAATGATGAGATAAAAACAATCAAATTTGGTGAAATCGAAGTAAATAAAACTATAAATACAATTGCAAAAGGTACGATAATGGACGATGAAATGTTTACATTTGACAAACATTTCACATATAAAGGCGATGTTTCGCTGACTGCCGGCATTCCCTTACTTCAATTTAAAGGGGGCGCTCAAATGCTTCATCAGTGTTCCGAATTGGGTCCGCAAAATTATGTACGCTTTGACTCAAAAATTGACCCTAAAAATATATTAATTCCAATAGGATCAAGTGTTCAAAATTATGATTATGACAATATTTATAAATCTTTTTATCTTAATCGCGACTCAAATCTTGTTTATACTTCTTTCTTTGAAAACAGGCGGTTTCACTCAGATGTACCTCTAATGACAACTGAAGGATTTTTGTATTATAAGGATGAAATATCAAGTTTTGTAATTGAGTCGGAATTAAAAATGGCTTATCCTGACACTTTAGGAACTGTAATGAGGTTCCACGAGAATGGATGTTTTATTACAGCAGACGGATTAGTAAATCTTGGGCTTGAAATTGAGCATGTTAAAATGCCTGCTTCGGGAAATGGGTTTCACGATAGAAAAACCGGAGAAGCAAAATTTCTCACACTCTTCGCTGCTGATTTTATGCTTGACCCAAAATCAGTAGAAATAATGGTAAGCATTATAAGAAATACCGATTATGACAAAGCAGGAAACCCTGAAAATGAAGGGACTTTGAAACGATTATCAGAATGGATTGGATTGCCGCAAGCAACTAAATTAGCAACAGAACTAACTGAATATGAGAAATTAAAATCTTTACCTCCTGATCGTCAATATACTATGGTATTCGACAGCCTCTTATGGGAATGGAATCAGGAGGCAAGGAGTTATTTTGCAGAAGGTCAGGCATATCTGTTGTGGATGAAAGATAATCCTGTTAATCGGGAAGTACATGTTAAAGGAAAAATTTCATTCAGTCGAGCCGGAAACACTTTCGATTTGTATGTGGAAGCCGCGCCTGAAGTTTACTTCTTTTTCAGTTACCGTTTATCAACATCTGGAATGATGTCAACCCTCTCATCAGTAGAAGAATACAATCAAAACATTGTAGCGCTTAAAGATGAAGAACGTGTTGTAAAACCAACAGGAGGAGGAAAACAGTATAATCTGATTCGTGCTGATAATAACAGATTTAGACAAGTGCTTCGTGTATTTTCACAAAGAGGCGCTGCTGATGAGGAAGAGGAAATGGAATAATTCAATACCATCTCTCACTCCACCGCATAATTATTCAAAAAGTTATATTCTCCGCCTACAATCAGATTAAATTTGTAAGCGGATGATTTCATAAAACCGATTGAAAAACGGCTGGCGCCTTTAAGCGGGAATCCTTTGTGGTTTTTGCCGTCTCCGTCAAGCAAATGTATTTTCCCGCTATTTTTTTCAATTATTCCAAATTTAATGTCATTAGAAGAAAATCTATAGATATCTGCATGAATTACCAATGATTCATTAAACCGGATATTGACTTCTTCGTTCCCTGTAGCGCTAAAAATTCGGAAATTATTGTTTGTAATAGTTAAATATTTAATCTTTCCCGAATCATACTTTATTTGTGCAAAGAAATGATTTTCAGTTTCATCTAAAAAATTTGATATTGAACATGCCCCTGTCTGTAAATTAATTTTTGCTAATTCACCTTTTTGAGTTGAAGTAACTATAAAAGACTGATTATTTGCTTCTTCAAGATAAAAAAGCGACTTTTCATTTCTTATAAAAGTGCGGTTTGGTTTTACTCTTTCGGCTCCACGTCTGTCAAGAATATAATTTTTAAACTGGTCGCCAAATACAACATAATCGCGCCCTCCGGTTGTAAAAAACTGAATAGGTTGGGTTACTTTTCCTTCTGTTTTTGGAGGATTCCAACCCGGATTTCGATTCCCTGTTTTATCAAACAAATAAACGGTGTTATCAGCAAGGGCAATAAAAATCCTGTACTCCTTATTTTTATCGTAATCGTAAACAGAAAGTCCATTTGTGGCATTTTGGGGAAGCAAAACGGGGTAATTCGCAACGTGGTTTCCATTTCTGTCTATCAAATAGATACGATTTGCTGTATTAAAAAGGTATTGAAATTTACCGTTTTTGTAATAGTCAATTTGGGAAAAATCGCTCATAATTTGTCCGTCTAACGGCTTTTTCCATAAAATACGTCCCATGCTGTTTATCAGATAAAGATTGTTTAGGGCATCCTGAACAAGAATTTCTTTTTCACCTGTATTATGATTTTCGACCAACGCAGGTTTTCCAACGATGGTCGAATCAAGCCTGCTTTGCCATACTGTATGCGGTTCTTCATCTCTGGTGGGAACGTGATTGAGGGCAAGTGTTGTATAAACAAAATTTCCTGAAGATGACATTTGAACGCCTAAACCGTAAAATTTGCTTAATGCTTCTTCCTGATTGTTAGTAGGATAAAATACTTCAGGACTTAAATAATCCTTTATGAATGGAAAAATTTCGGAGACCTCCACAAAAAGAAATAAATTTTCATAAAACGAAAAATTCTCTACAAATGTAGAAAAATAAGGATACGATAAAAGATTTCTGTTTAAAAGCGCTGAATACATAAACGATTCAAGTGATTCTTTATTTTCAGAAAATACTAAATAATTTCTGTAAAATGAAAATACCTTACATGGAACATTTGGGAAAAGATATTTTAGAAAATCTTTTATCATCTGCTCTGAAAATCCTTCATATACAGGTATTTTAGTCTGTTCATCAAGAACTATATAATTAAGAGGAACGATATCTTTTTCCGAATTGTGAATATCTTTTTTCAATATTTCCAATGTTTGGGACTGTCCTTTGGTATCAATCACTAAAAATCTATTCAGTTTACTCTCTTTAGTCTGTTTTGTGTAAACAAGAGCCATCTCTTTTTCTATAAAGGAAAACATCATATCTTCAAAATAGATTTCATTTTTTTGCTTAAAAGAATCCGATAAGTCTGAATAATTTGTGTCTTTTTGTTTTATATATGAGACGTAATTGTCTTTAAATCTTTCTTTTGAATCAAAAGCATAGTTTAATGCAAATTTGGTTTCCTTAGGAATTATGTTGTATATTTCAGACTTTTGAGGATTAATTCCTGAAAAAATGGAAGAGAATAATTTATTGTCCTTTCCGGTAATGAAACCGTTAAGTGTAATTACGTCTTTTACATCCAAATCAAGTCCGCACCAATCACCAAAATCAGAAAAAACTCCGGTGATAGCTTCTCCTAATGAAGAAAAAAGAGGCGACATCAAATTACGAATAGTGTTAAAATTCAAATATATAGAGGCAAAGTCAAATCCTGAATCATTTTTAAAAATTTTTGAAAATGACTGATTGTTCAACAAAGATTTTCCTGAATTTCGATGTTTTAGTGATTCATTAAGCCATGAAAGCGAATTACTTACAGAGACAATTCCATTTTTGCATGAAACATGAATATCATCAGGAAAATAATTGATAATTTTAAGTAACTCTTTTTCTTCCTGTTTAGTTTTTAAAGTACCTACAAATAGCCAGCAAAGAGTGTCTGTTTCATCTCTGTGAATTGAAATCAGTATTTGTCTTTTTTTCAGTTTTTCACCTATATTTTCAAATGCAATAAAAGAGGAATCAAGAAAAACTGCCAATTCTTTGAACGGAATGAATGATTGAAAAGCGTTTAATTCATCCGCAAAAGGAATATTATTTATTATTTTTCCGTATTGTTCGGGATGATGAAGTTGGATCAAAATCTCTGTATTTTCAGGAATACAATTTATCAAAGGAGTGTTTTCAAAACTAACATTATCCTGAATCTTATAAAAAACAAACCCAATAATTAATGTTAATAAGAAGATTATTAAACCAATAGATAAACCTTTTTTCATACGATAACTTCTCAATTCACTTTTTTTACTTTTACTCTTTACTCTTTTCTATTTACTATTTACTCTTTACCATTTTCTACCTAACAATTGCAATTTTAACCACACCCGATTGAGAGCCGTCTTCGGAAGCAAGAAAAGCCAAATAAACGCCTGATTTTACGGGAGTTCCCCATAAGTTTCGCCCATCCCAGTGAGCCTGACCGCCAACAGAAGTCGTTTCAAAAACTAATTTACCGGCAACATCAGATATTTTCACATTCGTTTTTTCCATAAGTCCGGTAATGGTAATCAATCCCGTATAACCTGGGCGCACAGGATTCGGAAAAGCATAAGCGCCTTTAAACCCTGATTTTCCTTCTGTAGCCAACCCTCTGAAAGAAACTAATCCTTTGTCAGTTGCAACAAATACTTCTCCGTTATCGGGATTTATACTGATTGAATAGATATTATTTGATGGTAGATTACTATTTGTTGTATTGAAAGATGCTATAGAATTCAGACCGTCAGGAGAAACGAGGAAAATGCCGTTTGCTTCAGTTCCCAACCACTTACGATTTCCTCCATCCACAACGATTGAAGTTACTTTATCAGATTCAAGAAGATAACCCGCATCATCTGTTCCGTCTCCATGGGGAACTTTAATTCTGGAAAAAACAGGTCTGTCAGTATATAATATCTTTTCGGGAGAATAATAAACTACAACGCCACTGTTTGTACCGAGCCACATATTTCTGTTATGATCTTCAACAATTGCCCAAACGGCTTCTGAAATAATGTCTCCTGCGCTATCCAACAATATAAGTTGCCCTGCATTTCTTTTTTCGTTTGGTTCCTGTGATGGATGAAAACCGCCTTTATAAATATCGTCAGTTTGATCTCTTGGGGTGTCGTTATCATTCCATACAAATATTCCAAAATTTTTTCCTTGATGGCGCTCGATTATCATCCAATAGTCTCCTGATGAATGTTTTATTATAGGACCCATAGTATTCATAAATTTCAGAGTTTCATACGTATATCGTATATAACTGTCATCTTCGGGAAAATAACCAACTAAACCAGCATCAACTACTGAATTAGACATAAGTAATACGTTATGTTTTTCATCAAAGATTGTTGAACTTACTCTGACATGATCCTTAAAAATCGGGTCGTTCGGATCTCCATTTACGTTCTGAAGCCCTTTTTCTGATTGGGTAAAACGCTTTTTCAGATAAAGCCCATCGTTATTCCTGTCAAATTCCAATACCCCATATCCCCATAAGTTGATAAAAACATTATCAGGATTTTTAGGATTCACGGAAAGTCCTAATGCATCATATAAATTTGCAAGTATCGGGGTATTTTTCTGATTGAAAATTTTCCATCCGTTTTGTGCAAGTACTGAAATACTTGCCGGAATACCTAAATTTACGCCTGTGCTTAACTTTCCGCCTTGAATTACCCATAAATTACCTCTCGTAAAGAGGGTTTTCCATGTTCGGTTACTTATAGGTCCTTCGGGCGTATATTGGTAAAATTCAGAGGCGCTTTTCCTTTTCATTAATCCTTCGTTGGTATCTGCTATCCATAATCCTTCACTTTTGCTAATATAACATGAATTAAAGTTTGGAGTAAAAGTTAAATCTATGCCGGAAATTATGGGGTTGGTTATTGATTCATAATGAGTTAAATTATTATTAAAAAAAAGTAAACCGCTTCCCCGTATTATTATCAACATTTCATCATTTGAGTATAATCCTTTAAAATTCAAAACATTCCATGTGCCCGGTATTCCTTCAATTGCACATTCTCTTAAATTATTCACAAATCTTGTAAATTTCGCAGAAATTAGTCTGCCTGCAAACCATGTTATTGCATAATATGTGTCTGTTGTTGAACTGATTCTTTCCCAATTGTAATATCTTGAAAAATCACTGTCTATATGAACTTTTCTAATTCCCATACTTGTTGCGGCATACAGATATTCATCCTGCATCAATAACTGATGAACTTCAATATTTGAAGCATTATCGCCTATGTACCATGTAGTTATTATTTCGGGTTTGCTGAAATCTGTACTTATTTCTAAAACTCCGAAACCTGTTGAACAATAGGCTCTGTTTGGTTTTCTTTTATCAAATAAAATATGGTTTATTCTTTTACTTCCGGTCATGTTTACCAACTTTAAATCGTTGATATTTACTATTTTTCCATTTTTAAAAATATCTATATTCCCATTTGTATATCCGATAACAACAGCATCATTTTCAGCGGAGTATGCAATTGTTGAAATGTCGTAATCTGAAAGTCCTTCAAATTTGGTTAATGTTCTAAGGGATTGGTCTTTTTTATTATATATGATAATTCCCATTTCGGTAGCGCCCATAATATTATCGGGCGTTTCGGCGATAGCAAAGCAATTCCTGAATGAGAAATGATGCCGCCACTCTCCTATTTTTAAATTATTATTCTGCCCCCAATTTATAATGGGTATAAACAACAGAAAAATAAAAACAACTGTTTTATTCATCTTTATATGTATAAATTCTTTCATGTCAATACTTTTGAACATTTATTCATTTTTTACAGAACCCAAAAACTTTATCAATTTTTCTACAGCTTTCCCTCTGTGGCTAATCCCGTTTTTTGTTTCAAGATCCATTTGAGCAAATGAAACATCATAACCTTCGGGCATAAAAATCGGGTCATAACCGAATCCTTCCTTACCTATTGGATTTTCTAATATTTTCCCATTAACTTTTCCTTCAAAAAAGTAGTTTTTTCCATTCAGAATCAAAGCAATAACAGTTTTAAAACATGCCTGCCGATTTTTTTCACTCTGCAAAAGCATAAGTACCTTTTCTATATTTTTTTTAGAGTTTTTATCTTCACCTGCAAAACGAGCTGAAATTACACCCGGAGCGCCGCTAAGAGCCTCTATTTCAAGCCCTGTATCATCTGCAAAAACATCAATTCCAAAACGATCATAAACAAATTTTGCCTTTAAAAGAGCATTTTCTTCTAATGTTTTTCCTGTTTCTTCAATTTCATCAAATATACCCAAATCATTCAAACTCAAAAGAGTTGCCGTATCTTTTAGAAGTTGCTGTAATTCTTTTAATTTATTGTTGTTATGGGTTGCAAAAATTATTTTGGGATTCTCTTTTTCCAACTCGGAACTTTGAACATTGAACTCATATTTTTCCCTAACCCGTTTTGGCAATTTTTTCATTACCTCATCAATTGAATGGCAAATCCACTGTTTCACTTCGTCATCTTTCATATCACGATTAAGATAAATTGTGTTCCAGTATTTTTTGTTGAAATGCCATGCCGAAGTTACACAGTTATATCTTTCGCGTAATTCAACCGCTTTTTCAGGGTCGCATTTCAAGGAGATTTGCAATTCCAAACTGTCTAATGGAATAACCGCAACCATCTTATTTTCAACCTTAAATACTAACGAAACATCATCAAAAGGAAATGACTCCGACACGCCTTTAAGGGACATACAATAGTCGTGCAATTCTTCTACATTCATGCTCTGAAATTATTGTTTATTATGACTAAGTAAACGTATTTTATAACGCTTTATCGTCTCTTATATTGCATTTAATTTAATGCATGAAAAATAAATTGAATGTTTTCACCTTCCTCCCGATAGAATTTTAAAAAATTTAAATTTTCTTGTAAATAAATACAATAAGTAACAAAAAAATAATGCTAAAATAATCTGGATAATTACAAGAAAATATGGATTGGTAATAAATATGCTCAAAACAGGATATAATATTACAATTACCGGTGAATGATATAGATGTAATAAATAAGAATATCCGCCTACTTCTACAAATTTAAAATTCAAATTAGTAACTGAAACGAACGCTATAATAGCAATAAAAAATTTACTTTGAAAAGGAAAATATATAAATGTTAAAACCAAAAACAACAACGCTATACTAATAATAGTTTTTTTATATTTCAACACATAAACATAATATTGGGCTATAAATGCGCCAATTATAAATGCAATCAAAACATCATATCTCAATATTAACTTTCCAAAAAAGGCTAATGGAATGATAATGAACAGCATTTTAAAATTCTTTTTAAATAACAATTCAGCGAGAACAAAGACAATAAATATATCACGTACAAAATAAGTGGGCGGGTTAACAGGCGGAGAATTTAAAGACAGCAATCCTTCTGTTAATAAAGTATAATCAAAACTTAATCTATTCAAGGCATTATATCCAAAAACATAATTTGAGATCAGAACCAATACTATTACAGAACTATTTGCAATAAAATATGGTACAAGTAAACTTTTTACTTTTTTTTCAAATAATTTTTTTTTGTTCCGTGAAATACTCCAATATAAATATCCGGAAATAATAGAAAGAACCATTGTTCCAAAAGTAGGAATTTTCTCAATGACAAAATAAAATACGCCTGATTCAAAATTATGTCTTGTATGTGTAAACACAATTAATGTAACAGCAATTAATCTTAATAATTCTATATTCTGTTTCATATTTATCCTTTAACAGTAAATTTTTCGCAAAAATAATAAAGCGTATTAAATAAAAAAAAATTGCTGCATAAATTTTTTCATAACCTTTATTTTGTACTTTTGACAGATTTTTTATTTGAAAGATGGGCATAAAAAAAAGAAATAAACTATTAATTATCTTGATTTTAGTCGGTGGGATAATGCTCGGATGGGCAACTGCAATTATTTTTTCAAAAGTAATGATTTCTACTTCAACCGATGATTACTGCCAAAAATGCCATATCCACACCAAAGCGGACGCAAGTTGGAAACTTTCTTCGCATGTTAATAATCCAAGCGGAACCACAACTCATTGTGTTGAATGTCATTTACCTCCAAAAAATACTTTTGCACATTTCAGTGAAAAAGCAAAATCAGGCATTTCTCATCTTTGGTCGTATTACACAAAAGACAGCGCATGTTTTGATTGGGAAGCCAAATCGCAGTTGGAACATGCAGTAAAAATAGTTTTCAATGAATCGTGTAAAGAGTGCCATACCAATCTTTTAACAAAAGAATTAAATGACGATGGAATAATTGCCCATCTTTATTATATGGAAAATGAAAAGAAATTGAATCTTCAATGTATCAGTTGTCATTTAGATGTAGGGCATTACAATCCTAACTTCACACACGAAAGGATGACAGGGATTCCAAGACTTTCAGTCTCAAATGCACCTAAATTTGAAAATGCAACAATAGTTACCGAGTTTACAAATTTCACGGAACAAATACCCGGCACACCTGTTTCCTTTAATATGGTAGCAATTCCGGGAGGAACTTTTGAAATGGGAAGTCCTTATAATGAGCCATTCAGAAATTTTAACGAAGGACCTGTAAGAAAAGTAACTATTTCTCCCTTTTTTATAGGAGAAATGGAAGTTACTTGGGATATGTACTGGGCATTTTATTCCGAAACCATGTCGGAAGGGCGTATTCCGCCACGAGATATTTATGCAGCCAACAACATAA
>Ga0123353_10004767_pt1 | contig 17591 bp, 11 predicted proteins | sample TergutLab28metaG_3_FD_92763 | JGI IMG/M metagenome (GOLD analysis project Ga0123353, IMG submission 92763) | Labiotermes labralis P3 segment gut microbial communities from Petit-Saut dam, French Guiana - Lab288 P3 | ecosystem: Host-associated > Arthropoda: Insects > Digestive system > Gut ...
GGTATCACGGAACCGTGACCCGTGATCCATCTTACGTTCGCTATTCCGCGGCCTTGTTCATCGAACTTCGTCGTAGTGACCAACGGTCTGTATTCTTCCCAAACATCACCGATATCAGCGTCGATGTAACAGTTCCGTTCGGAACCGATGGCCAGCGGCGATCCTTTTTCGTTCTTTACGAAATACCAATCGTCCGTTATCAGACGTGCGTCATTCAATCTTAAGATACCCCATGAATGTGTTGTTTTCCCCGTCTTCGAAGGTGCTATGAAAGTTATTCCCGTTCCTCCCACATCCAACGCCGCACCGTGTACGTGATTCACTCCGTGCGCATCCTCCAGTATGTCGGACGCAATGGCTAACGCAATACTCTTCACCCACCCGTAATAATCGAAATTGAACAGGAACGCAGTTCTTGTTTCCAAATTGTACAGAACTTTCATATCCTCATTCGGATCGTTTATGCATACGATCTTCGCATGAGATCTCACGTTACTTGACATGGAATAGAAGTTCTCCGTCCATGCATCCCGCATTTCACGTTCTGTTGTGTATAATTTCACACATATCCCGTAAATATCCGCTTTGGACATGTAAAACTGAAGAGGCCTATATCTTTTGTACAGATCATCCGTCTCTGACGGTTTGATGATGATGACGCGGTATGACATATGGTAACGAAAACGATATGAGAGTATTAATCTCTGTGCTCCCCTATTTTGATAACGGGCTGCATATGTGTCGCTCCCCATTGGGATATAGCCGATAATACAGGAATTATGCTCCGTCCTTTCTTTGTTAATGAATATTCAACACGAGGCGGAATTTCAAGATACGTCTCACGGAATATCATGCCGTCCTTTTCCAGTTCCTTCAATTGTTTGGTTAACATTCTGGGCGATACGCCGTCTATCTCCCTCATCAGCTGACTGAAGCGCATGGTGCCTTTTGTCATCAGCTTGCAGAGGACGATCGCTTTCCACCTTCCTTCTATCACCGACATTGTGACGTCGATCGCGCAATCATTCCTCATTATATGAGTCATAGGCAATAATATTCTTATTACTATAAAGATATTAAGTAGTAAAAATGAATTAACAATCGGACCAATGTATCGTACGGTGTTCCGTGAGAACGGGATAAGTTTTTATCTTCGTTCCCCGGTGAGCGGTAAAGATGAGAATTGCCGTTGTTTTCACATCGAAGTTCGGCGCCACGAGGAGGGCGGCGGAGTACATTGCCAAAGCGTTAGATGCAGAAATTTTCGATATCAAACAGCAGTTGCCGTCGGTAGATGTTTTCGATATGATCGTCTTCGGTTCCGGAATATATATGGGAAGGATGCCCCGTTCGATGAGATCGTTCCTTACGAACAATGCGGAACGTCTTTCCGAGAAGAGAACAGCATTATTCGTCTGCTGTACGATGCACGGCGAGAAGGCGGAGAAACAGCTTGCTCTTGCTGCCGAATCCGTTGGTGATACCCTGACAACAGCATATCTTTGCGGCAAGCACAAAGGGAAGATCGGAATAGATGTGAAAGCGGCCGATCAGTTCATCGAGAGTGTCAGAGAGATCAATTAATGCCGTAAAGTTCTCTCACATTCGTTTCAATACCGGGCACTCCCAAAAGCGTGACGCGGCTGTCTGATTTTTCCTTCAATATCGAAAGACCCAGACGTTCGCAGAGCTGTTCGGAAAATTGTATCACTTCGTCATGAGAAGGCATGTTCGTCATTGATAAACGCGTTCTCGAACCGCCTACGAAAACGTATCCCTTAGGTTCAATGAGATCGGGATCGGCGATGCGGTCCAATCGCGCGTATTCATCAGCCCATCCGAGATTGAGATCCTTTACTAACGTATGTCTTACGACCGTTCTCGTATCAAGCGACGGGAACGAATGAAGCGTTCTCATCAAACGTTCCCAACCGTCGGCGATCTTCGGTCTGCATACTTTTTTATATATCTCCTCATTGGGTGCGGCCACCGTTACATAAAGCTGTCTCGGTAATGTATCAAGTTTTTCCAATTCATCGGGATATGTGCCGTTGGTGACCATGAACGTTATCATTTTTCGGTTATGACATTCTCTGATGAATTCAGACAGATAAGGATACACTATCGGTTCGCCGGCCAATGAGATGGCGACCATGTTCGGTTCCTTTGATCGTTCATATTTTTCCGCAGAGCACCGATCGTCGCCGTTGAATCCCGTAAGAAGCTTACGCTGATGCATTATCAGAGAATCTAATAATTCCTTAGGTTCGGTCCATTCTTTAACTTCAAAATCGTGTCCCTGAACACGCCAGCAGAATTGACACATGTGATCGCACTCGTTAACAGCAGGGGTCATCTGAAGACAGCGGTGACTCTCAATACCGTAAAAATCCTGTTTGTAGCAGTTCCTGCCGTATATCAGGCTCTGCCTCATCCAGTGACAAAGTTTCACTGCAGCGTGATCATTATGAAGCCGGTATTGCTGTTTTATCAATAATTCTCGGTAACCGGGGTCCATGTGAGCACCTAAAATTGAAAAAGACTTTTTTGCGTTCCGGGCGGTTCTTTCTTTATCACTTCGCTTTTTTCGTCCGGTGCGTCCCGTTCTTCTTCCTGTCTTTCAATGATGTCGGGTTTCTTTGCATTTACTTTCGCAGGCGTTACGATACTTTTCACAATATCGGAATCCACTTTCGCATCAAGCAGGAATGCCATTTCCTCCGCTTCAGCGCCGATCGTATCTGCTATCGCTTTAGCTAATTCGGGATCATTTTTTAACATAACTTTCAGCATCGGAAGAACATCATCGGATATTCTTGACGTTGATGTATGAAGTATCGCCGAGAGTTTCAGGCATATGCCTTTCTTCATTGCGCGCACGCCTTTGCTGCGGGCCATCTTCGACAGATACATCGGAAAACGGTATCTTTCATACGGGCCCGGTGCGCTGCGTATCGAAACGTTGACGCCGGCTGACATTATATCGCCGGCATACGCCCAGAATCGGTAGTACTGACGTCTTCTCACCCGCCCCAGGAATATATCGGCCCTGGCCAGTTTTTCGTATCCTCTGGTAAGATCTCCCTTATCCCTGAGCGCGTACGGTATATTTTCGTCGATCCACAGCATCTTATGATCCGGCGTTTCGTCAATATTCTGCATTATGCTGCGTGCATTCATCGCATCCTTTTCCCTGAATATCGCGTTCAGTAATGTATGAATGTCCTTCTTCAGTATACGTTCGGAAAGTTCTGTTGCGTCGTTCTCCGTTACCGAAGAACGGCCGAACGAAAGTGATTCCAAGTTTCGTAAAGCGGCACGCATATCTCCGTTGGAATTTTCGGCTATTTTTTTTAACGCCTCTTCGTTCACCGAAACATTCTCGTTCTTTGCTATCTTTGCAAGTGTTTTCATTATCTCGGTCACACGCGGCCGCATGAATGTTATTTGTAATGTGTTTGATTTAATAACCGCACTCTTTTTGCTTAATTCGTAAAAGTCATTGACTATCAGTATCACCGGCTGTCTTGTATTCTTTATCAATTCTGATATCACCGGCAATGCACCGCGGTCCTCGCGTCCGAATAAGTTATCAGCTTCATCCAGGACGATGAGTTTTCTTCCGCCTTCCCCTGCGTTCATGTAAGAACCGTTATCGGAGAACGTATTGAATTTTGCTCCCTTTAACGCAACGTTACGTATCGCATCCCCTGTTCTCTGGTCGGATGCGTTCATCTCCACGAGGTCCCATTTCATGTCGTTCGCCAAAGCAACGGCGGCCGATGTCTTTCCTATTCCCGGATCGCCTCTCAGCACGACCGCTCTTTTTTCCGGAATTCCGTTATTCCAGGAACGGGCCCAGCTTGTAAGATCGGCAACAGCTTTCGGATTACCGATTATTCCGGCCAAAGTATCGGGTCTGTATTTCTCGGTCCAGTCCTCAGACATCGTACCTCTAAAGGCGGTATACCATTAAATCATTGCTCTTTTTAATTTCAAAGCGGTCTCATGCGATACGTTCCGTTATCGCTTGTTACCGTTATCGAGGATGAGAAAAGATCGCTTATCATGCGGTCGTTCAATAATTCTTTTTTATTTCCGTCAGCGAATATCTTTCCGTCCTTCATCATAATTATTCTTTCAATTCCCGATGGTATATCTTCAAGATCATGCGTTATCATTATGATCCCCGTTCCGTTCTTTATGAGGGAATCGAACATCTTTTTGAATTCGTTCTTCACTACGATATCTAAACCGGTCATCGGTTCATCCAGTAACAGCATGCTCGGTCCGGGAACAAGGGCGCGTGCGATCAATGTTCTTCTCATCTCACCGAGCGACAGTTTTCCTGTTTCTCGTGCAAGTTTATCACAAATGCCGGCGCGTTCGGCGGCATTTTCTGATGCGTTGATCATATCGTCGGTAATTTGATGGTCCTTATAGATGTCCGTCGTCCTGAAGAATCCGGAAAGTATCACTGCACCTACGGAAACATTATCTTTGAAACGGGATTGGAGTTCCGTTGACACAACACCCATTCTTTTTCTGAGATCGAATATATTCCATCTCTCTTCGCCGAACATTTTGCATTTGGTTCTTACGAGTTCGTCAAAATACGGTCTTATATCTCCCTTCAATAATTTTATTAATGACGTTTTTCCCGAACCGTTCGGTCCGATGACCGCAACGCTCTCTCCTGTACCTATGTTCAATGAGACGTTATCGAGTATTCTTACTCCGTTCCTGACAAAGGAGATATTTTCGAACTCAACTGCATAATTCACGTTTGCGTATCAACGGTACAGTATTCAATACTGCTTATCCTGCGGAATCCCCTGTATCGATCGGTTCTTTGCTGAACCAGGTCATGAACGCACCCGCGGCGGCAAGTAAGAAACAGACGGAGAACGCGTACCGTATCGCAGTGATGAACTCGTCAACCATTCCCGCTATGGCCGTGTTCGTTCCCATGGTCACGGCGATCATGCACATGATCACAGCAACAGAGGTCATCATACCTACTTGTCTCATCACCGATATAACGCCTGATGATTCACTGTAATCCTTGGAAGTTACGTTGCCCATTATGAGATTCGTATTAGGTGATGAGAACAACGCATAACCGAGACCGGTGCACAAAAGAATGGTATAAATTTCCATCATCTCCACATTTGATGTTAACGTGATCATTAACGCAGTTCCGCAGCACATCATTATCATTCCCGCCGTGGTGAGAACGCGCGGATTGATCTTGTCCGACGTCCTTCCGGCGAACGGTGTCACGATCGCCTGTACGGCCGGTTGCACGAGTATCACAAGCCCCGCGGCCGCAGCGGTCATGGAGCCGACGTTCTGCAGATACAAACTTAACGTGTATATCACCGCATACGAAGAACCGTAGTTCAGGAATGCCGCTAACGTAGAACGTCTGAACGTCCTTCCTTTGAACAGACCAACTTTCAGCACAGGATATTCATATTTCGTTTCAAAATTGAAGAATATCATCAGTATGACGATACCGGCGGCAATGAATGCCGCCGACGTCATGGACGGTACGGTAAGAACACCGTACATCAATGCCACTATTCCGATGCCGTAAAGTAATGAACCTTTGAGATCGAACGGTTCGCCTGCGGACGTTCTGAAATCCTTTTTGAAGAAGAATATCACAAGTAACGCTGAGACCGAGAACGGTATCAGCGACAGGAACATATACCTCCATCCGAAAACGTCGGTTATCACACCGCCCAGCGCAGGTCCGAGGGATGCGCCGATATAGATGCACATGGTGTTCAGAGCAAGCGGAAGTCCGCGGCTTGCTTTCGGATAAACTTGTGCGATCATGGAAATGCTGGTGGATGCGATGCACGCAGTTCCCAGACCGGTGATCAATCTCCATGCCAACAATATCGTGAACGACGCGGAGAGCGCCGACATCAGTGATGAAAAGAGTACAATAACAACACCGATGACGAAAAGCATCTTCTTTCCGTAAAGGTCGGAAAGACGGGACATCGGCACCATGAATGCAACGGATGACAGGAAATACGCCATCACAAGCCATCCCTGGTTGTGGGCGCTTATTGAGAACTCACCGGCGATCGTCGGTACCGCCAAGTTTATCATCGTGGTCGTGAGCGGTGCCATGAACGCGCCGATGCAACAGGCGATGAGCACTATCCGCTTTTCTCGCGAGGAGAAATCGGCGCTTTCCGCATTCATGTATATCGCGCAACGCAATTAAGGATTTAAGACATGCGACACGAACCATTATTTCGGTAGCGTTCAGACATATGCGAGACGCGTTGAACACAACAGCACAGCGACGAGAATTCAGAGTGGACGCGGCGAGATTTGAACTCGCGACTTCTACCTTGCGAAGGTAGCGATCTACCAGCTGATCTACACGCCCTTAGCCACGCAAATAAATGGAAAGTATATAGTTTCATCGTTCGCCGGAACGAAGGCATCACATCCCGAGATACTGTTCCGTCTCCTCTCTGAATTCCGCGGTGTTCGGAAGTCCGAGTTTTGATAACGCCGCTGTGATCAGTTCGGCATCCGTCATTCCGTTAACGGACGATTCCGTTAACGCTTTGGCATATTCCGAATAATGGATCCATTCCGGTTTCCATTTCTCGGCGGGATCTCTTTTTCTGACCGTAATTTTTTTCCCGGGGACCGTAAGGAATCCGTCATCCTCCGCCGCTCTTCCCAGGTAGATGCATGACGCTATCGTATCTTCGACATCCTTCTTCATCGCAGGCGTTATCCGAGGCGCTTCCGTTGCCTTCTTCACACGGTTGTATATCACTTCTCTGCAGACGGGTGATTCTAATTCTATTATTTCCGATACGATATTGAATAACGCGGAATTGCTTTTCACCTCTGTCGATATTTTTGACAATACCGATGAAACTTTGTTCCAAAGGCGCTTCTTCGCCGCTTCCGGATTACTGTACCAATCCATTGACCATACGCGAGATACATCCCAACCCATTCTCTGCAGCATGTACGGGAACATTCTGTCACGATCCCTCGTATAATTTATTTTTTGATACGTCCTTCCGTCGAGACATACCGCTAAGACGAATACGTTCGGATCTTTCGGCGAACATACGGCTATGTCTATTCTGAATGATGACGTTCCTATGTTCATCCTTGTTTTGACGCCTTTCGACGCAAGGAATGCTGCTACTGACTCAGCAAGCTGGTCCTTCATCGGCGGTGTGTCCAACCTGGACGTATGACCGAATTCCGCGTATTCCAGGTATGCCTGCAAAGCTTTCACGCCCTCAGGCATCCCTTCGCGCATTCCCATGTCCGCCGATTTGAAATTGGAGAATATCACACATTGTTCACGGGCACGCGTCATCAATACGTTCAATCTCCTTTCCCCGCCTTCGCGGTTCAGTGTTCCGAAGCTCTTTGATAATTTACCGTCGGTGTCGTATCCGTATCCTATGCTTACGTACATGACGTCACGTTCATCACCTTGAATATTTTCCAGGTTCCGGATCATGAACGGTTCGTCGATATGTTTCATCATGTTCGCTCTTGCATCGGGATGGCGCTTGAACATCTTTTCCACTTCATTGGTTATCGCTTTCTGCTGATTGATGTTGAACGTCGCTATCCCCAAGCTTCGATCGGGGGTGTCAATGTAATGGTGCCAGACAGCTCTCGCTATCATCTTCGCTTCCTTGGGATTTGAGCTTGTAATGCCTCTCTCGTACACCGCCGATCTTACGTATCTGAGTTGAAGTCCCATATTCTCCGGAGGGGGACACGGGGAAGGACATACCATTAACCGATCATCATAGAATAAACGATTCGATAACGCCATCAATGAATCGTGACGGCTTCTGTAATGCCACGCCAATACTCTTACCGGAAGCGCTGCACGGCAGAGATTCAATAAACTTTCCATGTCCGTCACCGTTGCCGCTTCGTTCGTACTGTCGCCTTTTTTCTCAAAGAACGCAGTGGGCGGCAATTGTTTCGAGTCTCCCATGATAACAGCTTGCTTTGCTCTCATCAGCGAGCCGACGGATTCTGCGGGTTCAACTTGAGACGCCTCATCGAAAACGACAACATCGAAATTCATATTTCCGCGGCCGATGAACTGCGCCACCGACGGCGGCGACATCATGAAGCACGGTTTCACCGCCTGTATCGCTTTTCCCGCAAGGCTCATGATCTTTCTGACGGACATCTGCCCGTGGCCTCTGTTGAATTCCCCTTTCAATATCCTTACTTTATCGTCCTCGGCAAGCATACGCTCATTTGTCATCTTTGCCAAGCGTATCGCCAGTCTTGTCTTGTTCGTCTCAAGTATAGAACGGTCGAGTATATCGTGATCTTTAAGCAACATGTCATGCGTCTCAAATGAGAACGATCTCAGCGGCGGTCTTTCGTTCACAGCGACAGCTAACAACGCGCCTGCGAAATTCAATGTGAATGTATCAACAAGATCCTGAGGATGAATATCTCCGGAACACATCCTCGCCGCCATTTCCGATATCGGAGTTCCGTTAAATTTGTTCAGAAGGTCGCAGTAGTTGCTCCACGGTCTCAATGAATCGATATTCATTGACAATTCCTTCAGCCATTTTCTTATGGATGCGGGTTTAAGGTCATTCTGTTCATCCTTTATCTGCGGGCCGAGGATGTTGTTTATCGTGTCCATCGATCGAAGCATATCGGTAACGCAAATGTTCAGTTCCGCTGCTTTCGGATCCAACGGTGTTCCGTGTGTTCCTCGTGAGATCAATAATGCAGTTGTATCGGTGAATTTACCGCTTTTGATGTTCCTCTTCACGATAACGGTCCAATCCCTTATCCCGATCAGTTCCGACGCATCGGACATCGTCCCCTTCCATCTGTCGCCGAATGAGTTCTTCGGATCGAATGACGATAACGCTTTGGATTCCTTCTGATATTTTGCGATCTTGTCCAGATCATTTCCTATATCAGTTTCCGCAACGGGACCGGAATGCGAATGGGAGTCCATCGTTCTCTTCAGTTCCTTTAACATCCCTTTGTGGAATATGCCCTTTGATGATTTTTCGTAACGTGCCTTCAATTCAGTTACGTCAATATTCAATACCGTGTCCTTGTATCTCTTCAGTATATCGTTGCGTACGTTCTGTATCGACGAAATAGCATTGATCATCGGTTCCGTCGCTCTTATGTAATCGTCCGCATCGCCTTCCATTATCTCTTTGAGCGCCATTCCGCCGTACCGTCTCATACGGTCGCATGTTTCACTCAATTCAGCTATCTCTTTGAGCGTCTGCGGAACTGTCACTCCTATGAGTTTGCAAATTTCCTTTGCAGATATCTGAATATCATCCAGTCTCTTGTTCACGTTGTTGATATTGTCACGAAGCGAATGTTCGCGGTCGGGCGTGAAATTGCATACGATGTGATCCTTCCACACATTCTTTTTGACGGGCATGACCTGAGGCATTATATCCGCCGCCGATCTGAGCAATGAGATGAGATCATCCCATACGTCATCGGATATGCTTGCGGCATCCTTCACTTCCGTTCTTACGGGGTTTCGGCGTCTTCTTCTGATGTTGGCATGCGCGGTCTCGCGCATCCCTATCAACCTGTACGGAGATAATTCTCTTTTACCGATGGGCTTTGATACAGCGTCCGCATATGCATCCAGTTCTCCCCTCACTCTTTCCAATTTGGCGCATTCCTGTTCCGACATCGGTTCAGGGGATACGTCATAAGTAACGGAACGTTCCATCTCTTTGAGGAAGTTCTTACGATTGGAATTCTCGCTGTGTAGCTCAAGAACATATCTTGAAAGGCCGGCATCATCCAATCTCTTCTTGACTATGCTCAGCGCAGCCATCTTCTCACTTACGAAAAGAACTGTTTTCCCGTTACCGAGACATTCTGCGATTATGTTCGCTATCGTTTGTGATTTTCCGGTACCGGGAGGTCCTTCCACCACAACGGACCGTCCGTCAAGGACATCCATGATAACGGACATCTGCGACGCATCCGCGTTCAGAATGGAATAGGTGCATGACGGAATTTCCTTTTCTTCCTTTTTCTCTATGTTCCCGGTGGGAGGATTGAGTATCGTATCCGCTAACGGTGAGATAAAGGACCACGTCGACGTGTCGAGATCGTTGTACATGACGGATTTGCTGTAATCGAAAACATCGATCACAATATTGTCGCTCATCCCGAACTCCGTTCTGCCTTCAACGGATGCCTTCATGGCATCCATGCATTTTCGAATGTCCGCGACCGTTTCGATCGGTTCAAGTGACGGTACTCGAACATTGGATTCTTTTAATTTCTCTATCAGTGTGGGTGACACGCAGACATCGTCACCGGACCAGAATATCCTGATATTACCAGTATCATCGCGTTTAAGACGTGCCGGAAGAAGGATGATCGGCGCTTTGTTCCCGCCCCTTCCTTTCCAGACCATGAAACCCAATGCAACGAAAACCGTCGTATAACCCAAGTTGTTCAGATCCTCTCTGTACCGCTGTATGAGTTTTTCCAGCTTCCCGTCGATGTCGCTCCTCGATGAGAGCGACCTCAGATCATCCGATCCCGAGGAGGCCATCTTCGCGTTCGTAACGCGGAGACCTCCGCCGTCGATAACGAGTTTTGTTAAAACGTCCTCCATGGAAGAATCAACTATCTGAACGGACCGTTCATCTTTGATCTGATAATTGACGAGGTTGTTGGTCTTCCCCATCTCAAGGAGCTGCGCCCTCAGTTTCTCGATATCGTCAGCAACATTCTTCGCCAAATCGATCCCTTCCTGTTCACAGGATGGATGTTGAATATGTTTAACATTTTCCTTTACGGGTATGAACATTTTTTGTTATTTTGTTAAGTTGAATGCAACAACGGTTATATTCGCACCACCCTATACGCTGATGAGGTATTAACCGTGGTAAAGCTGACCGAAGACATTAAGAACGATCTGAAGAAGGTAAGACTGGTCCCGTTGGCAACGTCGTCCCCGGCCGGGGAGCCGAACGTCGCGGCAATGGGAGTATTCGTATTGCAGGATGATGACGAGACATTTTGGTTCGTTGATAATTTCATGCAGAAGACGTTAAAGAATCTGAAAGAGAACCCGAAAGCGGCGTTCTACATCTGGTCGCCGGACACAGCCGGCGCATATCAGATAAAATGTGCCGTCACGGATATCATAAACGACGGTCCGATGCTTGCGAAAGCGAAAGCAATGGCGGAGGCGTTCCGCCCCGGATTGCCGACAAAGGGACTTGTGATAATGAAGGTCCTGGAGGTCTATTCGATAGCGCCCGGACCGACAGCCGGTAAAAAACTGCTGTAAATATTTTCACTGCGCCGTTCGGCGCAGTATTCGTCTTTATTTTTCCGCAAACGACAGCGGGATCGCCGTTCGATATCGCAACGTCATTCCGAGGTAACGTTCCGCGTCGGTCATTCCGGGGACAGATACATCTGTCCCGCGCCAAGCGCCGCGGCGATCGGTATCAGTATCAGATAGAACGGACTGTTCCATTCCGTGACGAAATACATTATGCCGAATAACGCCGCACCGGATACGGCACCGAATAACGCACCCAGTTTCACTTTTCTCTTTTTGGATTCGGACATCACGTTATCACTTCTTTTTTGATATTTTTTTGTTCAATACCTTTTCGACAGCGGCGACCATATCATCAACTATCTGCGGCGACCCGCCGACGTAGTTAGCAGGGTCCATCGCATTTCGTATATCTTTTTCGGTCATCACGCCTTTCAGTTTATCGCAGCGAAGCAGTACATCCAGCAAATGTTCCGAGTTCGATAACGCGGTCATTGACGCTTCTCTGATGATCTCATGCGCATCCTGCCTTCCGATGCCCTTTTCCGTCATTCTCATCATAACGGGTTCCGCCATTATCAGTCCCTTGGCGGATTCGATGTTCTTGAGCATCCGATCTCTGTTGACCGACAGATTTTTGAAAACATCATCCATTTTCAGAAGCATATCATCAAGCAGCGTGAACACATGCGGCAGAACGAAACGTTCTGCGCTTGAATTAGAAAGATCGCGCTCATGCCACAGTACCTGACTTTCGAATGCAGGTATGATGAATCCTCTTACAACTCGGGCAAGCCCGCAGACGTTCTCAGACGTTATTGGATTCTTCTTATGCGCCATCGTGGAACTTCCGACCTGTTTCGCAATGTCGAACGCCTCCGCGGCTTCCGATAATTCCGATCTTTGTAAGTTTCGTACCTCGGTCGCATATCTTTCCAGGGATGTGGCCATCGTCGCCAATAAGCATATGAGTTCAGTGTAACGATCCCTTCCGACCACCTGGGTGGCCGCCGGTTCATGATAAATCCCGAGATCGTCCATCACTTTTTTCTGTAATTCGAAGAAATTCTTTCCCAATGCCGCTCCGGTGCCCACGGCACCCGCCATCTTCCCGGCACAAGCTCTAAGCATTATCTGTTCTATTCTTTCCCGATGTCTTAACATCTCTGCGATGTATCCCGCTATCTTGAAACCGAATGTGATCGGTATCGCGAATTGTGCATGCGTTCTTCCCACTTCCAGCGTATCTCTTTCTCTGTAAGCGAGTTCCGCCAATGTTATCAGAAATTTATCCGTACCGTCAAGTATCACGTTCAATGCCGCTTTGATCTGCAAAGCGGTAGCAGTGTCAACGATATCATTCGATGTCGCGCCTAAATGAACATACCTTCCCGCATCGCCTTCGCATTGTTCCGTCATGGCCTTTACCAACGCCATGAGGTCGTGTTTCGTTTCCTTTTCAATTTCCCTGACGCGTTCCTTCTTCACGAAATTTAAATTTGCGATCCTGGAGATCTCATCGGCATCCTTCTTCGGTATGGTTCCCAACGAAGCATGCGCTCTCGCGAGCGCCGCTTCGACATCCATCTGATATCTCAGCCTGCTCTCTTCGGAGAATATCGTTTTCATCACGTCTCTGCCGTATCGGTAATCAAGCGGACAAAGCTCACTCATGCCGTTGCTTTAAAATCGTTCACGTTATAAACTTTCCTGCTTCATCCGCGTATATCGGAAGTTTTTCCGTTTATTTTGCGTCATCGGCGTTATATATACGGGTACTGTGCGCGTGAAGAATAGAAAATCTTATAAATACCATCCCTATTAGCTGGACTGTTTGACTGCGTTAGCGGTCGCGTTGTACTGAGTGTCGAGCGTGGAAATAATGGAAGAATTTGTGGAGGAACAGCAACCATCATCCGAAGAACTTGAAGCCCTGGAGCAGAAACGAAGCATCATGAACAATGACGCCGAGAAGCACAGACGTTTGAGAGATGACCTGAACAAACAGACGAAAGAATGGGTCGCCAAAAGAGACGGCCTTAACGCACAGGTCCGTGCGCTTGTCGATGAGGCGAGCAAGCACAGGGAGAGCCGTGACGAACTTAACGTTAAAGTTAGGGAATCTAAGGATCTCAGGGATGAGTGGAACAAGAAAGTAGCTGATCTTCAGGAAAAGGTATCGGCACTTAGGAAAGACAAGGAGCCGCAGCCTGAAAAGAGGGGCGAAGGCGATCTTCCGGTGAAGCAGCTGAAGAAACAGCTGCGCGACCTTGAATTCAGATTCCAGACAGTTCCGCAGGGAAAGGACAAAGAGAACGAGTTAGTAAAACAGATATCCGTCCTTGCGAAACAAATTGAAGAAAAAGAGAAAGTTTCGGAACAGGGTTCCGAGGTAAGAGAATTGGTGAACCAGCTGAGAGAAGCGAAATCTCAGGCGGAAGTTTATCATAAAGCTGTTTCAGAATATGCGAGACTTGCACAGACGGCGCACGATGAGATGATAGTCCTTTACGAAGAGGCTGACAAACTCAGAAAAGAAGCTGACGCCGCGCAGGAAAAGTTCATTGAATGTAAAACTCAAGCTGACGAGGAGCACAAGAAGCACATCGAGCAGATCGAATCCGTTCACAAGATGGACAAGGACGTAGGCGCAATAAAGAACAGAAAGGCCAAGGACCGCAAGAAGAAAGTGGACAACGAGTCCAAGAAAGAAGCGGAAGAGATATTCGAGCGTTTCAAAGCGGGCGAGAAACTGAGCACCGAAGATCTGATGTCATTGCAGAAATCAGGTTATCTCTGATCTCGATCAAAACTCTTTTATGTTCCCTTTCCGGGAACATTGTTATTTCACTTTAATGTGAATGCCGTTCAGAGATGTCCGAACTGCATTCTTCACATATCGTTAACTGTTTTTCAGGCCGCTATCGCCGTTAATATCACCGGAACTACTAATTATACTTTTTGATATCTATTATATCAAATTGTATCTAATATGTTATTACATATTTAGTAACCTTAATATACTTCTATATCTAGTATCCTAATGATATCAGATAATTCAGAGTAAGAGACCTCTGAAAACATCGAAGATCGAGGGGTGACTTCTTTGAAGAGAGAGACAAAGAACCGGACAAGCAGGAACAGTAAGAGTTCCAATACAACTCTTATCTCGTTCGCATCAGTGACACTGATCGCCGCATTTTTGATCACAGCGGCCTTCGCGTCATACGCTCAGGCCGACGACGGCGCTGAGGATACCATCGGTTCCGCAGGAAACTTCGGGATCGGCGGGTTCACATACACGATACTATCACCGAATACGGTCGAGATAGCAGAATACATAGGCACAGCAGGGGGAAAGATAACAGTACCTTCCACGGTGACACATAACGCAATAACATACACGATAGTGGCAATAGGTCACAATGCATTCTCCGGTGCCAACGGCACCAATAAACCGAATATAACTGAGGTTGCTCTGCCTAAAGAGGTAAAGAAGATAGGAAAGAGCGCATTCTCAAGTGCCTGGAACCTAAAACTGATAAACCTTTGGTGGGTCGAGGAGATAGGGGATTATGCATTCTACGACGCCAACAAATTATTGTTCATCGATCTCAGCGTAGCGAAATACATCGGAAAGAGCGCATTCTCAATGTGCAGAGATCTTAACAGAATGGCCGTGTCCCAAGCACTTGCATACATAGGACCGGACGCGTTCCAGTTCACCGATAACCTTCGCGCGATATTAGCTCCGTACTCTTTGCATGATAACGATTACATAAAAACAACGGACAAGAAGATCGTGTTCTTCGAAGGCGCCATATTAGCGACGCTTGAAGGTGAGAGCAATACTCTGAAATTCGAGGTCCATCAGCAGGCCGTCGTCGAAAGCATCATCGCAGGTACGACGCGCGGAGCCGATAACATCCCGTTCACGAACCAGGGTGTCCTTCCGTGGGTCATATTCTCGGCGAACCATTCCAATAAGATGTACATCACGGTCGTTTCAAAGCAAACGGTCACCGTGACAGCAACAGGCGGCAACAATGACAATTATCTGGAATATGCAATAGACGATGACAATTGGCAGAAAGTTCCGTCCAACGGGAAGATCTTAGTTCCGTTGGACCAATCGGTGCAGCTGAGAGCGGTCACGTCAAACGGACGCGTATTCGAATGGACCAATTCTCACAAAGGGATCACGGTTGCGAACGGCATACTGAACATAACGCCGTACGGTGACGACGTCAATATAACGGGAGCATTCAACGTAATATCATTTGAACCGACAGACCCTCAGAAGTTCACAGGCTCTGAGATAACACCGGCACCTAAGATATGGTACAAAGGTTCGTTACTCATCGCAGGTGTTGATTACGATCACGTTTATGATGATAACATAAACGCCGGTACGGGAACGATAACGATAACGTTCAAGGGCAGATTCGCAGGCACGCAAGTGATAACGTTCACAATAAACCCGGATACACTCAGTGAACTGGATATTAACGGCAAACTGACGGTTGATGAGATACTCGATCATATTTACAGCGGATATCAGATCAGACCGACGACCGTGATATTGTATAAGGGAACACTTCTTCTTGAAGGAACGGATTTCAGGTATGAGTACGGCGAGAACCTGAACGCCGGTAAAGGAACGGTAAAAGTGATATTCCTCGGCAATTACGCCGGTTCATTGACATTAGAGTTCAACATACTGAGGGAACAGATAAAGGATGATGTGCTCGGCGATACACTGTTCGTGGAAGAGATACCGGAACACGTGTTCACCGGAACATACATAAGACCGAAGCCTGACGTGTTCTACAACGGCATCGAACTCATCGAAGGCGAGGATTTCTACTTCGTTTACAGGAACAACCTGAATGTAGGCACAGCATCTGTAAGAATTGTGTTCATCGGCAACTATTCGGGATCCGTCGCAGTTCCGTTCGATATCATTGCAGATGTTATTGACGAAGGTATGATAGAAAGCGGCAAACTTGTGATAGATTCGATATCCGATCAAAAATTCACGGGATCGCCGATAGAACCTATGCCGGGCGTATATTACAACGGTACTAAACTCGTTCCCGGTATCGACTTCGATTACGAATACAGCAACAACCTTAACGCCGGCACAGCAATTATAAAAATAATTTTCAAAGACAATTACGACGGATCCGTAACGTTAACGTTCAACATCGTCGCAGTTGTTCTCGATGAGGGCATGGTAGAGAACGGTAAACTTGTGATAGATACGATATCCGATCAAAAATTCACGGGTTCGTTCATAAAACCGACACCTGATGTATATTACAAAGGTACCGAACTCTTTGCAGGTATCGACTTTGATTATGAATACAGCAACAACCTGAACGCAGGAACGGCAGCTGTGAAGGTGATCTTTAAAGGCAATTACACCGGGTCTGTGACGGTAACGTTCAACATCGTCGCAGACGAACTCGACGAAGGGATGCTCACGATAGATGCGATATCCGATCAGAAGTACACCGGATCGCCGATAAGACCGACGCCGGAAGTGTGGTACGATACCGTAAAACTGATCGAAGGGATCGACTTCGAATATGATTATGAAAATAACATAAATGCAGGAACGGCAACTTTGAAGATCATCTTCAAAGACAATTATTCAGGCATCGTAACGATAACGTTCACCATCGTTGCAGATGACCTCAACAACGGAATGCTGGGCGGGACGCTTATCGTGGAAGAGATAGCGCCGTATGAGTTCACGGGTTCGCCGATAACTCCGACACCTTCGGTATGGTACAAAGGAACCTTACTTGAGGAAGGCAAGGATCTCATATACGATTACAAGAACAATATAAACGCAGGAACGGCAACTTTGATCATCAACCTCATAAACAATTATTCAGGTTCCGTTACCGTATCGTTCGAGATCCATGAGGATGAATTGGACGAGGGCATGATAATAACCGGCCTGCTGGTCTTCAGCACAATATTGCCGCAGAAATATACGGGATATCAGATAACGCCTGTGCCGACAGTGACGTTCAACGGTACGACGTTATATCTGAACACAGACCTCGATCTCAGCTACGGCTGCAATCTTAACGTAGGCGCGGGAACGATAACGGCAGTGTTCAAAGGTAATTATTCGGGTTCAGTTACAATATCTTTCGAAATAATCGCAGATGAGATCGATGAAGGAATGATCGACGACATACTTTTCGTTGAAAAAGTGCCGGATCACACATAC
>Ga0123353_10004768_pt1 | contig 17591 bp, 7 predicted proteins | sample TergutLab28metaG_3_FD_92763 | JGI IMG/M metagenome (GOLD analysis project Ga0123353, IMG submission 92763) | Labiotermes labralis P3 segment gut microbial communities from Petit-Saut dam, French Guiana - Lab288 P3 | ecosystem: Host-associated > Arthropoda: Insects > Digestive system > Gut ...
CACGATCATCCCGCCGCCGATTCCTGTAAGCACAGGCTCTGTGGTGTTGTGTACCACCGTGGCTGTGACCGCTCCGTCGGCGGCGATATCGTACATAAGCACCGCGTCGGCGCGGATAAAGTTTTGAGGCTGCAAAGTTTCACGGACAAAATAGCGTCCGAAAGTAAGGTTTTCGAATTTAACCGTGCCGTCGAGTGCGCTTACGGTGGTCAGCGTCGGCGTGAACAACGCCCCTCCGCTGAGAGCGGCAAATGATGTGCCGTCGAGTGTCTGCAAAATACCGAATTCCGCGCCGGGTAAAGCACCGCCTGTGTTATTGCGCTTGATAAGCTCAATGGAATGAACCGGTTCGCGTTGCAGCGTCACCGTGTATGTCTCGTGATAGTCGCCGGGGTGAGTAAGAGTGATTTCTATGTCATTGCCATAGGGCAGATAACCCAGCGGTATCGCGCCTATGGTTGTGATATGGAGCGCGTCGAGAGGAAGCCCTGTGAAAATCGCAATACCGCTCGTGTTTGTCGATTTAGTTTCGGTCAGCAAAGCAAGCTCTGTGCCTTCAAGCGGATTGCCGAATATATCCTGCACTATGATCCTTATCGAACCGAGAAGCTCGTTTTTCACGGCAAGATGTGCGCTCGGGATCGGAAGAATACCTGAAGTCACTCCAACCGCGGCGCCCCTTATATCTCCCGGTGAACCGCTCTCGCGGGTGATCGTGTATCTGCCGTCGGATTCGATCTCAACCCTCAGCACAACATCGCTCATTTTGTAAGTAGTCAGCCCGATCGGATAAGGCGGTTCAAGCTCCGCGATATAATACGTTCCGAAGGCGAGGTTTGCAAACCATACCCTGCCTTCTTGTCCCGGGGCGGCAAACGCGCCGCTTGTTGCCTTTAAAATAGGTATCGACTCAAAAACAGCCGAAGTTGTGAACAGCCCGAAAACCGCGCCGTTGAGCCGTTCGCCGTAGTTATCTTCCTTCCAAAAACCAAAAGAGAAGATTTCGGCTCGCTCGTATTCAAATGTCTCGGTAAATGCAAGCGCGGTCACACCCGCGCCGGTGACGATAACCGTCACGGAATGTGCGGAGGTAATGGTATATCCGTTGCCGGCTATGGTCGTTACCTCGGCGGTATAAGTCCCGTTTAGGGTAAGCCCCGCGAACGTGACTACGCCGTCCGCGCCGGAGACCTGGGTATCGACCACAACGCCGTCACGGCGAAGAATAACGCTCACGCCCGAGACGAAAATCGCCCCGGAGGAGAGTGCGTCCGCGTTTGTGATCACAAGCGTGCCGGTATTATTGTTTGTTACGGCGGCGGCGCCGTCCGAAATAATAGACGCGCCCGACGTTAGGTCGCCGATCGTCACGTTCATGCCAATGCCGGAGGGAGACGCTATGGAGAACGTCGCCACAACATCTAAATCTAAGCCCACCTCCGAAAGAACAACTTTAAGGACAGCGTCGTTTTTCGTGTAGCCCGCGGGCGCGGACAGCTCGCGGATGTAATAGTCACCTTTTCTGAGGTAATTAAACGCTGCCTCGCCTGTGGGACTGCTTACGGCGGTAAAGTGGACACCATTGCGCATATATGGCTGCGTGAGAGCCGCGTTTGTATACAAGCCGAACACAGCGCCCTCAACTGCGCCGCCAAAGGAATCGACCTTGTCGAAGACAATATGATAATTCCCCAGCATCGCTTTTGTGACCGTTTCTGTTAAGTGATAGAGGAGGGCAGTGGGCGTCACAACAAAGCCGGACGGTGATATCCCGTCATAGAAGGGAACATAAGGATAGATTTCCTCCAATGTATAGCCGACGCCAAGGGTAAGCCCCGCGAACGTGACTAAGCCGTCCGCGGTGGTTATCGCGGTTCGCGTTGTACCGTCGGTGCCGGTGAGCCGCAGCGTCACGCCCGGAATAGGCTCGCCCGGGTTAACTATCTCATCAAGCTTCCGCGTCACCGTAACGACAAGCGAACCAAGGAGCTGGTTTTTCACTATGAGACCGCTTATCGTGTCCCGGGGTACATTATCAGCCGGGACGCCTCCTATATCCGCCGCTTGACCGCTTACAAGGGTCAGCGTGTAACTGCCGTTCGGAGCGATGACAGCTTCAAGAACAGCGTCGCTCTTCGCGAAGCTCCACACGCCGTCCAACGGGGGCGGGGAAAGTTCTTTGATATAATAAGTCCCGAACGGCAGATTTTCAAACCGCACTCCGCCGGGTGGCAAGCCTAACACGTCGCTTGCCGCCGTGATTTGGGCACCGGGAGAGGTAAGGGCGGCTATGGCGCCTCCGCTGGAATTAAAGCCTGTGACCGCGCTTGCGCTTGTAGCCGCGTCGTCGGCGAACAACCCGAACACCGCGCCGTCAAGCGCCGCGCCGCGCACGTCATCCTGTTTGATAAAGCCAAATGAGAAAACCGGGGCACGCGCGTATTCGAGCGTCCTGACATAATGGATTTGAGTCACATCACCGGCCGGGCTCGGGTCAACATGGATATACACGGAAGGCGCGGGATTGCCTAAAGCATACGCGCCGCCTTCTATGCCGTTCACCACAGCGATGTAATGCCCGCCGATTTCAAGCTCCGTCGCGAACGCGGCCACACCGCCCGCGGTGGTTATTACCGTTTCAAGCGCGGCGATCGTCGTGACGCCGTCCGCGTTTGCGCTGTAAAGGGTTATGCTCACACCCGAGACGCGAACATCGTTATCCAGCGCGTCCAAGTTATGGATGGTAAGTCTGCCGGTGTTGTTGTTTGTTACCGTGGCGGTCAGCCCTCCGTCGGTGATGACCGCGCCTGTGCCGGAGACAACAGAAAACCGCGTCACAGCGTCGCTGTATTTGTCGCCCGGATCACTCAAAACGACCTCGGCTCTGATAAGGCTTGTGCTTGCCCTGTAGGTATCGGGCGCGGATATCTCTTGGATATAGTAGATGCTTCCCAAATGCCCGGTGAACGTGACCCTGCCGTCAGGAAGAAGGCTTGCCGCGGAAGCGGTCTGCGTCAGAACCCCCGCGGCGGAGGTATAAAGCCCGAACGTCGCTCCGGCAAGTGATGTGCTGAAGAAATCGACCTTGTTGAAGCCAAAGCTGATGGGCGACAATGCTTTTGTTACTGTTCTCGACACATTATGTTCGGTAGCGTACGCGAGTGTCACCGACGCGGGAGAAATAATGCCGTCGTTTCCATAGGGTATCCGGTTATACCCGCCTAAGAAATTGGGGACTTCCACCACAGTGTATGCCATGCCAAGCGGCAGGCGTTTGAACATTACTTGCCCGCTGGCGTCGGTCATTACCGCGGCGCCCGTCGCCACGCCGTTGACATAGAGTTGGAGAGACACGCCTTCAAGCGGAGGGTCGCCCGTCTCTGTCGATCGTACCGTAACGGTGATCGAACCGAGAAGCGTGTTTTTCACAACGAGAGCGCTGTTACTGTTCGCGGCGGCGCTTTCGAAACGTCCGTCTTTGTTGCTTGTGATGGTATACGCGCCTGTGTTGTTTATCTCGACTGTAAGGATCTCATCGCTTATGTCATAAGAATTATCGCCGATATCGGGCATAGAAATTTCCTTTATACGGTAGATATCGAAGGGAATATCAGTAAATCGCACGAGCCCAAACGAATCGCTTGACACTCTAAGCGGCGTGCCTGCCGCGACAGGCGAGCCGCTGGCGTTAAACCCTTCGATTTCCACGCCGGCGAGGGTAAACAGCCCGAACACCGCGCCTTCCAGCTCGTTGCCGTGGTCGTCCTCCTTCACAAACCCGAAGGAATAAATCGGGTCGCGCGCGTTATACAGGGTCGTCGACCGCATATAACCCGTTGTGTTGGCGTAACCCGTGTCGGTAAGGACAAAGCTGTGGTGTTCGGCAGGGGCGATGTAGCCCGCGGGCACTATTTCCTCAAGCAGGTAAGTTGTGTTTAGAAGCAGATTGTTAAAGACGGCCACGCCGCCGGGCGAAGACGTCGTTTCGGTTGCAACAAGGACAAGCGGAGAAGCGGAAACATAGAGCCGGAACTCTATACCGCCCATAGACGCCAAGTTCACGCTCGCGGCATCACGCTTGCCCGCGGTGAACTGCCCAAGATAGCTTGTGTGGGTGAATGAACCCGGTGCCCCTGCCCATACGACGGGGTTGCTTGTCGGGGCGCTCGTTATCGTGACAGCACCGTTCGTGGCGATCGTAAACGTGACCGGTCTGTTGTCAAAACGATAATTGCCGTCGTCGAGCGCGGCGGCGGCGGTCTGGGTCAGTGTATAGGTTCCGAACGGCAGATTTGGAAAACTGACAGTGCCGTCCAAAGCGCTGACCGTTGTCATTACGAGGGAAGTGCCGCTAAGGGTGAACCCGGCGGCTACGGCGGCAGCCGTACTGATGTTCGCGTTGGAAATTGAAAGCGTGAAAGGCACGCCTGCCAGCAGCGCTGTGTCGGTGACGCCGACGCTGTAAGGAGTGACCCCGCGCTTTATAAACGTAAACGCGTGCGCTGTTGCGCGGTCGTTGTAAACGATGGTTGCGCCGTCCACAGTTGATACGTTTTTCCTCCCGGTCGCCGTCAATGTCGCCAACGGCGAGAAGCTGGCAAAAGCCGCGGGCGACGACGAATGCGGCGCGTAACCCGGCGGCGGGGTGATTTCATAGATGTCGTATTGTTCCCCGGTCGTAAGCCCGATGAATAGAGCGACGTCGCTAGGAGCGCCGAAAGCGCCGGCCGTGGCGCGTCTGACCGGTTCTATTGCTCCCGTAGTTACGTGTCTCGCCTCAAACACGGTGCCGGCAAAATATGAAGCCGGCGCGTTGCTATAAAGATTATCCCGCTTGGTTACACGAAGCGAGCCTTTCTCGTTAACAAACGCGCGGTTGACAGAATAGGCAGTATCGACTATCACTGCCTGCTGATTAGGTCTCCCGCTGCTGTTAGCGCTGGGGTTAAGGACGGTTATTTTTACGATAGGCTCGGCGGCGTTTCCGCTGCGGGTAAGCTCAACGCTCATATCGGCGTTTTGCGCCGCGACGCTTCCCGCCCGCTGCGGCAGCGCGTAACCGTCCGGCGAGTGCGTTTGCACGATGAAATAATTATTAAATGCAATACCCGCAAACGAAACTATGCCGTTTGCGTCGGGCGCTACGCCTACATGCCCGGGCACAGGGGCTCCAAGTGTGCCGTCGAGGTTTCGATAATGTAGCGTAAACAGCGACCTGTCCGTGCCGACAGCCGTGGTGGTGATTCGCGCGTTGTTCTCATAATCATAAACCTGCACATGATTTGTAAATTCAATTCTATATTTGGGCGCTCTCGGGCTTGGCACGGGTATGTTAAAATGGATCGGTCCGTCGTAGTCGTAGTCTGCCCCTGCCGCCAGTGCGCCTACGGTGATGATCGCCGACCATGACGTGGTCCCGCCAAACCCGTCAGGCATAAGCGCGGGGCTGAAGCCGAAAGGCGGCGACAGCTCTGTTATTCTATAACTCGCGTCGTAGACCAAACCGGGAATCAGCAGCCTGCCGTCTATGCAGGTGTTGTCTATCGTGCCCTCCCAATACCAGCCGGGATCGTCAATCCTCTCGATCCTGAAAGCCGCCGGGGTTAGATTAAACGCGCCCGGGGTAATTCTGGGACCGTCGACCCCGTCTGTGTTCCACACCTTAACCGTGCCCATTTCGTTTATAATGCCTTGGAAGTTCTTTCCGTCGGCAACAAAAGGAAACACAATCGCCATAGAAGTCGCGAGCGACAAAGGCGCACGGGTCACATTTGCGGGGACGCCGTAAAGCCCGCGCCAGGTCGGCCATGTGCCGCCTGCGTTTGGGGTGATCATATAGGCGCCGTCTCTTTCAACGGTGAGCGTATATGTCCCGTTGTGAAGCACATGATCCGTCGCGGGGGTAATTTCTCTCAGCGTATAAACGCCCCACGGCACGTTGTCGAAAACGACCCTGCCGTCAACGGCGGTCGCTGTGGTGCGTGTCGCCACAAAACCGTCGATGTCGGTCAGCTCGAAGCTCGCGCCGGAGAGAGCCTTAAAACTGCCGGGGGAGCCGGTTTTGAAGTGGTAGTCATAACCGACCTTATAGAACTCTATATCAGTAGTTCTGCGTATATTTTGCAAATTAAGGTCATGCGTGCGATTATCTGTCGGCAAAGGCTGCACCTGAATATACGCGCCGGCGTCAATGGGGCTATTTGTGGGAAGCAGACGGCTTTCGCCGAGATATCCCAAGGGCGGTCCTACTTCCCTGACATAATAAGAATTTATTGAGCCGGGCAGCAGCAGTTCAAATGAAAGCTCGCCGCGAATATTCGTGATGCCCTCGCCGACCTTTGTCATTTCCATATCAAGCGGGTCACCCGACGGGAATGTCGGTTGCAATGGGAAGATCCCGGTGTAACGGTAGATCTCAAACCTCGCGCCCCGCACCCACTCGGTCGCGTTAAGCGCCGAGTCGGAAGCTCTTTTTTCATCATACTTTACGATATTTATCCTATGGAACCTGCCGAGGTTGCCGCCCGAGCCGCTGGCGCTGTCAAGCTGCGCCCTGTTGACGCCGCCGTTGGGGGCGTAATTCTGATTGTTTACACCTATAACCTCAACCTTGTTTTCGGCGGCGCCTTCGATCGGGCGACCGTCAGTGCGCCGCATAACGACGTCATATTCCAGCACAAGGGCTTGAACCGACGTCAACCCAAGGGAGGAGGGTGTTACGGTGACAGTCATTACATTCCCGGTGACAGAGACCGCGCTTGTCGTTGACAGCCCTAAATCATCGGTTGCCCTGTCAAACTGAAACTGCCCGTTCGGCAGAATAGTCGCCCGGTAAAGCTTGACAGAGGTAATGTCAAAGTCCATCATAAGACCGTCTCTGGTCGTGAGCGTGTCGACAAATTGGAACGCGGTTGAAATATCGTTTTTCTCGTTGTTAAACAGCACACGGTATGACACAAGCCTTGTTGAGAGATTCCCCCCGGGTATTGCGACGCCGGTGTTACGTTTATCCGCCACGGTAAATGGGATTTGCCGACTGGCGTCGACTTCGGCGGATTGCACGTCGCCATATGCGTAAAACAGGGCGGAATTGCTTACCGCGAGCGTCTCTTGGAACGGGAGCGCTTCTCCGTCCCCCGGTCCGTAATTTATTTTTGTTTTGTATGTGATTATGACCATATCCCCAACGCCGTTGTCGGGACCGCTGATATCACCGAGGAAGAAAGTCAGGCGCTGACCGTCTTGACTGAAGGTGTCTTTAGTGTTAACTAAAGCGCTTGTTGTGACGCTGGCGGGAGTGCCGTTCATAAAAACACTGCCCGACACCAGGCTTTGGTTAGAGCTCATGGTGTCTTCGATGTAAGAGTACCCAAGGCCGCGCACACGGTCGGCGTTTGCCACGATAGTCCAGCTCATTTCGCGTGTTGCGTAATCATACGCGCCCGCGGTTTTACTTATTATGTTGTTGGCGGGGTGGATATCGGCTGTGTCTATGCCCGATACAGATGTGCCGCTTCCCGACGCGAGGGCGGTCATGGAAACAATATTGCGGAATGTAAACTCATGAACAGCCCCGACGCCGCTTCCGCTGGCGGGGTTTCTGATGTTGCTGAGAAGAAAGTCTCTGTCGGTGACCTGTGTGGTCACGCGGAACACCGCCTGAACGCCATTTAGGTCGGGCAGCGAGAATGTGCCCCTGTTTCCGTCTAAGTCAATAGAAGGGGGAGTAGTAACATGGAGAGCCATGCAGGTGACAAGCGGCGAGCCGCTGATCCTAAGCGAGCCGGGGACGTATGTTAAACTTTCATGTGTAAATAAATTCAAGCCGCTGTCGCTTGGCGCGACGGTGTCAACGACAACAATATTTGTAAGGTTAAGCCAGTTTGGGTTGACGGTGATCTCCCATGTGATAAGGGTGGTGGCGGGGTTATAGGAAACCGCCCGCTTTAACACCGGCGTTGACGCCGGGGCTTGCTTGCTTAAATCAGGAGGAATCCAATTCCAAGTGCCGGGACCGGTGCCTGTCCAGGGGTACCATTTCCATTCAAGCCACGCGTCATTTTCAATATCTTTGCTTGCGTCGCCATAGAAGCCGTCGGGACCGAAAAAGTCCCCGGGTACCGGCGTGTCATAGGTGACGACATATACGCTTGCCCTTGGAATGGCGCCGCTGCTGACTAAGCCGATAAAATCGACCGCGATATAGTAACCCGGAGCATCGGGGTTAGGGTCGTCTTTGACGTCGCTGGGTGATGTACCGCTGTTGAGCATGTAATTGCTGGAGGTATAAGAGTCAACGTTAACCTTGTTGACCTGGACATTTGTATGATGAAGCATGTCGCCTCTCAGCGCGTCGTGCAGAGTAAGAGTTTCAAAGCGCTGCCCGAAAGTGTCGACGGTAATCGTCCATCGAACGACATTTTGACCCGGAACAAATATTCCGTCCTTGGAAACAAAGCTTGTGTTTGACAGACTGACCCTTGCGTTCGCGCGGAGCGGATCGGTCCTGCCCGCCCAAATGGATTCCGAGCTGTTACTCAGAGTAACATTCCCGCCCGCCATCTTACTTAGCGCATCCGGCGTAAGCGTGGTGGAATATTTGATGGTCATCGTTCCGGTGTAAGACCCATGCAGATACAGCTCGAAGCTTCCGTCGCTGACCCACCCGAGGGCGGACTCTGTGCGGGCGAGGAGTTCAGGGAGGATGTTAGCGCTGTCGCTGGTGAGAACGGAGTTTAATGCCCCGAAGGTTGATGTAAACGATATAGGAGAGTCGTTCATAACAGCTCTGCTGCCGTTTGCCGTCACCTGTCCCACAAGCCTGTGGTTAGGGCAGGTCAGGTCGGTGAAGCTGATATTAGAAAGCCAGTCGCGTTCGTCACCCGGCGGAGCCAAAATGGTTACAGTCCAGTCATACAGCCCGGTGCCGGAGTTATATCTGCCGCTTTTAAACATCTCGGGGATCGGCGGCGCTCTGTCTGAAAACGTAAGCGTATAGTCCTTGCTATGGTCGAAGGGACCCAGGTTTATATCCAGCGATCTTACGCCGGTGTCGGTGATGTATTCGGGGTCAATGCCGCAGCGCACATACATCCAAATATTTTCGATAGAGGGGACGCCGCCTTGAAAGAGGTCGAATTCGTCGGGGTGTGTGGTAAACACGAACGCCCCTTGGGTAGCGCTTGTGAAAGTCAGACAACCTAAAACGCTGCCGTCGTTAAGGGTAAGGAGAGCGTCGTTTGACGCGCTATGATGCTTCACCAGCCCGTAGGGAAGCTGAAAATTAAACTCCAACGCGGCCGGAGAAGCTTCGCCCAGTCTTGTCAGGTCAAAACGTCCAAGGTCAAACAGACTAAGCACCAGATAGACGGCGCCGTTTGTGTGCATCAGATATGGCTCAGCGTCAGACAGCTCGACATGCTCGCCGTCTACACGTTCAGCCAAAAAGACTTTTTCTATAAACTGGGTGAAGTCGCCGGCGGTGTCCACAATAGACGGCAGGAACATCATCGGCTCGAAACCGATGAACGCGCCGAACGCGTCTGACAGATCGCAGTCGCAATCGTCGCCGCAATCCGGCTCGAAGGGGTCTAACGGGTCTGAGTCGTCGTTGTTGTTTTCGTTATCATCGAGAGGGTTTTCATCGGAAGGGTCGCCGACGGAAGGGTTGTTATAGGGGTTATCGCCGCCGGAAGGATCGTCGTCCTTTTGGGGGTCTTCGTTCGGTATGTATTCGCCGGGATAGTCATCGCTTGCCGGCTCGTCAGGGGGCTCGGCAGATGGCTCGCTTTCCGCGCTTTCTTCGTAAGCCGGGCTGTAGCCGTCGCTTCCGCCGTAATCTTCACCCGCGCCGACCGTAATCGAGAGCATCATAATCACTGCCAAGAGCAAGCTCACCTTGCGAACACCGGAGTTGCCTGAAGGATATCTAGTCATGCTGTACGACCCCTTTTCATACATTTTTGATGAAATCTTCTAACTTATATTATGCATGAATATTCAGCGATGTCAATCAAAGTCGATTCCAAGCGAGTTAGAACAGCAAAATTCGATAGTTAGAGCGCGGAATTATTGACCCCCCGAATAAAAAATCCCGAAAAGTTTTCGGGATTTGAGTTTATATAAGTGCCGTTTCACAGCATCCTCGCAATCTCTTTTTTCAGCCGTCCGATTATCTTTTTTTCGAGCCGCGAGATATATGACTGCGATATACCGAGCAGATCGGCGACCTCTTTCTGCGTCATTTCCTCGCCGTCGGACGCCAGCCCGAACCGCAGCTCGACGATCCTCTTTTCGCGGTTAGACAACTTCGACAGCGCCTTTCCTAACAGCTCGCGGTCGACCTCTTCCTCTACGTCGCGGTAAATCACATCGACCTCGGTGCCCAAAATGTCGGACAGCAGCAGCTCGTTGCCCTCCCAATCGACGTTTAACGGCTCGTCGATCGAGACCTCGGTCTTTGTGCGCGTATTGCGGCGCAGATACATGAGTATCTCATTCTCGATACAGCGCGAGGCATATGTGGCAAGCTTGATTTTCTTATCCGCCCGGAATGTATTGATCGCCTTTATCAGCCCGATCGTCCCGATGGAGATCAAATCCTCTACGTTTATGCCGGTGTTCTCGAACTTACGCGCGATATACACAACCAGCCGCAGGTTACGCTCTATAAGCACCGCCTTGGCGTTAAGATCGGCTGGCGAGTCCAGCCGGCTTATCAGGTCAGCTTCCTCCTGCGGGTCAAGCGGCGACGGAAGCACCTCCGCGCCGCCTATGTAAAAAATCGTTTCCGGTTTTTTAGTCAGGTCACCAAACCCGAATAGTTTGTATACGAAGACCATCAAGTTTTGCATGTTTCGACCTCCTGCTGTCTATGTGTCTATGTTATCAATTCGGGGCTTAAAAGCCCCTGATACTTGCCCTCATGAGAAAGGCTGAAGTTAGATATCCCAACCACAACATCGTTAAAGATATCGGTCTTATTGTCGTTCATCACCTCGACCTTATCCGGGCGGAAGCCAAACAGCAGCCCGTTTTGGATTCCCAGACCGGCAAAGGGTATCATCCGCACGCGCCCGGCGAAGCCGTCGTCCAAAACGTTAACCCACGCGTCGAGATCATCCTCCTTTTTCTCGTAAAAAATCAATTTTAAGCTGTCCGGCAGGAAATGCTTCACCGCGTTAAACTCGGCGATCATTACAGGCGACTTACTGATCGGGTCGCGCAGTGAGTTTCCCGTGTCGACCAGCGCGGTGAGGCTTATATCATCGCCGCCGCAGGATATTTTCACAGGATAAAGCGCCTGTTTTTTTACCGCGAGACTGTTCGACCACCGCGCGAAAAGCCGTATCAATATGTAAAAAATACATGATGACGCCAGCAGCAGATGAACCGAAAAATTCCGATAGCTTACGGTAAGCATATTGCCGAGCATGTCGCCTATGTTGGTGAAATAGAACAGCGCCATGCCTATGCCGCCGAGCGCGAACGCCGCCACATGCGCCAGCCCGGTCAAGATTGCGAGCTCTCTAACGTCACGCGGGCGGAAACAGACGACGATGCCGAGCGCTATTATAAAAACCGCGGCGAAAATATTCATAAACGGTCTTAACCGCGCGACGAACATCAGCAGGCAGTAAAGCCCTGACATGACAGCCCCGGCGCACAGAATACGCCACGGCGGCACATACCGGGAGCGCAGCTTCGCGGCTATCCACAGGATGAACGCGTTCATGATCAGGTTGATCGCGAAAACCACATCGGCGTATATGTGCAATAAAATCGCCCCCCTCATGTCGTATTATATAGATTTAGATTTGCCGTTTATGTCAAAATTGGAATGAGACAGGCATAAAAAAAAGCGACAAAATTTTTTGTCGCTTGGAACTTCTGTGTAATTGGATTATCTGTAAAAATCTCGGCGTATAGCAAAAGAAATGCGGGATAAACTAAGAAAAATGCCGGCGGAAGTCTTTTTCGCTTGCGTGAAAAAATTTCCTGACTGACTGGGAGGAATTATCTTGCATTCATTGTTTTATATCGCCGCGCTTTCCACAGGCGCGTTTGTCACGTTGTTTGTGCTTACCAAGATCATGGGGAACCGTGAGATGTCACAGCTTAGTATGTTCGACTATATCAACAGCATCACAATAGGCTCTATCGCGGCGGAAATGGCGACGTCGCTGACCGATAATTTCTTGGAGCCGCTGGTCGCGATGGTCGTGTTCGCGATCCTTTCGGTGCTTGTGGCGTATATTACGAGCAAGAGCATCAAGGCGCGGCGGCTGCTTACGGGGCGTCCGGTGATATTGTTTGAAAACGGGACGATCTACAGAAAGAATCTCGCGAAACACAGGCTCGACATAAACGAATTTTTGACCCAATGCCGCATTAACGGATATTTCGATCTAAGCGAGATCCACACGGCGATATTGGAAGCGAACGGCAAGCTGAGTTTCCTGCCCGCGGTGGGGACGCGCCCCGCCACGCCCGAGGATATGAATATCATGCCGCAGCAGAAAACGCCGGTTTCGAACGTGATTATAGACGGTCATGTTATGGAAAAGAATCTGCAGCACACCGGCAACGATGAAACCTGGCTGAACGAGCAGCTTTCGGCGCTGGGCGCGGGCAAGATAAGCGAAGTGTTCCTTGCCACATGCGATTGCAATAATAAATTGACCGTCTATAAAAGGATCGACGAGAATATGAAGCGGAACATCTTAGACTAAGAGACGGACTGCGCCCTTGTCATTTTCGCGATGCCGATCATCCGGGCGATAGTCGGCCCGAGCACAACGTTTACGATCACTTCGAGCATGAAATTAAACGCTATCATAATGGAAGCGGCGTATTGCATGAGCGTACGCCCGGATCCTTCCGCGACTAAGATTTCAAGGAACAGGAACAACACTATTACGAAAATTCCGGTGTTTACGACCGGTGTGGCTATCGCGGCGGCTAACACGCCGAGATAAGCGTTGCGTTTAGAGAATATTTTATACATCATCCCCGCTGTAAAGCCTGCCGCGACGCCCCTTCCCAACGTGCCAACGGTCATAATCAAAGGGTTGACGCTCCACATCATTGCCGAGGTGGGGGCGGTTCCCGTGATGCCGCTTCCGAGCACGACCGCGCCGAAGCAGAAGCCAAGCAACGCCCCGGCTTTAACGCCGTACATGGCGGCGCCGATGACTATCGGCGGAAGAACAAGCGCTATGGGGATGGTTCCGGGGGTAACAAAATTTACAGCCGTGGCAAATATTTGCAATGTAATGATTATCGCGGCAAAAATCGCGACTCCTACTGTGCGTTGGGTTTGCGTAGTATTATTCATAAACTGCCTCCTCTGTGGGGAACGGATTTATCCGTTCCGTTTCTCAAGATTTAAAAGCCATTCCTTATTTCCCGTTCCTCCGCCGCCGTAGCCGGTCATTGTGCCGTCGGCGCCGATCACTCTATGACACGGGATCAACAGCATCAGCGGGTTCTTAGCGTTCGCCCCGCCGACCGCGCGCATTGCCTTGGGGTTGCCTATACGCGCCGCCAATTCTTTATATGAGATAACCTCTCCGTATTTTATCCGTTTCAGCTCTTCCCATACCTGCTGTCTGAACGGTGTGCCGACGGGCTTCATCGGGACGGTAAACTCGGTGCGTGTCCCCGCGAAATATTCGGAAAGCTCGCGCTTGCATTGCTCGATCACTTTACTTGACGCGCCCGGCGCGAGATCGCCGCTTTTATCGGCAACATGAATTTGCGTGATATATCCGTCTTCATCCTCGATTTTAAGCCAGCCGATCGGTGTTACCATGTAATCATGATTTTTCATAAGCCTGACACCTCCAATCCGTTTATCAAAACCGACGGTGCGCCTATCGTACCCATCCGGCTTGGCATTCCGAAGCGCAAGTCCGCGCCCACATCCGCCGTGTCGCGCAGCAGCCCGAAAAAATTCCCGGCTATCGTTATTTGCTCGACAGGGCGTTTGATTTTCGCGTCCGAGATTTGGAACCCGGACGCCGACAGCGAAAAATCGCCGGAGACCGCGTTCGTGCCGGAGTGCAGCCCCGACAGCTCGGTGATGTAAAGACCGTCGCCGAGCGAGGCGAGCATGTCGGTGTTTTCTTTATTCGACGGGACTATATAAAAATTCGTGCAGGCGGTGGTTATCGCGCCGTGGATCCCGTTCCGAAACCCGTTGCCCGTGGATAGCGCGTTGTCCTTAGCCGCCGATTTTAGGTTATAAAGATATGTTTTCAGCACGCCGTTTTCCACGACAGCTTTGTTTTGCGCGGCGACGCCCTCCGCGTCGAACGGTATACATCCGAGCGATTTCCCGCAGACCGCGTCGTCGCGGATATTTAACACCGGGCTTGCCATTGCTTCGCCTAATTTGTCTTTTAACAGGGAAAACCCTTTCTGCACGGCTTCGGCGAAGAACACCCCCGAGTAAACCTTCAACAAACCGGCGGCTGTTTCGTTGCTTAAAAGAATCTTATAGCGTCCGCTCTTGACAGGCTCCGCGTTAAGATACGACAGCGACCTGCCGGCAGCTTTAGCCGCGAGAGCCTCGGGCGAAAAATCCTCCCAGCGCGCGCCGTGCCACAGCTCGCCGGAAAGCTTTGTTTTCCCGTTAGCCTCCGCCTGCGGATAGACATACGCCAGCGCGAAGTTACGCTTGTGCGCGAGCTCAAGCCCGTATGTATTGGCGATTTTCACTTCATCCTCCGCCGTTCCGACAACGCAGTAGGGCACGGATTTTATCCGCGGGTCATAAGCCAGCGCGGCGCGTTCCATAGCGAGAGCCGTCTCAATTTTTCGTTCTTGATCTATATCGTTAAGCGCCTCGTTATAAGCGTTTGCCGGATATTCTCCTGTCTCACGGCACAGCCCGGCGTCGGGGTCGTCGATTATTCCGGCGTTAGCCGCCGCGTTGGATATAACCTCGTCTATCACATCCACAGACATACGCTCGGTATAAGCGTAACCCATTTTCGATTTATATGTCCCGCGAAACGCCAAGCCCTCAAAGCCGGAATTTTTATAATCGCTGACCTCACCCTTAAAAACATGACTTTCAAACGTCCGCCCGCGCCTGTAATATATCTCGCAGTCGCTGAACCCGGCGGCGGAGGCGCGATCAAAAAGCTTTTGCTTGAAATCAGCGTCCATTATTTTCGCCCTCCCACCAAGATTTCGGAAACTCTTAACCGGGGCTGACCGACGCACGTCGGCACAGACCCGCTCAACGAGCCGCACATTCCCGCCGCCAGTTTAAGATTATTGCCGACCATATCAATATTCAAAAGCACCTCATTCCCCTTGCCGATAAGCGTCGCGCCGCGCACGGGCTCGGCGATTTTGCCGTTGCGGATCAGATACCCTTCCGAGACGGCAAAGTTAAACTCACCCGTTGCAGGGGAGACCGAGCCGCCGCCCATTTCCTTGGCATACAGCCCGTATTCCGTAGCGCGGATGATATCCTCGGGGTCGGACGCCCCGTTATCTATATATGTGTTAGTCATGCGCGAGGTCGGCGCGAAACGGTATGACTCACGCCGCGACGAGCCGGTAGACGCGGCGCCCATACGAATGCCGTTTAATTTGTCGGTCATATACGCTTTTAATATTCCGTTTTCGATAAGAACGCTACGGCGCGTGGGCGAGCCTTCGTCGTCTATATGAAGCGAGCCCCAATAATTAGGAAGTGTTCCGTCATCGACGGCGGTGACGGCTTCGGAGGCTATGCGCTCGCCAAGCCTGCCCGCGAACACGGACGCGCCCTTGGCAACGCTTGTCGCTTCAAGACTGTGCCCGCAAGCTTCATGGAAGATCACGCCGCCGAAGTCATTTTCGATGACGACCGGCATTTTCCCGGCGGGGCATAAGTCCGCGTTAAGCATGGTGACGGCGGTCAACGCCGCTTTCCGCGCCAAAGATACGATATCGAGGCCGTCTAAAAACTCGGAGCCCATATGCGCCCCCGGTGAGAAGCTTCCCGTCTGCTTTTCGTTTGCGGACGACGCCACCGCGCTGCCGCTTATCCGCGTGCGCACACGGCGGTCGCTGATCCAAAGCCCCTCGGAGTTACAGATAAGAACATCTTGCGCGCTGTCCGCAAACCTGCCCGAAGTTTGAGTTACAGACGGGCTGAACGCAAACGCGCTCTCGCTGGCCAACCGCAGCATATCGCGGGCAATGATCTTATCCGCGCCGATGATTTTTATATGATGAATGATTTCGGGAGACCGTTCGGCAAAAGGTAAGACCGTAACGCCTCCGCGCCCGTCCGCGCGGGACGCGGCCTGCGACGCCTCACGCGCCACGCGTTGAAGATTATCACGCGAGCAATCGGTAGTATATGCGTAGATCGCGGATTTTTGTGAGATAATCCGTATTCCGCAGCCGTAATCCACGCCGGAAACAGCCTTCTCGACCGCGCCGTTTACCATCACGATTTGATTTTGAACAGTGTTCTCGATGAAAAGCTCGGCAAACTCGCCGCCTTTTTCAAGTGCCGCCGATAGGACGTCCGCCGCAAGAGATTTGTCGATCATTGGGGGAAACCTCTTTCAGAGAATTTATGGATGCGGTTTCTTTTTAAACATATTGATAAAAATTTCGGCGCATTAGCGCAAAACCGAAGGTTTTAGAAATTTTTATCAATACATCTGTCAAGAAACAGCATGAGTATAGCGTAAATAGATGAAGATTACAACCCCCTTCGTTATTGCGGACTTGCCTTGCGGACTTGATCCGCAATCCTCTCCCCTTTCGTCATTGCGGACTTGATCCGCAATCCTCTCCCCCTTCGTCATTGCGGACTTGATCCGCAATCCCGTCCGCTTGGACGAATCCTTCCCCTCTTGCGCGCCGCTCCGACGCTGCAATTAGTGAAGAATGAGCTGAACGTTGTGCGCTTCGCGCAGGCATTACACGAATAAAGCTCATTCTTCCCTAATCGCGGGCGCGTCTGCGCTCAATTGCGCCTGAGCGGAAGGGCTTCGCCCAAGCGGGATTCGTGCAAATGGGGAGGTACACCCCTCCGTCATTGCGAGCCGTGCAACGGCGTGGCAATCCAGCCGTTTTTTTCGTCATGGCGGGCTTTGACCCGCCATCTCCCCTAATCGTCATTGCGAGCCACCAGCCGGGAGCTTTCAAAAATTTATTTCCGTACAATAAAAGGATAAATTGTGGTATACTGATGTAAACGCTCATTTGAACAACTACGGAAATGCAAATCAGGGGGATTGACGGATGGATACCTCATAGAATACAACCTCCGCGCGGCGCTTGCCGCATTTTCGCCGCGTAACCAACTATCTCAATTATTAAAAAGGAGGAAATCAAAATGAAAAAATTACTCAGTACGGTTTTGACCGTCGCGCTTATCATCAGCTTTATACCGGGTATGACGCTCACCGCAAGCGCGTCCGTGTCTTCGCCGCAGACAACCACAATAGCGTCGGGAGATGGTATCAACCTCGCAGTCAAGGCGGACGGGAGCGTTTGGGCTTGGGGTCAGAATGAATTTGGGGAGATCGGCGACGGAACCACCACAATACGGTATGCCCCGGTGAAGGTCATGG
>Ga0123353_10004770_pt1 | contig 17581 bp, 10 predicted proteins | sample TergutLab28metaG_3_FD_92763 | JGI IMG/M metagenome (GOLD analysis project Ga0123353, IMG submission 92763) | Labiotermes labralis P3 segment gut microbial communities from Petit-Saut dam, French Guiana - Lab288 P3 | ecosystem: Host-associated > Arthropoda: Insects > Digestive system > Gut ...
CAAACGGTCATAACTCCGTAACCGTCCAAAATCGGACACATGTTTATATGAACTTTTTTGATCACAAAGACCTAGGAAATCACCTCCTGCAGTTACGCCCTAAAGTCGTGAAACACCCTGTATTTCCCTCTACCTTCAGCCTTAGATAAGCATATGCATCACCTCTTTTAAAGCATCATTAAAACACAAGGGCAATAATTACTTCCAAAATTCTGACTAGTACATTCCAAGTATATTCTGTATCATGTGATATGTACATACAGCCTGTTCACAATCTTATGGCACTGTGCAAACAATCGATTTCAGTCTCACTACTCATACTTGTCCACAGAATGGAATACAGGGGTGCCAGTTAGCTGATGAAGGCACACTGGCACTGTCTAAAATAGGAAATTAGAATTATCCATAAGGAAGGGAAACCGTAAACAAAGTGTTAAATGGAATAAAAATAATAGTGAGGTACAAACTCATGATTACATTAAAAAAAGGACCCTGCTGTGGGCATATGCCCCTGCTATGACAACCCCAACTCCTCTCAACACCAGACTGCAATCCACACAACTGCCATAACACTGTGATCCGACTACAGTTAAGAAAGGCAGGTTGATATGGCCTCTTGTGTACTACTAGGAAAACATGACTACAGATTATGGAAAATGCAATGTACACATGTGGTGAGCCTGCTGTATTAATGTTTTCAACTTCATGAAGTTAGTAAAAAAAAAAAAAAACAAAATTATTTTCACTTTGCTTCAGTAACTTGGGAATATCAACTATATAGCACTTCCAACAATGTGTCGAAGTATGGAGGCACATATTTCATCTCTGGCAGCAGTTTGTATCTTGGGGAACATTGTTCTGTCAGTTAAGATTCTGATACACAACAATGATAACAGGCGATTCTCATATACAACACTGATAAATCTTCACAGCTCTCAAAACTCTTGCATCTGTGGCTGACCACAAAACACTACCATGCTTGAAAATACGATACCATAACCTGTAATACCAGCAACAGAAAGAATGCATTCCCAACTCTACGAGGACAAACAGGCATCTGGGTGTCTGACAATATCTGAAATTGATGTGTTATGGAGGGGAAAATATGCAGTTGTTGCAATCTGCTACATAGTACATATTGCAGCAGTATCAACAGCAGCAGTTGTGCTAATCATACATTAAGAGGGGAATAGTTACTACAATTTAAACCAACCAATGCAAACAATTATATTACATTTACAATAATATTATAAAAACCACCAACTCCTATATGTTTCAAACCTTACTGGACCATCTTCAGGGAGTACAATAACTGTATAAAACAACTGCTTCACATACTGGCCTCTCTAGAACTGCTGGAAATTCTACACTTCAGTTTTTGTACATCCAAGAGACCAACATGTTAAGCAATCATTCTATACAATTACTGTACCCCCTGATGATGGATCAGTAACACCTGAAAGATGTAGGAGCTGGTGGTCTTTACAATACTATCACAAATCTATTATAACTCTGCACTTGTTGGTTTAAACTGTAGTAATTTACTCTGTAATGCATGGAATGGAAAATGGGATATTAACATCCTCACTTCTGTACACTTATCTGCATACAAATAATTTCCTGTTCAGGCATGTTGACCTACCAATTAATGTCAAAAGAACTCTGCCACAACTGCTGCATAATTACGGTCATGCTGCCCGTGCTTGTCTTAGCCCACCCTACAAGGTTTTTGAGTTCTATCAATTACCTCACATGGTTTCTTATCCTCACTGGACAGAGCAACATCAGCCAACCAGTTAAGAGGGGAATTCTGGTCTTCCTGCTTCACAACAGCTCCATTCGCTGCCACATTCTTCTTCTCCTTGTCTGATCCTTCAGTATCCTTTTCTTTCTTTTCCTGCTTGATTATGCCATTGAGCGGTTCATTCTTGAAGATTTTCAACAAATCCTGACCAAAACACAACAAAGAGAACCAAAGCTTATTCAAAAGTAGGCACGTAGTAAACATGATAATCTACAACCAATCGTACATGTGTTTTAAAGAATACAAATTAAACAAACCGGGTGTTAATGGGAGTGAGAAAAACATGAGAACTTCAGTTTGTTACACAGAAACCTTGTAAGGCAGGCTTAAAACATCACAGGAGTACAATTTTCTTTATGCAGAAATGTATTGTAGCTCTTAAAATAATTATGCACGAAACACAGCACGCAGCCAATCATTTGTATCAGCCAACAGTATCATAGACAAGGATGTAAGGCACTGTCCTTCCAGCCCAAGGTAACAAGGAGGTGAAGACAGTTTCAAATGTGACAGGAGTTTGGGTGAATATCTCTTGTAATTCCTGTTTCACCTCCCTTTCTATACACGAGTGACAAGGTGGTTATTGAAGTGAGATGGCAAGAAGACACTAACACACACACACACACACACACATATTTACTTTCCACAATAATATAAAGTCTGTCTACTCTGGTGGTATTTTATTACAATGGAGCAGGTATAAAAATGATGCACACTGCAAATGGAGCAGCACATCACACTTTACAGCCAAAGCAACCTATGGATATTATCATTGTACACAAATACGTAAAATTATTGTGTACACATTACGCTGTACATATTACAAAAATCAACATGTTCGCGATTTTGCCACCACTAAGACCACTAATTGACGAACCCGTCAAGAGCACTTACACAAGAAATTTTCACACACAATGGGGCACTAGCCTTAACCCTCATATACCAATACGTAATGAACACTGTGAGGCTCAGAATGCCAAATTCATACTCATCTGCACTTATGCAATGCCATTTAAATTCCTGGTCTTCTGCATATCACTAAAAGGTAAAGCAATCCCTGTACAGGCCTGGAGGAGTGGAGGAGGTTGAGGCTCCCAGATTTCATGAACTGACACATGGAGGTGGTAAGGTTGTCAGCCCTATGTATTGGACACCTTTACTCCCCCTTAGAAATATTCCCAGTAGTCATTTTTGTTAGAGGCTGAGCCGGCCCCAGGGCCACAGTGTGGCCAGATGGATTATGGCAATGAAAAATTCCTGTAACACCATCGGGAATCGAACCCACGACCTTCTGATTTGTAGTGTAGTGCCTCAACCAACTGTGCCACTACGTGCCCCTTTGCATATCACTATAAGCATTTAATTCTGGTGCCAAAGGATTACAGCTTCCCCCATTCTGGTATTCATTTTTCTTGAATTAATGAGTCACAACGTTTATACCATAAAAGCACTTGCCCACTTACCCAACACCTCCAACATATATAAATCACCTTCCATTTCTTTTTATTCTACGACTCATTACCCTTTCCATAAAAAATCAGCAACTATAATTACTTCTATAAACTGTGACAAGTACAGGCACAGTACATTCCACACTCTGTGATACATACTAGGTAGCCACCCAGTGCGACAGGACAGATGTAGCCTCCTGAGCATTCTTGGATGTGTCAATACAAATGGCATTTACTGCAGGTGTCACTGCAGAGTGTAAAGTGAAAGCACAAAATATGAAGGTCTGTTGAGCAGTGTACAGTAATTGTCACTCTCTTTTCAGTGAATATCTTCCACTCCTTGACCTTTATAAAAGTTCAGCAATGTAGACCTATTTATTCTGAGGCTGCTTGAAGCAAAACAGGGTGACTAGACAGCTTGAAATTATATATATATATATATACACACACACACACACCATCTATTTGCTAGGCCCCAGCTAACTTGGTGCAATTCAAGCAAAGGTAAATTAAATACTAAACAACCAGGAACCTTATCTGTATTATGCATGTAAGTCTGCTGTAAGATGCAGCCAACTGCAAACTATCATTATTGTGCATCCAAGACTTAGAGACTATGTTCAAATTGTACATCTGGAAACCACAGTATAAAAGTACCTTGACCCATACAAGATTGGGAGACAGTGTCATGCGACATGAAATGTGTTCACTGAGGGTAAACAGTCATGAAGTCAAAGAGGCCTACAGAGATAACATGAAGCAGCACAGTTCAGTCAGTACAATGACTAGGTTACAGCTTCACAAACAGAGAAATGAGGTTAAATTCCCAGCACAGGCATTTTATCACAGTGTTCAAAGACCAGATGCAGAAATTTTATACTGTCATTAGTATCTGACTCCTTGTATTTCTTTTTGTTCTTTATGCATTTACCAACTGCGGTGTGAAACAATTTCCATTCGTGAAGCATAGTTCTGGGTATGTTCTGGTGTCCGTTTAGTTCTAGGTTTGGTTTTGTTGCTTTACTTAGTATTACAATTTCATTTCAAACATTTTCCAGCTTCTTGGATTCACTGAGAAACCCACAGTGGCAAAAAATGTCCAAAACAATATTAACATTTATTTTTGATTTTGTCCAATTTTTTCCTGTGCAGAACCAACCTGTCACCTGTACCATGGATGGGCAAAGAGCTATTCCCCAGGGGCAGCAGCCACAGGAGTGAAGCTGACCAGCCAATTCCAACTACTGCTGAAGTAAATGTACATAGATACACACCCACTCTCCCACATTTCTTCATGGTAAGTGGCTTAACTTACCAAGAGATTTGCCACACTTTCTGCTCTGACACATACAACCTTCCTTAAATACACACATCAACAGAAAGCAAACAGAAGTAAATGAATATGAGCTCGCCCCAAATGATTTGGAAGGCAGATGGAGCAATTATTAGATTCTTCCACATTACACAAATCAACAGAGGCATGACTTGAACTTCGTACGTTCGTAAAGGAAATATATACAGTGAAGAGATTTCTCAGGGGACCAAGTACAACAAATGTAAAATCAAGTGAAGTGCATAATCAAAGAAATACAGGTTTGATGCTACTGAACTTATGTACACCAAATTAAAAATGCCATGAAGGTCACACACACACACACACACAAAAAAAAGATTCTTTATCACCATATTACAAGGCTCAAATCACTCATCCACATACGCAAAAAGATCGTACAATTTAGACCACGACTGTTTGACTTCACTATTGCCATCTATAAACAAATGAAAACATGAATCTACTGCGGAGTGTAAACAGATGTCTTTACCAAGGATACATGCCTAGTTGCGCAAGTGGACAGAAAATAGCTTTTGGAGTGCCTGGCCCTGCACTGATGGCTTGACCTTGAAGCCACAGACCACAATGCACACCCAAAGACAATACAGACAGGTAAATTTCAACTCAAAATCATTTCCCCCCCTCATACCAAGTCTAATGTGCAAAGAGTCCAATTTATCCTCAATTTGAAGACATACTCAATAAAATCAGATAGTACTAACATAGACAACAAAATTTTAATGCTGTTCATATGGCTTAATTGCACATAACTGAGAAAAATCTAGGTTCATGAAAAAATAACATCCCAAGTTTCACGGCACTCAGCCAACCAGAAACACAGTCTGGGAGGCACAAGTTTCAGATTTTTTTTTTACTTGTGTTGGTACCATATTATGCATACTCAAAAAATTATGGTTGCAGACCCATTCACTGGCCCCATCTGTCAGGGCACAACGAACAACAGAAAACTTCAGCTACTATACTGTTCAATACTATTGACAGTGAATACATTTTAAGTTCAGGGTGTTACGCTGATAACATACCATGCCTGTCCAGTGCAACCATATTAAACCAAGACTGAAATGAATAATATTAAGTGGAAATTACCTTACAGATACCATTTGTTGACTTGAGTGGATTCTCTTTGCTCATTGGGCAACCACAGTACTGAGGAATGCAACAAAGTGCTCGTACATCATGAACTTTCTTTCCCAGCTGCAGCAGAGAATCTCCTGCAATTATCTGGGTCAACATTAACTTTTCCTGCTCATGAGCTTGTCTGTTTGTACAAAGGAGCCATGAAAACTCATCTCGATCCTTCCCTGCTTCACCCCAAATCTTGATTGAACCATTCTTTCGACCCTGAAACATAAGGAGAAATTGAATGCTAATACTGACAACTTTATAATCAAAATTAATAAAATGCAAAACAATGTAGCTCATGTTAGTGCAATGCAGCTTGTACTAATGATACCAAAAAACACACACAGAATTACTATGTTATCTTGCCATGCATCAGACGGGTAAAAAGCTCATTCAAGACATCAGGTGCAGTCAGTTTACTGTCTCATCATATGCAGGCTTCAAAATCATTCAAGTCTTGCAACTACAAGCATAAGTTATTTCACTCTCTACAGTACTTGCAGACACCTAACATAACAAAGGATTTAAAATTTCTCACACACAAGGTTGCCTATGTATCACAATCCACCTCAAAACTGACAGCGTCACATCAAATAGTAACATTCCCAGTTTTTTGGACTGTATCCCTTCCAATTCATAACTCTCATCTTCCCACCACTTGCGATACCATGATCATTCAGCCATAAATAACATCTACATATTCATACAGAAAAAATTTATTGCAAAAAATTAAAATTCCGAACAACAGACATACCAAAATTGCATTCATGTCTCTCTCAAATACGGACTACACTTCTTTCAATATGGCTGTCCCTTCAACTTCCAAGTCATCGATTAGCCAGTTTGATAAGTCCCTAACATGACTGTCCCTTCAACTTCATACTGCGAATTCCACTTTCTAATGTCAAAGATACGCAACCCCAAATGCAATGAAAATGTTAAATTGAATACATGCTGTTCTCACTATCTCACAAACAAACCACACAAGAAATATACAAACAACTCACTGCAGAACTTCCATGCCGTAAAAAAATAATGTGCTGAGAACAAACCTTGTAACAATCGATGCAGACAACAAATCCACATTTACTACATGCCCAGTGGAAGTTGAACAGCGTGGTTTCACATACATCACACATTTCCCGAACACCCTGAACTACCCTCTTCCAGGCAATGGTTTTCTCTGAAATTTAAAGAAAGCATCAGACAACAGCAAGTCACTCAAACTTTGAAGATATAGACAATTTGTTCACTCACACAACAGACCTTCTGACATATGAACAGCTATGGACTCCTTTTCTTGTTCAAGTAAATCACAGAACTGATCTCCAACTTGAGTTAAAAGAAATCTTGACATCTCAAGGTCTAGGTCAGCAGGTGGATTGTCTGGCAATGGAAGCCACAGCTTCAAATCTTCCTGCAACAAGACATCTCTCCATAACACTACACAATAATCTACAAGCCTACAAGACACTCACTGTTTAAACCAGGATTATAAACTATCAAAAGTGGGCACAATACAAAAGATAATTTGTGTACTACCTCTGCAGCATCCCGATGTGGATCTGAGAACCCTGCAATGGCCAGCTGCCCATTCTTGGTGTAGCGCAGGCGCCTGAATGCATAGAATCGGCAGAAGATGTTAGGCATATTCTTGGAACGCTGGTTGGGTGTCCAGCGACACTCACGGCATTTGGCAAGCTTGGGTGCAACTTCATGGCATGGACCATCTTGCAGAAAACTCTCACCAGTCTTCTTCAGCTGACTGATAGGGGGTTTGCGAAAAGGGTCACGTTGTGGAGCGGGAGGATCATCCCTAGGCTTCTTCTGCCGTGGCTCCTCGCCTCTATCGGTTTTTGATGATTTTGGCCTGCGCCCCCGTTTCCTGGGCTCTTTGCCACCTCCACCACCCCCACTCGTGCCATTTCCACTTCCACCATTGGCGGACTTCTTGCCACTGGTTCCACTTTGGGTAGTACTACCACCACTGTCAGAATCTTTGTCACTTAGACTCTCCTTGTCACTGTCGCTACCACTCTCACTGTGCACTGCCACAGGTGCCAATTTCTTACGCTTCTCCTCTGCAGCTTTCCGGGCAGCACCTCCACCTTTCTTCCGCTTCACTTTAGGTGGTTTCCTCTTAGGAGGAGATTTATGCTCAGGATCTGAACTTGATGAATCATCAGGGCGAGAATGTTTGGAAGATGGTATATCTGTCGCATGTCCATTTAACGTAACTCCACTTCCATCCCTATTACCTGCTGGCACAGCACCTTTGCGATTACTTCCTTTGTTAGAGACTGGCTTCCCCTTGCAAGACAAAACAGTTTGAAGAGAAGACACACTATTACCACCACTACTATTACTATCTTTACTTATTCCTGGCCCTGATGAATTTGTACCAAGATTTAAAGGCAACGTTACACACGAGCCGCTACCTACAATCCCAGTGGTGTCTTCTGTTCCATCTTCTCCAGAGTGCCTCTGAAGCCACGCTTTCTTGAGCTTATGCACAGGGTAACTACTGCCAGTGGTCGGTCGGACAGGTCCAGGGCTGTTGGATTTGTCTGAATCCACACTGCTAGGTGGAGGTAAAGTTTTCACTGGTGTGTGTTGCATGTTTGTATGCTGCTGTGCAGCTAAGTTTGGACTAATGGAACTTGCAGGTGGCACAAAAGGTACTGGGCTGTTACTCCGATGCTGAGTCACGCTTGGTCCTGTTGTGGGACAAACTGCTGTCACCCCTGGACTACTGGACCTCACAGAGCCATCTCCTGAGCCTGTTCTATCTGGTATTGTATTTGGGCTTGTGGTAACTGTTGTGCTCCCTGGTAATGGATCATGTGAGAGAGATACCATCATACTAGTTGCAGCAGGAGTACAATATGCAGCTGTATTTACTACTGTAGTTATTGGAGTGGCAGCACTTGCAATCAACGGACTTGGTTCACTTACACGAGATAATAATGGCTGTGCCAGTGCCCCCTGTGACATGACTTGTTGTGATGGAAGGTTTGGTTGATCACATCGCCTTTTCTTGCTTGGATCTGCAATACATGGACTATGGTGAATCGGCAAACCTTTCCTTTTGGGAGAACCAATCAAGTCATCTCTGTTGTTTCCACGTTCAGATGACACTCCAAGATCCAGAGGTTGTGTCTGAAAAACTGGAGTCATACCAAGGTGGTGTCCCGGTGTCTGATGAGGAATCTGTAGTGGGGATGAATGAGGATTAGTGAGTGGAGCAGCACTAGCGGAGGGAGGGGACGAGCCTTGGTGCTGTGAATGTGGCTTCACAGTGAGACTTGTGCCTCCAGGATACATCCGTTCAAACAATGCCCTGTGCTCCCCGACCATGCTGCTGCTGCTACTACTGCTACTACTAACTCTTGAATGAGCTGGGGGTGGAGGAGGACCTACAGGCGTTTGATGAGTGGGGGGAGGAGGATGGTGGTGAGGTGACATCTGCTGGTATGGTGAAGGAGAAAGGGACAGAGGAGTCTTGGATGTTAAAGGTAAAGGTAAAGGACCAGAGCTGACATTTGTATCTTGAGCACGGCACACTGGAGTACCAGTCGTGATACCAGGTGTACCATAGATATGTGGTGGAGCTGGAGTACTCACTTTGGGTTTTGATGGAGCTGTCACATTTCCACCTGCTGCCAGTGGGTAATGTGGTGTGGTAACATGCCCCACAGGAGATGGGTAGGGATACGAACCTACAGTTGCAGTCTTAGAAGAACCATAAGGAAGAGAACTTGGCCCACTGGATCCACTGTATCTTTGTTCTGGAGGTGATGGGTGTGGCTGCTGAAGTGGTGGCTGCTGCTGCATTGTATGCGGTGACTGGCGGTGAGGAAGTGTATGAGGACTTGACTGCTGGCTAGACCTGTGATGGACCTGCAATCCTTTACCAGCAAGATTCTGTGGTTCCAATGCCATGTGAGCATGAAGTGGACTAGGCGTATGCCGGTGAGCAAGGTGATGTGGAGACTGAGTGGGACTACGGTACTCATACGCTGCTTTGTGTTGAGCGAGTGAAGTTGGAGGGAGGTAATGAGGCTGCTGTGATGCCACCACGTCTCCAGCCCTTAACTTTGGGCTCGGGGAATGTGACGGTGGTGCCTTTGAGGAATCGTGCGTGTGGTGAGGGCTCTTGCCCTCGTTTTTAACAATTACAGAGTTCTTAATATCACTCATAAGTGGAGGTGGGTTTGGCAACATTAAGTCTCTTTCCCTATCTACTGTCACTGAAGATGATGCACTTTTTGTAGTCACTAATGACGTCAGCCCTGCCGATGGAGATCCTTTCAACTGTTCCTGCTTTACTTTTCCACTGTCATGGGAAAGTAATCCAGGGTGATAGGCTGGATATCCAAACAGATTGAAGGTCGGCTCCACCTTCGGTAACACTGTATGGCTAGTAGACTTTTCTGACGTTTTCCCACTGCTTACTCGACTGTGGGCTGGTGGTGGGTACTCTACCTTTGGCACACTCGGTGGCCTCTGCACCTTCACACACGGAAAAAAAAAGAACATAGAACCCAGGCAGTGACCTCTCAAATAACAAGAATCAAGCTTAACAAACAAACAGGAAATTCAGTAAAAGTCTCAATGGTAACAAATTAATTCACAAATACACACTTGCAATTTAATACCTGTACACAGCACTGTCGGTGTAGTAACCATGATAATGTATCAGTGACCATGGAACTGGGGATTCCAAAACATCCAGAACACATTCTAGCACCCAACCAGCATGATATTCAACAGGTATCAGGGGCTACTCTGGGATGAAGTGACCAGGGTGACAAGTTGGCCACTTACCTTCAACTAATACCAACGATATGCACATAAGCTACTGCACCTAACTATCCCGCATACTTTCATGACCATGTTACTTACTCAGACACCAAAAAATGTTACTTACTCAGACACCAAAAAAATCTGTACTCTGACGAGCACGGGCAACACTAAGGTCACATATTTCTTTGGTGTTTAATCACCAGGTGCTTTTGCAGCACAATGGTTAAGTGGGAAAGAGAATGAAAGTGAAGCAAGGACAAAGTCTAGCAAATTTTGTATGTTTCACATAGCACACTTTACCACAGAACAGGGGTCACACACAATGTAAATATCCTTTCACAGTAACAATGAAAATATCTCGGATCAGTATCACAATAAATCTGTCCACCACATACTATTAAAACACGTTAAAATTATTTGGTGAATGAGATTTCCTATTTGCATATCCAGTGTGCTTGATTATGTACTGACAGTATCATATGCATTTATAAATAGTACCTGGAAGTTTGTGATATAGCTACACACTCTTACAGGGGTAATCTTTCTTAATATCTAAAGATATCACTGGCAAACCAACATCTACCGAAAGGGTCAATGCCTCTACTCCCATCTTTAAGGCATGATGCTTATTCGCCCTCTACTTGTGCCCAACGAACACAATATGAATCTGTCACGTTCACCCTCACACACACATACTGGCATCTGTCCAGCTTTAAGACTTGGATTTAAATGCAGCTTTATTTATTTCCCTATTAACAGCAACTGCACGTACGCTGTTAAGGAGCGACAACACACCTTTCTTGTATGACTTTAGTTGCTTTGCTGTAATCTTCCCAGTTTGCCATCTGGTAGGGTCTGTGGCATGTCCATTTTATAAATCCTTTCTTCTATATAACACAATCCCAGGTTACCAACTGCTCTAACTCACTGGACCAAGAGTTACATTGTGATCTCACTTCATAATGAAAGGGTACTTAACATTATGCAATGCTCTTTGGTATCTGGTGCTGCCATCTAACCACCCTTGTAGTTTTAGTACCTTCATAATTATGTCACAGAGAATACAGTCCACTAAAACATTTGCTTACTATAAAAAAGAATTGGCCTAACATAAAACAAACGAAGTATAACAGCAGACAGCATTCTTTTCAATACCTTAATTATGTTAAATAAAGCTGCCACACTGGTTGTGTGACAACACTACATACAAAAGGACATGAATATTATGGTTACAGAAGTTAACCATTAACCACCTACCAGATCACAAAACCACCAGTATAAAAACCAATGACCTATATTTAAAACACAATGCAGGTAATGTAATACAATATAATAAAATATAATATAATACAAAATCATGAAACTACCAAACAAGCCCGAGAAGTACAGCAAGGTTATGACAATTCCACTCCTTCCCCTGAATGAAAGGGCCTCACCACATTAAATTGATTTTCATCACATAATTAAAGAACTACATGCAAAGCACTTTCTGCAACAGTTGCTAGTCACTTCACTCAGAGTCCTTCTTGAGAAGCTAACTGTTTTGCTGCTAGTCAAGAAATTCCCCGCATTTCAAGGAACTCGAAGGTTCATTACCGCACTCACAAGCATCCGCAGCCTGTCTCTATCCTGGGCCAGCCCAATCCAGTCCATATACCCACATCCCACCTCCTGGAGATCCATCCTAATATTATCCACCCTTCTACACCTAGGTCTCCCCAGTGGTCTCTTTCCCTCCGGTTTCCACATCAAGACCCTATACACCCCCTTTCCTCACCCATACACACCACATGCCCAGCCGATCTCATTCTTCTTGGTTTTATCACCCGCACAATATTGGGTGAGGAGTCACTTCACATAGGCTTCCATAACGTACAAACCTTCTATGTGCAAGAAAAGTGTTTGTTACATATGATGGCATCTATGAGCTTAAGGATATTTTGCACCACACTTTAAATAGACTCCAGCCAACTGGAAAAGTGGTGAGCGCTGTCTGGTCTGCTGTTACGCAAAACAGTCTGAGTGTAGCATTAATGTCAGATAAAATAATGTCGCTGCAGTCATGGGTACCCAACAACAATAAAAACCACCTATCATCTAATCCTTGCATCCCTAAGCAGGACCGCTCACCTTTACACCATAAGAAAGCTGTCCTCATATTGTAACAGGGCTGCAAATACAAACATCCACAATCTACGTGTGAATTACAGAAGCATTATCTTAAGATAATTTCACAGTGTGGGAGAAATTTACAAGGATCAAAGGCCACCATCAGTGCCAGTGTCAGAAGGTTGGTTCAACAAGGTTCCCTAACAGAACTGATGTAATTAATACTTAAAGACCATTAAACACTAACCAAACCCTCCCTAAACTTTAAAACAACAGCAGATCATGGTTATCAGTGTCTCACATTTCATCATACAAAATTACTAAACACAAAACACAAAACCTCCTTACCAATAAACACAACAGCAAAATTTAAATACTCTGCTCAGAAATATGAACACTGCTTCTTTATACTTTTCTTCAAATAAAAAACATGTGACCACTCACTACTGTTTAGTTAAGATATTCATGCAGCTCTTACTCCACTTGTCTGTAACATGGTGCTTAGCCCTTTGCAGGGAAGGATTAACCTGGACTGCATTTAAAGATTTAATTTGCACTATACAGTGACCACAATTCACTTCACTTATGAAAACTGCTCAGTTAATGCTATATATGGAAAAACTGCTCTTTCTTCTCAGAGCCATAAAAATCAGAAAAACGCACTCTGTGGGAAGTGGTAAAATTTCTTATAGAGGTATGCAGAGTCAACAATAGGCTTTCCGTGATTACACAGCACAAGGACAATCAGGGTTTCACTTTTTTGTAAAGTCATACTTGGCAAAATAAAATGAATCCCAACTTGTTTACAAAATTATACTCACCCCAGGGGGATAATATCTCTCTTGCCGTATTCTCTCAGCCATCAATCGCTGCTGTTGATGCGTAACATCATGTTCATTTGCACGTTTTCTTTCTTCTTCGGTACCAGAACCCCGTGGTGGGGGCAAACTGTTGATAAGATTCCAGCACATACTACGCTGAAATCATAAAAGAAAACAGTTTGTGCAAACATTATTCGTATCATTTCACCACAGTACTTTACTCCAACCGGAGAGGGCAGAAAGGCAGGTAAACGAAATTATGGTAATTATACCTAAAACTGTACTCCATACTTCAAAAATTCCACATTTTTACAACTAAGTTTGTGGTATTTGCATTATTAAAAATTGGAAACCGCCATATGCAGCTTCTGCCATAGAGGCCATTTGCAGGTCAAGCGGGGAAGTCACACGTTAAAAGAACCACCTGCTCTAAGATGAACGGAAGTTACACATATACCCAAATAATATAATATACTATGAACCCAGCAAACTACTACACCCCACAACTACTCGTCACACGTTAATGCTAGGCGTTAGAAAAACCGCCATGGCGCTGATCAAATCCTGCACGTACGCCCGACGCTGGTCGTGAAATACTTCTAAAGTAGCGTTACTCTTCAATTCTCATTTATACATGCATTCCACCAACATTTCGTATTTCACTACGTCAGTTTACAGCCATCGGAAAGAACTATCGCATCTCTATTGCTGCAGTTAAAATTACCTCACTCCACACGTGAAATATTTCGTTATCACAAACACACAAGTTTGTTACATATGTGCCAAATATGTTACATCTCATTTCTAATCACGAAATCAGTAGGTTTGTAGAATTGTAATGTATAATAACACACGTTTTCAATATTCTGGTGCTTTAATTAATGACACTAATATCTCGTTATCCTCAACGTCTAGCGCCCTCGGCACTTGGCTACACACTTCTCGTCACGGCAACACGACTTTTAACAGTGCGCAATCGCATCAGCATAACTTCATGGCGCATGCGCCCATACAGGCATGTCAAAGAACACGCTACTATTGCTTACAGATGCGAAGGCATTGCAATGGCCTGCTAAAAGCGAAATACACCGTGTAAGCGGAAAATGCAGCATGTTTTCTTATGTAAGGCTGAAATTGCCGTGTTTATGTAACTGATCTAAAGTCACAATACTTATTTATGAAGTAATAATACCAGTTAAATACGCTTTATATTACCAAACTTCTTCACATGATACAAGCCTCAAACCACTAGGAATGCAACGAATAAGCACTGGGGCAAGTTGCACGCCGATAAAAAAAAAATGCCCGGGCACTCAACACGTTGGTTCAAATAAATACTGTTGTTACATTCCTTACGAAATATTTAGTTTACAAGCTGGAAAAATCAAAATCGTGTTTTCGTATGCATAAATTCACAACAGATGCACCACAAACTGAAAAGCCATGCCGGTTCCCCATTACCGCAAGTGATTATGTGTACGTTTCCATCAACAAGTGTAGGCCAACATATCTTTGCCAGAAACAAACATTACATAGCAGCACCATTTACCCAGCAACACACACAGACGAACACCCAAATTGGAAGCCATGGGGCCCTCTCCCCCCCCCCCCCCCTCGATTGTCAAGGGTTATCTTGGGTACGCTTCCATCATTTTGATCAGAACAACAGAACGTGTAAGATCACTGACTTGTGAAATGTGATGTGCAATTTCGTAGTTTGCAACAAAAGACTTGACGAAACTTGGTGCCTCCACCTAACTATATGAAGCACGAGAAGTTCATATAGTGGCAGCAGGTTACACTGAAAGATGATACGAATCTTTCACACTACACGGCATCACATCTCAGGACACCGTGGTGAAAACCTCACAAGCAAATGTTTCTTTTTCCTATCAGGTGATTCGCTGAGCGTGCATTGCTTAGTTCGGAAATCTCAGCGGTAAAAAAGGACGAAAATGGACGACAAAACTAAAGAACTACAGAGGTTGGAGAACGGAAAATTGGTATCTTAAAAAATGTGAACGTACTACGCTTTGTTCTGAGAGAGTGGCTTATGGACTTTCCGAATTCTGAGCAAGACTGGGGAGACAAAAATGTTATATTTAACGCAACTGTCATCTGCTGAGATTATACAGCACCCATGGCAGATGACTAACGTACGAGTACGCAGCATGAGTGGAATTACACCGACGAGGGAAAAGCGGAAGTACTTGGACCAAACCCTGTCCCAGTGCCGTAATGACCACAAAAAATCCCACAGGGACTTGGAATGAGCTCACAGTATTGGCAGTACAGTACGGGCGGGGAAAGTGATGGCCGGTAACCTCCTTCAAAAAGTACGTCAATCATTCCATTATACATTTGTACAGCTCACGCTAATACGTATAATCACAAATCACAGTCAAGACACTGTACGAAAACACTATAAAGCGGTTAACCTCCAAACACAAAACGCTCAAATTCACATGAGTGTATGTGCCTTGCCAGGTAGTTCGGGTGTGAGAAAAGCTGCACTACTGCACTTACACGGTACGCAGTGGCTTTCCACTCGGACCTGGGAGATCACTTTAATGACTTAAATGTGAACTGCCAGGGCCAGGGAACAAATTCACCGTCACGTTCGGTATCATTACGACTCAGAACAAATTCAAAGCATAAGACCATGCCATGAACACTTGTACGCTAGGTCCCACCCCCCGGCAACTGAATGTCTTCAAATTTTTATAAACTCAATGATCCAGGAATTTAAAGTTATAATCAGATACTAATACCTAATTACAAAAACAAAGTTTCCTCGAAAGATTAGGTTTCAGACATCTTGAGATTAAAAAATGAAGTTCTCTAAGGCTTCTGACGCACTAGAATTTGAACACTTGTTTTCGCCGGAATGTAAGTTTGAAATTACTTTTAAATGAATATCAGGCCTTGGTGTAAAAAAACTTAGTCGAACCCAGGAACGCGTACTGAACAAATGGAATGCAAACGTTCATGTAAGTCTGAACCTGAAACGAACATTAGAGCTGAAGACTAGCCAACAAAAGCTTCAACATTCTCGCCAGGAATATTCTGCACTCTGTACTGCTGTAATGGTATTAAAATTTATATTTTGTCAAAGCTGTTATTCTGCAATGGAATCCGACTTAAGGAACTGATAACGGGGAAGTAATTATTGCTTGTGTAACTTTTAAGCAGATGAGATAGTACCAATAAATTTACATGAATTTGCAAAATATCGCCGGCGTTGTGGTGGTGGTGAGAGAACCCGTACTTGGCTCGATCCCAAGAAAAGGAACCCCCGAGACAGGAAACCAACGACAGCTTTGGCACAACATCTAGATATGTGTGGGGCACGAGTGATTTGGGCCACTGTACAGATGCGTCTCTGTTTTAGTTTAACTTGTTTTAATTTCAGACATGGACAGACAATTCTGGGGACAACGGGCAGAACTACGGCGCCTCCATGTTTGACGGAGTTCGTGAGCCCGAAAGACAGCGGCGGATTAACGGAGCCCTCTGCTGATGGGAGCCTCATGCTAATTTTGGCTGTAAAGTGACTGACAAGGAAATTATTCTGGCAGGGTACATTTTGGAACCACCATCAAAATTCAGACTAGTTCTTTGTGCTCGGAAAGTATCCGATTTCGGCGTGTCAACAAAAAATCATGCGTGCTATTTGTGGTTCTGAAAGTGGTGAGAATTGGGGAGAGAAGCAACGAAAGATGCCTGTTCTGGGATGCAAAGAGACACTTGGTGCCTGGTTTTCGCTTGGTATACACGTGAGCTTATCTAGACCAGGTCTGGCAGGTCTTACGGTACGCAGAAAGATCTCCTTGGCAGGCGGCATTCACCGCTATCCCGAATTTTTTTTATTTCTTTGGCCCAACCAGGGTCTGCATATTTTGAAGAACATGCGTATACATACACATATCAGATTGCGCAGAGACTATATGAATTACCTTTGGTACCAAATAACACTGCGAACACAAACAGGGGGCGGTGAGAAGTTTCGACTCGATATTTACCACTGGGGCGCCGGCCTGGCGGTGACTGGGTGAATACGTGACATTGGACAGCACGTTTTACTGTCTTCTTTTCAAACATAAAGCAGCAGCAG
>Ga0123353_10004772_pt1 | contig 17581 bp, 12 predicted proteins | sample TergutLab28metaG_3_FD_92763 | JGI IMG/M metagenome (GOLD analysis project Ga0123353, IMG submission 92763) | Labiotermes labralis P3 segment gut microbial communities from Petit-Saut dam, French Guiana - Lab288 P3 | ecosystem: Host-associated > Arthropoda: Insects > Digestive system > Gut ...
CTGACCACGTGACACCCCTCTATCCGCAAAAGTTGGCACTAACTTCGCCGACCGGCGGCGGCCGCTCTGTCGGTATAGTTCGCGTGCGGACTAAGGCCACGGAGTTTAGTTTTAGTTTTTAGATGTCATAAATTACTTTGTTGGCTACATTCATTAATGAATAAACAGCTAAGTTTTAATTAGAGGTTAGTGAAAGTAACATTGCAATTCCCCCCCCCCCCGAACTCCCTGCAATCTATCCATGGATCCCAGGTAGAGAACGGCAGCTGTAATCGTTGCAGGACAATTACAGTTTTTGGCCACATTCACTTATAATATGCAGCAATATGCTTAACCCTTTAAACGCCGAGTTAAATCTCATCTGCCCTTTGCTAGCATTATTCGGAGCTCACCATATTCTCCACGTTAGCAGCTAAAGGGTTAAATTGATAATTAGGCCGCAAGTATGGGTAGTGAACTGTAGAGAGCGTCACATAAAGACATACGTGACAGCAGTGGGTGTATTACAGACATCCGATAGATGCAGCGATGTTCACAGTGACCAGTCTTCACCTCCTCTAGTAAGATATCGTATTTAATTTCTAAAAATAAATGAATACTGGACGTGTGGCTTTCGAACAAAATTTCGGGGTAATCGAGTAATTCAGGACAACCTTATATTCAAAGTGGGCTGCTGGCCGAAAAATTAACGTCACTTTTAGACTGTTGCCTGCTGTTTTGAAGCCACAGACCTTGTAAATTGGTTGCATTGTGGGGATGTCTCATTTCGTTCGCCGTTTCGGCCTATAGTTTTAGGGCTACGTGGCGTCGGGGCTTGTAGCACAAATTTGAAGTTTTCCATCCCGAAGTGTTATACAAATAAATACTATACGTCAGTCAGTAACACAACATTTATTTTATATACAATGGTATATATGTCAGGGCGACATGTTTCGACCTAGTCGGTCATCCTCAGGCCCTCCACAGGGATCCCACAATGCGGATAAACTAAACAACTCTTGGGTCTGTTTTATTGGAGGGCCTGAGGATGACCGACTAGGTCGAAACATGTCGCCCTGACATATATACCATTGTATATAAAATAAAAGTTGTGTTATTGACTGAGTATAGCATTTATTTGTAGCACAAAGCACAAACAGATACCTTTTCGGAAACTGGATGTTTCCGTGTTGAGATAAAAAAAGACACTGGGGAGGCATCTACTCATTTGGGCCAGGTACACTGAGCTGTTTTCAATCTCTGGACCCAAGAGATTGTTGGAAGTTCTATCTAACGTGGCCGACTGAGTAGGTCCTTTTCCACGCTTGTTTCTTTTTTACCCACGGACGGCAGATAAGAGTCAGTTTGTCGAATGCTGTGTTATATTTTATGCCTTTTTGGAACACTGGGCGATTGACAAAACGAAGAAATCAAATAGTCCTTTATGACCAACGTCAGAATTCTAGAATTGGGGTTTTAATTCTTGTTCTTATCAATGAATACGTTACATGAAACTAAAATCAAACTTCATATGTGCTCTGTAAACAGAGAAATGAAAATTTAACCTCCCCCCTCCACACAAAAAAAAAGTTGTTGAACTGTAGAATTTGAAATGTTGATGGTGATGGACATTACTGTTGTGGACTTCTGGATTATGATGCTATGCTCGTACTGTTTGGTGGATACCAACGTGTCTGATACATGCTGACGTCATTTTCGCGGTAGTAACCATTGAAATTTACCTGGAAGGAAAAGACAGTTTGTTTCTCCGAAGCGTTGGTGTATCTATCCACCAAACTGCACGGTGTCGTTTCTTAGAAGACATCACATAATCATGGTGTCCACAGCTATGAGCACTTTTACCTTCGTATGAAAGACGAATATTTCTTATCGGTATATCCGGATCACACGAAACTGTTGCAGGGGGTGCAGAGCCAGGAGCGTCACCTGTTCCTGTTCAACGACCTACTCCTGATTGCCAAGGCCCGGTCCGGTGGCCATTTCAAGCTCAAAGAGAAAGTGCGGGTGTCTGAACTTTGGCTCACCAGGGTGGCTATGCACGACGTCATCGAGGTCAACAAGTCACTGGAGACATCCTTCGTGATGGGCTGGCCAACCACCAACGTGGTTGTTACGTTCAGGTGAGCGACGGATTGAATGGAGCCTTATAACTTAGAATTTCTCGCACACATTGCCGCTTCGTCCCACGAGTGAGCGGAATGCAGTTGTGTTATGAATCGGGTTGGAGTCTGGTTGATCTTCTGTTACACAGTTATGGATTGCTAATGGCATAGGACAAATGGCAGAGTTGTCTTCTTTGTTCCGCAAGTAACTCCCCCCGCCCAACGGAAAGTTGTCATTATGACCGTTTCGCATCCGCTGTCTTAGTTCTGAAGGCTTTCCTGTCTGTCCGGTCCACCGACGGATCCGTTGCTGAGCTGGTGTGAACAGGCATACCGAATACTGAATATTCACAGAACGTAGTAATTGACATAAATTAGTTGACTTGCTCTTTTGAACGCCCAGGGGTTAGAGCAGTGCCCACCTCTTTGGTAACTCCGTGCATGAAATTGAACTGCTTGCGTGTGGCGGTATGAATATCATCCCATTGTCGATGAATCGGCCAGGACAGGGGTGTGGCTAGCGGGCAATAGTGAAACGAAAAAGTTGGTTTTTTGGCGCTGAATAGTTTTTAAATGGTTGAGACAACAGGAAATTCAATGAATAACTGATTTTTTTAAAAGTAAATAATGTCTGTTATAATGAGATAGACAGGGCAAGTAGCAAGTATGGGGGAGAGGAGAGATGCAGACAGGGTTTGGTGGGGGAAAGAGATCACTTAGAAAACTTAGACATGGATGGAGGATAATACTAAAATGGATCTTAGGGAAGTGGGATAGGGTCATGGACTGGATTGATCTGGCTCAGGATAGGGACAGGTGGCGGGGTCTTGTAAACGCGGTAATGAACCTTCGGTCTCCATACAGTTCGGGGAATTTGTTGACTAGCTGAGGATCTGTTAGCTTCTGAAGGAGGCCTCTGCTCCATGGAGTGAGTGAGTGAGTGAGTAAGTAAGTAAGTAAGTAAATAAGTAAGTAAGTAAGTAGTGTCTGTTATGGGCGGCCATGTGATTCTGGCCCCGAGAGTCAAAATGCTTAGCTGCGCCACTGGGGCAGGACCATTGCTGCCACACTCGATGCATATCTGAGATATAGGGGCTGTTCCATTATCACGACGTAAAGGCGATATAGAATTTTACCACCATGTTTCCAGACGCCTTCATATCAGGGAGGAATGATGAAAGCTAATAGTTTGTTCGTCAGATATTGCTTTGAATAATGTAAGGGGGATGAGATGGACAGGGCATGTAACACGTCTAGGAATAGTCAAAATGCGTTTAAATTTTCAGTTCAGAGGAGACCACTGATGCTATGATGACGTGTGAGTGGGTATGGAGATAATAAAATTGTTCTTAAATAAACTGGTTGTTGGTATGTGTAATAGATCCATCTGACTGAACAGAGTTTATTGCTGGTCGCCTTGAGCGTGGTGACACGTGACGTTTTCATGAAGGGCTGGAAATTTGTTGACTTGGGTTCTCTACATTGCACCGAATTAGTGCTATGATTTTGACGCTGTTGCATCTTGTGTGCGACCTGTCGTTTTGTGAGTTGTTGTAGCAAAAACGGAGCTTCCGAGAAGTGCATTTGCACATCTTATCACTGCATTGATCACTGATGGAAGGTCTTGTTTTCGAGATACCTCGTCTTACCCACCCTACGTCAGGTCCCATCAGAGGGATGCGTCCATTTGGCTGAGAAACAGTTAGTGGACAATTCAGATTTGCGTGCCTGTTTCCTGTGCGAAGAAACAAACGAGATTCCCCGGTCATTCTATTCTGTGTAACGCCGTTTGTACGGATGATTCCCCTGTCTTATGAACATTTACATATTGACTACCTGCCGTCCCAAACCTTTACCCATGTAGAATTTCAATAAAGAAGGCTATAGGGGGTGATGATATACCTGGGGATGTATTCAGACTGTTGGGAGAAGATGGTCTCAGAATAATAAATCACAACCGATTAACAGCATATATGAAAGTGGAGAGTTTCCCTAGGATGTCACTGAAATTACAGTGATTGCACTATAGAAGTAAAAAGCCACAAAATGCAGCGACCATCGCACATACAGCAAAGATAGTAGCGAGGGTAACTAAGAAGAAGGATTGAAAGGAAAAATTAAAGCTACCAGGCGCCCAATTGCGCAGAACACTGGATAGACCTTAGAGCCGGTCTGCAGGGGGAAATCTGTTCCCTAGCCGGTGTTCGAACCCCCCGAGTGTTCGGCCCGTAGCGAGTCGCAACACCAACTACGCTAACCCGGCCCCGTAATCAAAACCAAAACTGGTCTAATTCATTGTCTGTCATTCCGTGGAGCAAGATACTTTCTGATACACTCATACTTTCCCAGCTGGGTAAGCAGTTCCCAGCATTTATGGTACCCAGAGATTTATTTATTGTGCTCACACTTGTGCCCGTGTTGACCCAGATGAATACACACCCTCCCACCCCTCACATCCAGTTTCTTTCTGGTACATTTTAATATTGTCCTACCATCTACGCTGAAGTATCCAGTACCAAATAACGTTAAGACAGAAGTAGTCCTGACTTACTTCCTGAAGATAAAGCTTGTTCCTTCCTTTGCTCCGAAAGATAATTGATATTCAGGTCTACGTCTGACGTGTAAGTTAGCATGGTATCATGAAAATGCACTTTGGTGATGCGTGAAAGGAACTTCGTTTTGTAACACATGTGAAAAAGCCCTTTCGCGTGTTACCAAATATGTTTGCAAACTTTCATTCTAATTTGCGTAACTCGGAGAACTGAGATACTGGTTCATAAGCACAGGGGGTAAATAGGGCTAATTAGGTGAAGTTTCCTGGTCGAAAGTGCAAGGCAAAATTGTTTCTGACTACAGTTCGGTAAGTTCATGTTGCGGGTTTTAGGAGTGTTCACATAGTTGCGAAAAACGACTGTTAGCTTCGTCACGTTTGCCCTCATGGAAAAACAACCGGACTGCCACCGGACAGACTCATAATATTTGATATTTGAATATTTTTCGAAAATCTACCCAGAAAATTCAAGTTTTATTGTAAGGTGATAAGAATAACGGATACTTACATGAAGATCTCCCGATGGTGCCACTGGAGTTTTCTATTGACAATCCTTCCTGCCGCACTATGGCCCTGGGGTTGACTCAGCCTCTAACAGAAATGAGTACCAGGAATATTTCCTGGGTGGTAAAGGCGGCCGGTGCCTAGGGCTGACAACCTTACCACCTTCATGTGCAGATTGTCTTGATATCTGGGAGCCTCAACCTTCTGGAACCTTCAAGGCCTGTCCAGGCCTGTAATGGGATTGCGGTTTACATGAAGATATGTGTGCATAGATGATGATGTCTCGGTGAATTCATCGTAGAATAAGAAATGATTCAGACGGAATTTATAGAGGAAATCAAAACACACATTTTATGTTCAGTAAGTGTTACGTTATACTACGTTGCTTGTAATATCACTGACTTTAATAATGAATGAGTTTTATTAAAAGGCCCAGTATTTGGAGCGTGACTAAAAGTTGTTGCGTCTCATCTAAAAGTCGCAGCCAGTTAGTAAATCAGCCATTACTATTGCACGGATGCTCGAATCTCTCACTGTAAAGGAATGACAGGAGGAACAAGATATGAAATGCACATGTAACTCACCGTGGGGACACGCTTGACTCTTTGCTTTCTGGTCCCCTTTTCTGATGGTCATACACCATTTACAGCACTGCGGTCACACTGTGTGTTGTTTACAATTGTGCACACTGTGTTTGGAATGTTAGACTGTTACTGAGGTATTTTGGTTGCATTTCTTTGAAGAAATTATTTATATGCCTACGTTGATTGTGTCTGTGTTAAAACTACAGATCACATAATAACTTCAAATCTTCACGCTATGGAAATACAAATATGTTTGTTGTACGTGCTGACTGATGAAAAGGATTTCAAGTAGAATTTGTAAATGTAATCGTAATCTACAGCATACCGAATTTAGTATTTCTAGACGTAATCAGTAAATATTAAGTGAGCTGGGGGCCGGGATAGCGCAGTCAGTATAGCGTCTCGCTACGGGCCGGACGGTCCGGGGATCGAATCCCGGTGGGGGGCGAAATGTTCCGCACCTGCCCAGACCGGCCCTGGGGCCCACTCAGCCTCCTGTACAAAGGGTACCGGGTCTTTCCCCCGGGTAAAGCGGCCTAGGCGTGGCGTTGACTACCCACCCCCATCTAGCGTCGAAGTTAAAGAAAGAGTAGTACTATGGACCTTCGTGGCCTGTTCTAGGGTGAACTTTACCTTTTAACCTTTATTAAGTGTTACGAATGCACGTTGATATTTTCCTTAATTATCTGTCATGCGAATCCCATGATTGAAAGGATGGATAACTGCATAGCAGCGTAACATGACGGCGTCATTGTTTATTGCGTCACTGCACAACGTATGCGCAGAGTGAAAATAGATTTGCGCACAGGCTGTCCTTAGTATGATTCCTTAAAAAATAATTGGAAATGTTGCGGCATACATCCGTTGCAAACGATTGCTTTACGACAAACACCCCACCGTCAAATGGGGTAACCCAGTTCACAGCAGTGTCGTCACGACGATACAGCGTGTTGTTAGGTGTAATCGGAACACCCACAGCGAATGATAGGCCTACCGTATGCCCTTGGCGTACACGATTCTTGGAGTTCAGACTGCTCCCGTCAGACGCTCAGATATTCTGAACTAACTCCATGGAGTAGAGTTCTTGAGAAGCTGACAGTTGCTGACCTATTCAGGACATATCTCATCCTTTATGGAAGGCGAAGTTCACTAATTTTCACAAGAAGAGGCATGGGCCCTGGTTGATTACATTTAGTACCGTTAACATCTCTTTCTTGAACCGTCACTGAAATCGGTTTCTAAGCTCCACCGTTTTAGACCAAGCTTGCGTAACAAATTTCGTTAGGTCTATAATAAGACAGTATTGAGTGCTTGCTTTGTTGTGGTCACTGTGTGTTTGTAACATTTAGCATGTCTGCGTTTCGCCCTCAGGAAGTTTTTGTTTCATATATGGTAATAATGTTTTAAGGTTGTCAAGGCTCTGAAGATCTATTCATGTTGTGGTGTTCTAGATTTGTTTGATTGTATGACGCTGTCACTGCCTCATACTATTTCTAGCGCTGGGATATGGCGTAGTATGGTAGGTTGCTTCTCTTCGTGTTTATCGACCTGTTACCTGTCCTTTCGAATAACTTGTGATTGACATATCTTCATGAAACTTTGTATCATTACTGTGATAGTAGAAGTTGTGAAAGTAGAAGTCACTGCACACCACATAACGTTTCCATTTCCTGACATAATACCAATATGGCGACTGTGCGAATATTCGAATTGGAAATGACATTAACGCCACCTACTGTACTCTGTTGTTAAGATGTTTCCTGTGAACGTAAACCAGATGACGGAGCATAAAATCAGAACTTGGCTCACAGTCTGATGGAGGAAAGTAGAGATACATTGCAGTTAGGCGTGTGAAATTGTTTATGAACATAAACGGTGAAAATATTCGGTACGGAGCATATTTTGTTTGTGAACAGTTACAAGTATGAAGACGACTTCTTGGTTATGTCTGGTTACCAGATATAGCCGCAAAGGTAGCAGATTCCGGTAACATTCAGCATAATGGAATTGTACCGAAAACTGGAGCAGTGTGTTTCATTTTTGGCTTGTATCTGCTGCCGGCCTCCCAACATATGTTCGTGTTTATTAAGCGAAGCATGTGTTTTAGTTATTCAAAAACTTGAATTCGACCCGCTTCCTTCATGAGGAAGCGTTCGTATCCGTAACACTCCTAGTCTGTATGCATATTACGTTGAATGTGCAACTCTGAATTTGCTGGACAACACTGGAAGAAAGAAGGTAAATTGTATTCGGAACAAGGCTTCGATATGGAATCTACAAACGGTTATACTTCTCAGCTGACACGCACTTTGCAGAGCCAAGACAATACTGCAAGAAAGGCAAACTTTATTCGGAGCCAGTCTGGGATTTCTAACCTGCAAATGATTTCTGCTTTTAAGCTGACATGCTTGTCACAAAGGCTACCCATTAGGTACAACGACACAGCTACCTGCAGTGGGATGGGGTAGTGTCGCCCAAGGGTTGCTGTGTGTGTGTGTATATTTATGGAACGAAGCTCCCTACTGCCCTCTACGTCAGAGCGGTGTCGGCAGGCGACGTGGTTACAGTTTCTGCACGTCAGATCAGCTTCTGTTCCGTCGTCATGTAGTTGCCGTGTCTGTGAATTGACGTGCGCTGGCCAAGGCAATCTTACGTCAGATGTGACCGTGTTCGAACTGTAATATCCCTGTGATCTGAGTTATAGAAATAGTGTTACTTGATGGAAGGATTCATAAGAATTCGGTGACGTAGGAATGTGATTAATATACTTAGTCCAAGATAAAAAAAAACTTTCGAATGCGGTAGGTAGGCCTAAGTATTTCTAATATTATGTGCGTTCAGGATATACCGATCTTTGTTGCTTGCAGTTTGTGTGTTGTTTGTAAACGAAACGAAAGAATTTATGTCTTACGGTACTGTGACGTAGTAGTATAAAAGCATTTGAGTGTCGTGTCTGGCTACAACTGATGAGTAGTCGAAGGTATTAATTGTAATGCTGTTGGTGGGATTTTATTTTGAACTTTTTGAAATGAAGTATCCTGTGGAGTTGTCTTGATATTGAGGTACCTTGTTTGATATCCATATTAAGCGGTAAAGCACACGGAATGAAGTCGATCGCTTGGCCCAACGTTTCTTGTGGAGGTGGCGAAGAGAATATCGGTTGTTGGTTTCGGATTAATTATGCCGGCAAGAGAAAGCGACGTTCTTATTCGTTGGCTGACCGTCCTGAAGACGTCAACCGCGAAAGATGGAACCAGTCTGCATTTGATGTGAAACCAGTGACACCAAAATTTTCTGAAAATCGGTGGAATGTACAAGAGATGAAGGCAGTTCTATCCAGAGTCAGAAGAGGGCAATTGCATGCCCGCAGTTGCAGTTTGAAGTAAGAATGCCCTACGTTCTGAATTGTGTAGACTTAGAACATAGTTATAATATCGGTATAGGTTAAGTTTCCACACTGACCAAGCACTTGGCCATAATGGGTATAGAGACCGAACAAAATAATTTCTCTGTAGGTGTAAGTGGACAACACTTCTTAAGAGCGAACAATATACGGGTTTCGAAATTGGTTTATGACTACATTGCAGCTGTTAGAAGAGACGCTGGTAGACCAAAGAAAAGATGATAGGCCAGTACCCTTGAAGACAGAGCAAACCACAAATTGGCTTATGCCCGTTGCTGTGATGAAGACTCTTTTTTTCCTTCTTTTATTATTATTATTATTATTATTATTAAATGTTGGATGTCGTAGCGTTCAGACATTGAATTCCAGGACTGTTATTCGGCGTACAGTTTGCCTGCCTTGTACTCTGCACCATTGCTTTTCAAATGGTACGCGTGCCACTAGTGATACGCGGACCGTCGCCTGGTGTTACGCGAAGAGTTTTAGGAATGACGTATGTAATAATTAATATATGGAAACGTTAATTGCGCTATTAAAATGGTTATAAATGTGATTAAATGTAGACAAAACATAAAGTGTGTACCAAGATAATGTTTAATTGTTCTAATATAAATGCAGACTCTTCTCTGTCGTCTAAGCGCGTTAAATTAGGAAAGTTGCAGTTGCGAAATTTGAGGTTTCCACAGCGAAACATTCCGGAAGGCCAGTATCCAGAAAGTAGGCATCGGTATTTGCAAGTAACTAGCACAGGATTGGGTCAGTTGGCTGGCACATGTGAACGCAGTAATGAACCTTCGGGTTCCATTAAATGCAGGGAATTCCTTTACTAGCTGAAAACCGGTTAGCTCTTCAAGAAAGACTCTGCTCCATGGAGTAAATAAGTAAGTTAAGTATGTAAGTGGTACGTGTACATATTCTGTATTATGACGGTGTTATATGTACATGTTTTGTGTTGTGACAGTGGTACGTGTTTTGTATTGTGACAGTGGTATGTGTTTTGTATTGTGACAGTGGTATGTGTACAGATTTTGTGTTGTGACAGTGGTATGTTTACATGTTTTGTATTGTGACAGTGGTATGTGTACATGTTTTGTATTGTGACGGTGGTATGTGTACAGATTTTGTGTTGTGACAGTGGTATGTGTACATGTTTTGTATTGTGACAGTGGTATGTGTACATGTTTTGTATTGTGACAGTGGTACGTGTACATGTTCCGTACTGTGACAGTGGTATGTGTACATGTTTTGTATTGTGACAGTGGTATGTGTACATGTTTTGTATTGTGACAGCGGTACATGTACATGTTTTGTATTGTGACAGTGGTATGTTTACGTGTTTTGTATTGTGACAGTGGTATGTGTACATGTTTTGTATTGTGACAGCGGTACGTGTACATGTTTTGTATTGTGACAGTGGTATGTTTACGTGTTTTGTATTGTGACAGTGGTATGTGTACATGTTTTGTATTGTGACAGTGGTATGTTTACATGTTTTGTATTGTGACAGTGGTACGTGTACATGTTTTGTATTGTGACAGCGGTATGTGTACATGTTTTGTATTGTGACAGTGGTATGTGTACATGTTTTGTATTGTGACAGTGGTATGTTTACATGTTCCGTACTGTGACAGTGGTATGCGAGGAAAAAGTTTAAAAAGCACTGCTCTATAGCATAGCCCCATTTCCTACTGGAACCTTTTTCACCGTGGTGTTTCTTGCGGCGTATCGATGGATCGGTTCGCCGAAATATGCCGAAAACCTGATACCTTCTTCCTGAGCACGGCAGAGCATGGTCTGGAAATCATATGTGTGGGAAGTTTTACTTTATGGGCTAAACTGTTGTAAGGAACAGTTTGGTTTTTAAGATCCTGTGTCACTTCTATGGAACTCGAGCCTTGTAGAATTACTGAAGCGTTTCCAGGCGTTAGGGCTTTGTTGGTGCAGGATTTAGTAACGGGTGCTGTTGTATGATAAAATGCAGTGACAAAGTTGCAGGAAGGCCTTCATGTAAAACATTGCGGTCACGTGCTATACTTTAAAAAAAGGGAAACACGGTTGACGCTTTACGTCTGAACGCTGGAGTTGAAATACAGTTTGTACAGTACTGGCAGAAATTGACGTAACCGTTCGTTATGTGCCATCCTGGGTGTGTGTTAACGTTTTCGAAGGAATGTGCAGCCTCTTATTTCGGGATCGAACAGGACACATGGCTGATACCGCCATGTCAGTTTAAAATATTGTATGACATTTCTCCCATTCAGACATTAATCGGCCGACGGTAAGTGGTTTATACTTGTGTTCGAGAACTGCTGGAATCGAATCTCGGTCAGGTCACCTATACTGAGAGTTTCACCATTCCTCCAGAATAGTACCCAGGCCGCTTCCCTGTACTACTTTCTGTTGCGTGCGCACATCCCAGTAGGCATTGTGTCATATTATTCCACGCTGTATAATCCATTGTCGGTAAGCCGCGAGGTAACTAATGAAAGGATGCGTGCTGTTTGTACCGCCTCCAGCTGTAAGATTTTGCACTTGTTTTCGTGAGTTTCTTCATGATTTACAACCTAATGCCTAGATCCTGCCGTGAAATGTACCATGGCACTCTCCTAAGCCCATCTCATTTCCTTCGTTCTCGGAGCTCCCGTCGGCGTTCTTTATCGGTCCATACCTACGTAGCGGGTCAAAGTTAAGCTTGTACCTTTTCACGTTTCGCGTGGAAGATTATCGGGTGGATCTGGTAGGATCTGTAACTTTGAAACTTGTAAGTTCAGAGTTTTACGGCAGGAGAAAGAGATAGCTCATTGTGCTGTTTGCTATGATGTGGATGGATTGGTTTTCTTTGTAGCACGCAAGCTGCACGAGATCTGTGGTGGAGCAAACTAAACGAAGTGATGGACCATGAAAGGGGCAGAGAGCCGCGAGCCACCAACATACAGCTGCTGTATTATGACTTCGCCACCGGTATCGAATATGTGAGTATAGCGCAGTTGTAGTGCGCCATACTGTGTGGCTTGTGAATCCTTCATAGCTAAGTGCTTTGGGCGTTACCCTGAAAAATTTAGAACGGCTTAAGCCTACTTTCCTGTGTTACAAAGAAACACAAGAGTAATTGTTCATGTCTCACCACCTTTTTTAAGCTAACTTTTGAACCACTAGCTGTATGTATATAGCAAGAAATATATTCTCGCAGAATGTTCTGATTTTCAAACTATCCTGCGTCACTTGAAGGTATTTGTATTTTCTAATACTTTTTCATTTTGCATCAAGGGTGAGGTTGGTGAGGGGTGTAGTATGCATATGACAGATCTTACAGGAATGTGGAAGTTTGAATGGGAAACCCTGAAGGGAAAAGACAACTTGAGAGATGAGAGTATAGAAGGATTCTGCGGTAGTATGTGCGTGAATGTTTGTCCTACTTTAGGGCAGAGTCCAGTGGGTGTTTATGCACTGTAAGGTTCCTTGAAAGGCAAATTTCTGTAATAACTAAGAGCTGTACTCTGTAGGTTATTTTGTAAAGGTTTTTATGTGTAGAGATAGAGAATACAGAAATCCTGGCCTGGTGACATATACAGAGGCCATGTTTTACAGACAGGCACATGGTCTACTCTCAATTGGTAAGCTTTTATCCATGAGCCTTTTGTACTAATGTTATTCCCCCTGTTGGGGTTTGTAAGTCCGGAAGGATTTCTCAGTGAAGGGTTGAGGGGTGGGGTTTCTGCACAGTAAATTGTTCCCTACCTGCCGGCTCTTCCACACCAGATGCACACTTCAGCTAATCAAATATTAAATTCCTTGTTTGGGTAACCTTAGCTAACCTTGATTGTGTTAAATTGGCATGGTGCACATTAAGTGTCAGAAACTGGACAGTGTTTGTTTCCTAGTTTTAATTGTAATGGACTGGCATACAACTCATCTTACTCAATGCCACCACCCTTTGCTGCAGTACCTCGCGATTAGTAGAGGAGGCACATAGCCTGTTTTAAAAGATGCACAGTTTCGAAGACCCTACACAGTGCTTGTACCAATATTCTTGAAAATCATTAAGTTGATATCTAAGATACTCTTGTGGTTAAGCACTATGGAATGAAAACATGGTAGGGGTGTAGTATAGATCCACACATTCTGACTTTAGGCATTAGGTGGCAGTGGTAACCTACATGTCCTGGCTGCTTTACCCTGTGAAAAAGTTCTGGGTATGGAAAGGATGTGAGCCCCAGTGACAGTGAACACTGAGGAATACAAAAATGACAGGCTGATGTTGGTCCAAAGAACAAACTGTGCTTCTTCGGAACTGCATCAAAGCAGCATTTTAGGCTGTATTCTGTATTGGCATATTTTTTGTGTCTGAAATTGGTATGATACTGGGTCTGTATTTTAGAACACAGTTTACTTGTGGGGCTGCCATGTTGTCTTGGCTCATTTGAAACTGTAAGCTGCAGAATGTCCTGTTATCTTTGCCATATCTGCTTGCATATTACAACTCATGAACTACTGAACAGATTGTCATGATATTTTTTCCTGGGATTCTTACTAAAATTTGTTCACTTGCCAGTTTTTGTTATGTTCAGACAAAATAACTGGCATATGTGATTCTGCGTACATTTCATGTGTAACACACAGTAGTCATTGCAGCAAAAAGGATTTTCAATAAAATTTGTAGATAAAGAAGATACCTGCTTCGTACGCCTACTTCACTTATTCTTCCACAAGTCTTATGATTTTCAGATAATTGAACAAAACAAAAGGAAGCAAGTGTGCCCAAATTGGTAGGCCATGCACATACTAATGCTGGATGTAGTTTACTCAATTCAGATGTCTGCAAGATACATTTTTATTTCCACATTTTGTACTCACTTGAATGTTGGGATATTCCAGCTGTTCATTTTTGCATGTGTGTGGTATGTCATGCCTGGTTGTAATCTGGCTGTTGCCACAAATTGCACTAAGTCAGGAGTTGGGGGTACGTCAGTGTTGTGATTTATGTTGGGAGTGGGCAAATAGGGTCCTTCCTTGCAGTAAATTTTTTTATGCCCTACTGCATGTTGCTTCATTTCCTGCAGATGTGCACTGAGGTGTCCCCCTGAATTGACAGGCTGCATCAGTAAGTTTAGAACCTTATAATCACAAATAGATAATATATTGAAACATATTGCAGTGTCGCTGTGAATTTTATGCATGGAAGTAGGAACTGTCTTAACTGTAATGGTGATAGAATGAATGCATCCTGATTTAGTGAATATGTGCTTGGAATGTGGAAGTGCACATCATCCCATCTAACAGCTGAATTTTTGCAGTAGTTTCCATTCTGTGGGATAACCTTCCTTGAATCATCTTACTGTTACCTGCTGGAATTAACTTTGCAAAGCACAGTGGTAGTATTTAAAAGTACTGCTCACTTTGAACACTGAAAGATCTGCGTATCACTCACACAGTAGACACAGTTGATGTTTTGTATGATTTTCAGAATAAGCAACAGTTATTTTACTAAACGGTGCTAAAACACATCTGCTTATGAGGTGGGAACTGAATTTTGAGTTACTTAGATCATTCACGCTTCAAAGAGTTAGACTGATGTCAGAATTCAGGGGATTAAAATGGGTTACACAGTGGTATTAAGTAGATGTAAAGCTGTGCTTCTTTCTAAAGACCACATGTCGAAAGCATATGTAGAGCATTAAAGTACACATACACATAGCCTCGATAGGCTGAAGCTGGGGTTTTTTTTTATCAGGGTGTATAGTCATGCATTTCAACTGTAGAACTTGTGTTGTGATAAGTGAATAATGCCACACAGAAGTAGATTTTATCCTGCATAACAATCCCATGGTATGAATTAGACTTGAGACTGGATTCATCCTGAAGTCACTGTGTGTGAGCTGAAAGTTCTGCCCGCACCAAGACTAGAACCCCTGTCTGTTGGCTCGTACAGTAGTTACTTAACTGTTTGAGATGTCATTTCCTTCATTATTTGGGTTTTCTACAACAGTGTGCCACATGCCTAAGTTATATGGAAGGCAAATGAGATTTTCGTTCCACATGATGGTTCTGAGGGATATTGTGCCATGTTCTGTTGTACTGTCGCAACAGTCCTACAGGAGGGACTGTTGGTAGTGAGATGAAAAATCTAAACTCAGGTGATATTTCAGTGGGAAAATTTTATGATTCCCATGTCAGATCATTTCCTCAGATGACCCTTGCATTGATACACTCTTATGCATTATATTCCATGTGGAATACTATGAAGTCACAGTTTTACTGAATATTCATGCAAAGAACTTCAGAAGTTCTTTCATGACAACTTTTGTAGAACAAGCAGTGCTTGTACCTCTGTATGGCTTATTTTATTAGCAAAAATCAAAGCTGCAGTATCCTCCTAAGCATATGTACCTTTCATGTTCTTCATAATGACATTATTCTTGGAAATTAACTGCTGCAATGACATTATTCTTGGAAATTAACTGCTGCCTAGGTTATGTGCATGACTGTAAGAATGACTTACCAGTTGGAGACAAATTCAGGATAGAATTTCTTTAGGTTTTTGCAGATTAGAAATTCTGCTCTTCATTCAGCCAGAATGTAACTCATGAAGTGAGAGAGGTATGCAGGAATTTATGGTATACACATAGATCATTCTTTGTAACATCTTGATTAATCAGTGATTCAAGTTATCTTGTTCTGAAATTAAATGAAAACTGTTCTGTCTGCAGTGTAAGACATTCAGCGTGGGTCCCGATGAGACTGCTCGCACATGTATAAGACTAGCTTTGGAGCATCTAGAGATGCGGGGCTTGGACCCAGATGACTTCCAGCTGTGGGCCAAGACAGCGCGTGAAGAGGATCCATATCCGCTTATTGGTCATGAGCGCCCGTTTGCCATAAAGTTGAGTTGCCTGCGTGATGGGCTGAGCACGGAGGAGGGCTTTGACTTGGACCATTGCAACAACATACATGGGCCTGACCCTCTTGCCAAGTGCCAGTTCATACTCAGGTAACATATGTACTGTTAATTTCTCAATTTAAACCCCATTTTATTCCAGTCAGTGGTCTGAATGAAATGACATTTGAGGTGGTGGAATGTACTATATACCCCAGTGTTCTGCGTTGTTCGTCCCTGTGTTTCATATAAGTTGAAAACTGTAGTATGTGTAATTCTTTTGTTGAAAATTCACTATATATCAGAGAATTAGTGCAGCATTGACAAAATGCCTCATGGCACTTTTTATTTATGTGGCCAAGTTGAAACTTTTTCTCTTTCACGTATATGTTTGTTTTCATATGGTTTGTGTAATTATACTTTTGACTGTATATTATTGAATGGTAGGCCAATTAGTGATTGATGAATTGGAAAGGATGTGGAAATGGGCATCTACTAATTTGAGATCCTGGATTTTGGCCTTTGTCTGGAGAAACATGTGTAAAACTCACCATAGTAGGTGTTCTAACCAAAATTTGAACTGAGCGGCGCCCGGATATGTCAGAAGTGTTGTTTGAACCGCTCTGATTTGTCCCTTTCCATTATAACAGCTTGCATTTCAGTACTGTCATTCAGTCACGCTTACAGCCACTCTTCAAAATATCTTGCAGAATTTTTCTGTGCTTGGCTGTAAGAATTCTTTGGCTGTTTATATGTACACCACCTGGTTTTTATTAAAGACTGATTTCATATAGAGCTATTGCTAGAAGATGTCATTTTGACATTTCACTGGAGACTACTTAAACAAGAAATTCTCGACAGGAGCAAAAGGAAAACAAGTGAATGCAGCAGTGACACAAAGAAGACATCACCCCTGACCGGTAGCGGTAAGAAGAGTCGCAAATCACCAATGAGAATTCGCCAAGTTTTCAAACGAAGTGCCAGTAAAGGAGAGGACTGCACTGACTTTCCTACTCCTACATCTTCAGTGGCTACAGGGGCCCTCTTTGGCATTCCTCTCAACAGGCTTGGAGACCCTGACACAGTCCCTCAACCAGTCATGGTATCTTTAACATTAACCTTTATTGGTGTTGCACTATTATAACAAGTATGTGTGTAGTCCACCTGGCCAAGCATTAATATTGTTATCCCCAACCTAAAATCCAGGTACCAGCACTGTAGTAGATTGAACATCTTGTTTTCGCAGATGGTAAAAGTAAATTGGTTTTGCCTTTGCATACATATTGTTCAATTTATTTGCTAGGGTTGTACAGCATTGAAGTTGCTTGGCAACATAGATTTTGGATTGGTTTTTTAAATTGTTCCAGGAGTCTTGTTTATTACTTTGAAAGAACACAAGTTGGAATAGCTTGGCTACTTATGGCAGAAATATTTTTTACGGTATTGATTATGTAATTGTATTTGAGTAAAAATAGGTCTTATCAGCTTACATAATAGTGATTATTAGATTGTCCCTGAAGTCATATGGAGGAGTAGAGTCGTAGCCACATTCTTAACCTCAGC
>Ga0123353_10004774_pt1 | contig 17579 bp, 15 predicted proteins | sample TergutLab28metaG_3_FD_92763 | JGI IMG/M metagenome (GOLD analysis project Ga0123353, IMG submission 92763) | Labiotermes labralis P3 segment gut microbial communities from Petit-Saut dam, French Guiana - Lab288 P3 | ecosystem: Host-associated > Arthropoda: Insects > Digestive system > Gut ...
GAGTGCAGAATCGGCATCGGACATGCTCAAATGCCCGATGATGAATTAGCACACGTGATGCACTCGTTCATACAGCACAAATTCGACATGCTGGTCTGCACGACGATCATTGAAAGCGGACTCGATATTCCGAATGCGAATACGATGTTCATTGACGAGGCATGCAATTATGGTCTGGCGGACTTGCATCAACTTCGCGGTCGTGTCGGTCGGTACATCCATCAAGCGTACTGTTATCTTGTGCTTTCCCGCGCACAGACGGTAACATCGACGGCAATGAAGCGGCTTCGGGCGATTGAGGACTATGCCCATTTGGGTAGCGGTTTTCATCTGGCGATGCGGGACTTGGAGATTCGCGGGGCGGGCAACATCTTGGGCACGCAACAGAGCGGACACATTGCGACGGTCGGATACGAAATGTACTGCCAGTTTTTGGAAATGGCGGTGCGGACATTGAAACAACTGCCGCCGCGAACGGTGATTGACGTGGAACTCGATTTACCCGGAGCGGCATTGATACCGATGAGTTACGTCCCGGATCAGCGAATCAAGATTGACTTGTATCGGCGTTTAACCCGCGTGGCAACTCTCGAAGAGAGTGCAGACTTGAAAAATGAAATGCTGGATCGCTTCGGCACTCCACCGCCGGAGGTTCGCCGATTGCTCCTTCATTCGCAGATTAGGGTCTTGGCACATGGCTATCGAATTCGTACTATCAAGTTGGAGTCGGGCTTGGTCAACGACAGCGGTTATGTTGTGTTCGAGTATGTTTCACAAAAATTGATTAACGACTTACGGAACAAGTTGCATCGGCAGGGTTTGGAGATACGCACCACGGATGATCGCAAGGGGTATGTCCCGATGGTACATCGGCTTTCGCGGGACTCTGATCCCGACAAGGTTCTTGCGTTTGTGTTGCGGGTGTTGGAGTAACACAAACCGCGAAAGAGCAGATGAACGCAAGCCCTCCGGTTGCCACGGAAGGCTCACTCGGGCAGAAGTTGGCACAAGCGTCCCCCTTGCCCCTGACGGGGAAAGAGGAAATGGCTTTTTTGCTGCTTTGTAGATCAAGATATTCGGGATCAAATACCGCCGGTCCGGTACCTTTTTGCTATTTTCCTTCGATAGATTATAATCTTGGGTATTGTTCATGTCGGAGTACCGGCAAAATGTTTCCCGGAGTACCAGTTAAAGATGCCTTTTCGATTCAAACAACACAGCGTTTTACCCGGCTTTGGGATTACCCTCGGGTTCACACTGACGTATTTGAGTTTAATCATCCTGTTTCCGCTGGCGATGCTCGTGATGTATGCTGCGTCGATGAATTTCAGCGACTTCTGGAAGGTAGTCTCCTCACCGCGAGTGATTGCCGCCTTCAAATTGTCCTTCGGTGCCTCGATCATTGCCGCTTCCATCAATGCCGTCTTCGGTTTCATTGCCGCTTGGTCACTCGTCCGATACAGGTTTCCCGGTAGGAGGTTCGTCGATGCCATGATCGACATTCCCTTTGCAATGCCGACGGCGGTTTCGGGAATCGCTCTGGCTACAATCTGTTCCCAAAACGGATGGGTCGGAGCATGGTTTCAACCGCTCGGCATCGAGATAGCGAACACTCAGATCGGTATTACCGTAGCATTGATCTTTATCGGCTTGCCTTTTGTCGTGCGGACACTCCAGCCCGCCCTGGAAGACCTCGATAAAGAAGTCGAAGAGGCTGCCGAATCACTCGGGGCAACGAAAGGACAGATATTTTGGAAAATCATTTTTCCTTCGGTCTTTCCCGCCTTGGCAACGGGTTTTACCTTGGCACTGGCAAGGGCTTTGGGTGAATATGGATCGCTCGTGTTCATTTCCAGCAATAGAATTTTGGAAACGGAGACGGTACCATGGTTGATTGTTACATTTTTGGACCGAGATAACACTCCCGACGCGGCAATTGCGGTTGCCGTCGTGATGCTTTTTGCCTCCTTCACCTTGATGTTCTGTATCAACATGATCCAATGGTACGCCCGAAGACGAACAACCGGCGAAATGAATTTTGAATGGTTTTACTCCGGCAAGTTTTTGGGAATACGAACACTTTTGGTCGTTCTCCTCTCTTTGGTGCTGGTCGGCGGCGGTTTGTTTGCCACGTTTTCGGAACGGCTCGGTTCGTCTTACCTTTTGACTTGGTACTCCATCACGGGATGCTTGATCCTACTCTGGGGATACTATTATGCAGTATATTTCTGTTACAAGAATGAGTAGTCCCAACCACCGAAAATCACCGTTTTATAGTGTCAATGTGAGGTACGTCAAACTACTGAATATACGGTTCAACTACACATCGCAAAGTTTTACGGCATCACGTAGCGATTGGAGTCCATTCTTCGGTAGGAATTCGTGTGCAACGAAACCTTTGAAACCAGTCTCCTTGATCGCCTGCATCACGGCGGGATAGTAAATCTCCTGCTTGTCGTCAAGGTCTTGCCGCCCCGGTACGCCGCCAGTGTGGTAGTGTCCAATCACGTCCGCGTTCCTCTTGATGGTCTCGATGAGGTCCCCTTCCATGATTTGCATGTGATAAATGTCGTACAACAATTTGAGTCGTTCGCTCCCAACTTTACGAACAATTCTGGCTGCCCAGTCCGTATGGTCGGCTTGATAATCCTTATGGTCTCTTTTGCTGTTGAGTAGTTCCAAGACAATCGTTATGCCATGCTTTTCGGCGGTCGGCACCACCCGTTTAAGACCGATAACGCAGTTTTCGAGTCCTTCCTCATCGCTGACCCCGCCGCGATTGCCGGACATGCAGATCAGGTTTGGGACCTTTTTCTCCGCCGCTATCGGGATCAGCCGCTCGAACCCTTCAACAAACTCATCGTGGTCTTGACATCGGTTGAATCCCCTGCCAATAGAGGATACACCAATGCCCATCGTAACGATCATGTCGTTTTTGTTCACGGTATCCCAATCTTTCTCTTCGATGAGATCGACTCCGACCATTCCGAATTTCTTGCAGACTTTGCAGAACTCGTCCAGTGGAATGTCTCCGAAACACCATTTGGAGACGGACTGCCGTATATTCCCTTTAACGGTCAGGGCTTCGATAGAATCGGCGGTTTGTGCAAGTAGCGTACCCGGCACAGTTGCGGCGGCAGTACCCACTGCCAGTGATTTGAAAAATGAGCGTCGGGAAACCATCATGAAGTGTCCTTTCTTTGAAAAGAGGGAAAACAAAGCATAATTACCAAAACGGGGAGATTCTACCAAAAAAAAACCTTCGGGTAAAGTCGCCAGAATGATTACGCCTTGATTCATTGGTGAGCATTTGTTCGCGGCATTTTTCCCAAGGATTTTTCATTGCTGAGGGCAGTACTCAGAAGGTTGCCATTCTGTTCGCCTGTCCCAGTCTCCCACCCGTTCCATCGGACACAAGGGGTGGACGGGGGCTTGTTTTTTTTTTGAAAGTCTGTATCCTTTTCCCTGCTTCCGTGTCAAGACCTGGAACAGAACTGATGACAAAGGAAGATGGAACCCTGGTATTGATTTTCCAAAATGATGGTACACAATGGTTCCAAGGGTGTTTTGCCCCAGAAGTCGATTGAATTTTTTTGACCCTATTTTAAGGAGTTTTGCTGTGACCAAGACGCTTAATTTTACCCGAAGACCTGTTGCTGATTTGGATTCCAATTTTGTTCCCTTCTCCGCGCAGAGTTGCTATGCACGCCATCAGGGTGCAGTCCTCGAAGCCTCTTCCGATGACAACGATGAAGAAGAGGAAGAGGAAGACTGGGACGAAGAGGAAGAGGAGGAATGGGACGAAGACGAGGACGACGAAGAGGAGTGGGACGAGGACGAGGAGGATTGGGACGAAGAGTGGGACGAGGATGAGGAATGGGAAGAAGACGACGAAGAGGAGTGGGATGAGGACGAGGAAGGGGAGGAATGGGAAGAAGTCGATGAGGAAGACGAAGACATCGACGAGGACGAGTAGTTTTTCCCTCCGCTCGCTGTTAGTTTTGTGTGCTACGTGGGGAGTCTGTGCCCGATTTCGTGCGGACGGGCGAACTAATAGTCTCCGGGGGTATCCCTTGCAAGGGATTCGGCATGGTGTACAATGGAGCCTTGCGTGGGGTTTACCTGCTCATGTGAAGAGTTGTTCCCGAAATAATCACCGTTAACCATTAGAAAGTAGAGGGTTAGAGTCATGAAGGTCAGAGCAAGTGTACGTCGAATTTGCGAAAATTGCAAAGTCGTTCGTCGGCGTGGTCGGATCTACGTGATCTGCGTTAATCCTCGGCATAAACAACGTCAGGGCTAACTTTACTGGGCTAACTTTACTGGGCTAACTTTACTGGGCTAATTTTACTGGGCTAATTTTACTGGGCTAATTTTTTTCCGTCAACCATTTGGAGACCAATCGATGCCGCGTCTTTTAGGTGTGGATATTCCGAACAATCGGCAAATCGTCATTTCGCTGACCTACCTTTATGGCGTGGGTTCGGCTGCCGCTCGTGAACTCTGCCGCAAAGCCGGTATTGACGCGACTACTCGCGCCCGGGATTTGAGCGAAAGCGATGTAGCTCGGTTGGCGACGCTCTTGGACAACGACTATACCGTTGAAGGGCAACTACGTCGACAGGTGGCACAGAACATCACTCGGCTCCGGGAGATTGGGTGCTATCGAGGTATCCGGCACCGTAAGGGTTTGCCAGTGCGTGGGCAACGGACGCGTACCAATGCACGAACACGAAAGGGTCCCAAAAAGACGGTTGCAGGAAAGAAGGGGGTAAAGGACTTACGGTAACATTTAGCCGATACTCCGGCTCAAAATTATGGCAAAGACAACGACAACAACAAAGAAGCGAAAGATCAAACGCAGTGTTGCGGCAGGGGTTGCTCATGTTAAAGCATCCTTTAACAACACGACGGTTACGATTACGGACACCAAGGGGGACACCCTCTGCTGGGCAACGGGCGGCACCTGTAATTTCAAGGGTAGCCGAAAGAGTACACCGTTTGCAGGACAGATGGCAGCCCAACAAGCCGCCGAAAAGGCAATGAAGTTCGGCATGCGGGAAGTCGAGGTCAAAATCAACGGTCCTGGCAGTGGTCGCGAAAGTGCCATCACTGCCCTCCAGCAGGCGGGCTTGACGGTGAAGTCCATTGAAGACGTTACACCCATCCCGCACAACGGTTGCCGACCGAAAAAAAGACGGAGAGTATAAGAAAAAGGAATCAAAGGAATCAAATGTCGGAACTATGGTTTTTGGCAGGCTCATTGCTTTTCCTAAGTGTGATGTTGGCGGTCGTTGATGGGCGACACTCAATCAAAAAGTTGATACAAAAAAACGAAAACCTGTATCGCCAAATAGATGACCTGAAACGCGAGTTAGGGGAAGTGAAACGGGACACAGGCAGAGCCGCAATCGTAAGATTTCGCTGTTGAAGAAAAACAGATATAACACAAATATTTATGGCGCGAAACACAGAAGCAGTTTGCCGGAAGTGCCGGCGTGAAGGATTCAAGTTAAACTTGAAAGGAAGCCGGTGCGATACCGAAAAGTGTGCGTTCAACCGACGCTCCAACGCTCCCGGTATGCACGGTGCAAGGAAAGGAAAGTTGACCGACTACGGTATTCACCTGCGCGAAAAACAAAAGGTGAAAAACTACTACGGGGTACTGGAAAAACAGTTCCGAAAGTATTTTAACCTTGCCGAACGGATGCAAGGCAATACCGGTAAGGTACTTATGGGACTCCTCGAACGCCGATTGGACAATATCGTCTATCGGCTTGGCTTCGGTGCTTCCCGTCCGCAATCCCGGCAGTGGGTTGCTCATGGACATATACAAGTCAATGGTCGGCGGGTGGACATTCCCAGTTACCTTGTGCGTTTGGGGGATGTGATTACTGTCCGCAACAGACCGAAGAGCAAACTGGCAGTCAAGACAGTCATTGACGAGGGACTTCGGGATGTACCCGACTTCCTTTATCGGGACAATGCGGAGATTCCGAAGGGAATCATTATGCGATTGCCCACTGCCGAAGACGTGACAATGCCTGTGGATTCGGCATTGATCGTCGAGTTGTGCTCGAAGTAGGTAAAACAATCAGAGACGCAATCTTCAGATTGCGCAGAGAGGAGATAGCAACGTCTATTCCCGCAAAGGTGTGAATCTAGACGGGCGGCTCTCTTCACTAGACCCCCGCGAAGGCGGGGGAGACGAAATTTTTTAGCGAAAACACATTTTCGGAGGTTTTTCTATGCGAATACGGTGGCGGGGATTAGAACTTCCCAGTAAACTAACATGTGATCGGGACACTTTGACGGCGAATTATGGCAAATTCATTGCCGAGCCGTTTGAACGCGGCTTTGGAAATACCGTCGGGAACAGTTTGCGCCGTGTGCTCCTGTCGAGTCTCGAAGGCAGTGCCGTTACGAGCATCAAAGTCAGGAACGCCTTGCACGAGTTTACCTCGATCAAAGGGGTCCTCGAAGACGTGACAGAAATCGTGTTGAACGTCAAGTCGGTTGTTGTTCGTTCGCACGAGGACAAACCAAAGGTACTCCGTATTTCCAAAAACAAAAAGGGGGTCATTACCACTGATGACATCCAAGGCGATTCCTCGGTGGATATCATCAGCAAGGGACATCACATTGCAACGCTGACGGACGATGTCGCTTTTGAGATGGAAATGGTCGTTGAATGTGGTCGCGGTTATGTCCCCGCGTCGGAACAGTTGGCACAAACACATGATCGTGGCGGTGAGGCAGGGGTAATTCCGCTGGATGCCGCGTTCAGTCCGGTGGTCAGAGTGCAGTATGACATCGAAGAGACCCGGGTGGGACAGAAAACGAATTACGACAGGATGACGCTTCAAATCTGGACCGACGGCTCTATCGGACCGGAAATGGCGTTGATCGAAGGAGCAAAGATTTTCCGCAAACACCTGAATCCGTTTGTGCAGTATGACCGGCTGGAGTCGCTTGTCTTTGCAAAGGCAAAGGGCAGTAGCGGCACAGTGATTGATCCCGCCTTGGAGGCAAAATTGACTATGGATGTTTCGGAATTGGGACTCAAAGAGCGTTCGATCAATTGTTTCCGGGAAAACAGCATTAAGACGGTTAGGGATTTGGTGGTACTTTCCGAAGATTCGCTTTTGGAGTTTCGCAACTTCGGCGAAACCTCCCTTACCGAAGTAAAGGAAAAACTATCGCAGTTAGGACTGCGGCTGGGTATGCGGTTATGACAGACGATCAGAGTCATCATCATACAATTTCGGCTCTGTTAACAAAAAACACAAATCATGCGACACTTAAAAAAAGGGCGAAAACTTGGACGTAATCCCAATCATCAGCGGGCTTTGCTGAAGAACTTGGTGATTTCGATTTTAATGACCGAACGCGATGCCGAAGGCGACGACAACACACCGAAAACGCCGGGACGAATCATTACGACGCTTCCGAAAGCAAAGGAAGTGCGTCCGCTGTTGGAAAAGTGCATCACGATAGCCAAAAAGGCGCAAAAGCACATCGAGGCAGCGAAGGAATTTGGTACCACAGCCACGCGCCAATCAACAGAGTGGAAACGCTGGCGGGAAAGCGAAGCGTGGCAAAATTGGAATAAAACAATAGCCCCAGCCGTGGCGGCGCGTCGCCGGGTGATGCAACTCATCGGAAATAACAAAGAGGCAGTCTCGATCCTTTTCGATGTTGTTGCGCCGCGATTCGAAGATCGCAACGGCGGTTATACACGGATATTGAGGTTAGCCAAACCTCGTTTGGGTGATGCGGGGCAGCGGGCTATTCTTGAATTCGTCGGCAAAAATGATCGCGCCAAAAAGCGGGTGCACAAGCCGAGGGTGGAGTAGTTGTCCAGTGTTCAGACCTTCTCTGACACGTCATTTCTAATGCAAGTGGAAATCGATACTGAACGCGACAGGAAAAGACACCTTTTCGACAGGAGTCTTTTTAGTCCGAACGACACGTCCTTAGTAGCACGAAGTCCTCTTAAAATTGCGCCCACATTTTTCCCAATAGAGATATAAGCAATAGTTTCTACGGACACTATTGCCATTGGGGGCGAAGGGACTATGCAGATCGAGTGCGGTTGAAAAGATACCGGTTTTGTTGTACACTTATTCACGTCATCAGAGTCCCCTGTCCGCCTCGAAATGTTTTTTTCACTCATCGATAAAATTGAATCCTTGGAACCTGGTAAGCGGATCGTTGCCACGAAGTCCCTTTCACTGGCAGAAGAGTATTTGCGGGATCATTTTCCGAACTTTCCGGTCATGCCCGGCGTGTTGATGTTAGAAGCCCTGACACAAGCATCGGCTTGGCTTATTCGGGTCAGCGAAGATTTTGCACACAGTGTCGTGGTGCTCAAAGAAGCCCGAAATGTGAAATATGCCCGTTTTGTCCAACCTGGTCAAACCTTGCTCATCGAATCAGAAATCGTTCAGGAATCGGGCAATCTCGTTACCTTGAAAGCGGAAGGTTCCATCGAAGGACAGAACAATCTGAAAGCCAAGTTAGTTCTTTGCCGGTATAATCTTTCGGACACTGATCCTTCGCAAATTCTCACCGACCAAAAATTAGTGTCGGAAATGCGAGAGCGGCTCAACAATTTGTATCGTCCTGTCGTGTAATAGGAGGGAATGCGGCAGTCCCCTATTACTCCCGCACTTGCCCTTCGCCATAAACGATGTATTTGTATGTGGTCAATTCTTTAATTCCACAAGGACCGCGAGCATGGAACTTGTCGGTGCTGATTCCAATTTCGGCACCGAGTCCGAACTGTCCGCCGTCGTTGAATCTCGTGCTGGTATTGATCATCACCGCCGAACTGTCTATCTGTGCCGCAAACTGCCGGGCGGACTGCACATCCTTCGTAATGATCGCCTCCGTATGCCCATCGCTGTGCCGGTTAATGTGTTCAATCGCTTCGGTTAGCGTGTCAACGATCTTGACCGACATGATCGGTCCGTGAAATTCCGCCTTGAAATCCGCTCCTGTTGCCCTTGCCGCTTCGGGGATCAATGAACACGTCTTGGCACATCCGCGCAGTTCAATGTTTCTGTCAAGCAATGCCTTTGCCAACCGAGGAAGCAATGCAGCGGCGCGTTCGTGAACGACCAGCGACTCCGCAGCATTGCAGACTCCCATCCGCTGGCATTTGGAATTGACCAACACTTTTTCGGCAATGTCGGGATCGGCAAACTGGTCGATATAGACATGACAATTTCCGGCAAAATGTTTGATGACGGGCATCGCGGCTTCGGCAGCAACTCGCCGGATGAGACTTTCGCCGCCGCGAGGAATCGTTACGGTAATCTGTTCTGGCATTTTGAGCAATTCGCCGACGACATCACGGTCGGGAATCCGAACCAGTTGAACGGCATCGTTGGGCAAACCGGTCTCCTCGGCGGCTTGAATTAGCAAATCGGCAAGAGCGGAATTGGAGTGAATCGCTTCCTTTCCGCCGCGAAGAATGACCGCATTGCCGCTTTTGATGCAAATCGCAGCCGCATCGGGAGTTACGTTTGGTCGAGATTCATAAATGAAGAATATAACCCCAAGCGGTACGCGGACTTTTTGCACTTCGATGCCGTTCGGACGGATTGTCGATTCGATAATGCTCCCGATGGGGTCGGGAAACATAGCAATCTCTTTGAGGGCAGTAATGATTTCACCGAGCCGTTTTTCATTGAGCAAAAGCCGATCTGTTTCGGCAGGCGTAAGACCGAAACCGGGAGCGGCATCGATGTCTTTTTGGTTTTCGGTGAGGAGAAACCTGCTCCGCTCTGTGATGAGTTCGGCGGTGCGTGCCAACCAGGCGTTTTTCTGTGCACCGCTTACGCTGGTCATTTGCAGTGAAGCGGACTTTGCCCGGTTCGCCAGATCGTGAGAATAGTCGTGGATGTTCATTGGGACAAATTCTGACAGAATTTACATGATTTTCAAGATGGGAAGTTACACATCCCAACTCGCGCCGCTACTCGTGGGAGAATCCTTGGGCGGAATCGGCTTGGCAAATGTCGTCGTGCTAATGCCCGATGACTTCGGCGAAACCGTGACCTTTGCAGACGAGTCGCTGGACAAATCCAAGCGTGAAGACGACCCAACGGAACTGATTGAACCCACTCCCGATGATTCGTCTGGATTGACGATAGCCAAGCCGAATTTTTCGCAAACTTGCCGCCAAGTTTCCCGCTCCGAATTCAAAACGCGAAGAGCGTCGTCCAATTTTAACGGATCATGTGTCATTCCCCCTTCGGCAAGGCAACGGAAGATGAATACGTATATCGACGCAATTTTCCCTGCCAAGTCGGGATTGCCCTCCTTGTCCAGCGAGGAGAGAATCTCCGCCACGATGTCCTGCGCAAGGGCGAGCGAGTCGAAACCGGCTTCAAACTTTTCCTCCGCCCAAGCCTTCTTGGCGCGATGGATGTTTTTGATCGCCGCTTCGACGAGCAGGAGTTGCAACTTCTGCGGCGTTGCCGTCTGCACCTCAGCCTGTAAGTAATTTTGTCGTGCTAGTTGTTGCATGCTCCTCCTTATCCCTGTCCACCGCTGTAGTTTGTTTGCCATGCATTGGAAATGTTACTGACGGCACTCATGTCCTTCGTCATCTTTGCCATCGCTTGTTCCATGGCGTAAAACTGTTTCAGGTAATACTGCTCCTTCCAATCCAACCGCGCTTGCATTGACGCAATCCGCTGTTCATTGCGATCAATGTTCTCCGTCAACGCATCAATACGTGCCTGCACCTTTCCGAGCGTGTCCGCCCTGCCGACAAGCGAGTCGGTCAAATCGCTAAACTTTTGCGCCCAACCGTAATTGACCGTAGTCTCTTTTCCACTACTGTCGGTGTATTTTTTCTCATCAAAGAAAAACTTCTGCACCGCATCGGGGTCCCTGTCCCATGCCTCTTGGAATTTATCTTCATCGAAATTCAATTTGCCCGTCTGCGAATTGACACCAATGCCCTCTTCAACATCGCCATAATTGCTGCGCATACTGATTCCCAGGTCTGCCAGCGAACGGATGCCCGGTATGCCCGTTACCGCTTTGAGAAGCAATGTCGAAACTTCACGGTCAAACGCCTTCGCTATCGAACTATTCCACAGGTATCCGCCGTTTTCGGACACCAAAACGCCCCTGGTTGCGCTCACCGTGAAACTCATTTGCTGATTAAGGTATTCCCGGAAATTGTTGTAGTTATCGACAAACATTTGTAACGAAACTTTGACATCCATATTGGAATTGGCACTGGAAATGGTCACGGGCGTATCTGAAACGCCGGTGATTGTCAAATCCATTCCGTTAATGACTCCCTTAAAGGTATTCGTACTGGAACTCAAAATCAAACCGGTCGAAGAATTGTTATCGCCGTACGCAATCATCGCATCCTTTGCTTCGCTCATATTTTCGGTGGTGAGTCCAATGGCGGAGAGATCGATGTTGAACCCGCCCGCCTTGCCCGTCTGTGTGCCGGAAATCGACAACCGGTAGGGCGTACTGGAACCGTCCATAATAATGGAAGCCGAAAAACCTTTGTTGAGATCATTGATTTTTTTCCGAATGTCGTCGAGACTATCTGTTGCAACAACTTCAATTTGGTGCGTTTCCGATGCGCGGATAAATCTATTTCCGTCTGCATCCGCTTGGGCTGCCGGAACCATACCGGCGATTCCCATGCTCGCCGCAAACTTGGATGTGCTGTCTGCATCATAAATGGAAAACAATCCAGTGCCCCCGGCGTACTCACGAAATTCGATTCCATCGCCGGTGGCGTTGATGCTGGCAATGACCGAAAGACCGGAGATACGATTGATCGAGTTAATAAGGTCGCCGACCGTCTGATGTTGTTTCGGATCCATGTGGATCGTGTAGGAGTTTGCCGTTTGTTTTCCATCGCTACCGGTAATCATACGGCTGTCAGTAATGACAATTCGCCCACCGAGCATCTGCACTCCTTGTCCGTTGTTCCACTCGGAGAGCAACGTGTTATGCGAAACGGTCTGCCGATTCAAACTCGTGCCGCTCACTTTGGAACTCGTCGCATTGAAATTCAAACCGAACGCCGAGGCGATTTTTGGATCGTCGGAAACAACGGTGTCGGGACCGGCGGGAACAGCCGGTACGTGGGTAACGCCCATCACCGCACCGGGTACGGTCGTTTTGATTGCCGTTTCGCCGCCGGTGGTTGCATCATCAATGGCTTGATCGCCCAGACCGGAGGTGAGTTTTACCTTAGGCGGCTCCACTCCGCTGAAAGCCGATAACGAACCAGTTCCCCATTCCGCTTCGATTAGGTTATCAATCGCCTCTTTCACCATTCGATCTCGCTCGGCGGGATCGAGTTCATCCAAAATATCCTGCGTCAGAAGAACGGTAAATTTTTGAACTGACGAAGTACCATCATACCCTTCGTCCCCGGCAACTGTCGTAAAACTGAACGTAAAACCGTTCATCCAATGCGTTCCTTGAAACGTCAACTGGGCGGTTCCACCGGTGCCGTTGTCCGCCGAAAGAGCATCTACCGCAGGAACTGCCGGTATCCCGGGCGTTCCCGGTATTGTGGTGGTCGTCGTTTTATCCCTGAAAATGAGGTTTGACGCGCTGGAACCGGTGGTGTCCACAACTTCGAGCCCGGTCTTCGTTTCATTGATACGTACAGTAACGCCCAGCCCAGCATCGGAAATTTTTTGATTGAATATCTTGACCGCATCGGAGAGCGTTTGCATCGCCTTCAAATCAGTCGACGTGATTTGGAGTTCCGCCCTATTGCCCGCTCTGTCCTGTACTTCAATCAAGCCGGGCTTTGTACCGTTGAGTCCGAAACCGCCGTTGAGGGAAGAAACCAAGACCGTATCCAATCCACCGAGGAGGTTTCGGGATTCAATCACGCCGCTGAAAGCACTGCCTTGCGTTACCGGTATTTCTTCAATCACGACACTTTGGAACGTGTTCTCCAGAATCGCATCTCCCTCGATTCGGTGATAGACGAGGTTATAATTACTCATCGCCTCATCGCCGGTGGTACTGCTGGGAATATACAAGCGAGTCGTGATATTCGTGCCATTGAGCGGATCGACCGATTCAATGATGAGAGGTTCCGTTCCGCCGGTGGCATCTTTGAAAACCAACCGTGTCCCGGCAAGGTTGAGTTCAACGTCAATGCCGATGCCTGTTCCCGATGCAGTCAGTTTATCGGTGAACATCGCTACAATATCGGCAAGCGTCGTGATCGCATCCAAATCCCCTTGCGTGACATCAATGATCGCTTCGGTGCCGTCTTTGTCCACCAATCGGACTTCTCCCGGTGTAATGTCTGCGAAATTGAATACCCAAACGGTGCTTTCCGACGCTCCATCGACACCGAGCAATGCTGCTAAATTGCCAGTGCCGACATCCGCAATCTCCATCGCAACGGTTCCGCCCGATACCGCATTATTGAATCGGATACCATTGTACGCATTGTTAATGATGGCATTGATACCAAGTCCTTCCTCTTCAAATTTTGCATTGAATAACGTCACGAGATCAGCAAGCGACGTTATTCCGTCAATTTCCGGTTGGTCAATTTCAATGGTGGCGGTAAAACCGCTCTTGTCGGTGAATTCGATTTGTCCCGGCGTTACCCCGGCAAGCAGGGCTGTCACGTCGGCAGAGTGCGTGCCACTATTCAGTGTCAAACCGAGCCGCGATGCTAAATTACCGCCGACATCGGTAACTTGGGTAGCGCGTTCCGTGCCGTTGGTGGTGTCCGTGAGCGTTAATGCCGTTCCTGCTCCATTAACATCAATGACAATGCCGACCGTCGAACCGGCAGCGATCAGTTTGTCGTTGAACAAGTCTTTCAGTGCTTCCGCCGTTTTAACGGTTGCCAATTCCGATTGCGAAAGAGTAATCTCTGCGCTGTTTCCGAGCGTGTCAGTGAAACGTATCGTTCCCGGTGTTACACCGGCAAGCGCAGGCACCATATCGACTTCCCCGCTGCTTGTCAGTTTCAAACGCGAGGCTAAATCGCTGTTGCCGTAGTCGGCAATCGTTACTGTTCCGGTTCCTCCCGATTTGTCCACAACATCGAGTCCATCGCGGTTCGCATTGACCCTGAATTCAATGTTAACGCCGCTTCCAACCAGAGCACTATTGAGGATACCGGCAATGCTGGTAAGATTGGCATTGGTGCTCGTCAGCAAACTGGTATAGTTAGGCTCAATAACGGCAGTGTTTCCCGCCTTGTCCGTAACTTCCATGTACGGAGGAGAAGCGAGTCCCAAGAGCGGGTTTATATATCCGCTATCGCCGTTGCTGAAACCGAGCATGCGGAGAATCGGATTGGCGGAAGACCCCGCCACCAAACTGGTTACGTTATTTCCCGTCGTATGATCCTCGAGTACGAGTTTTTTTCCGTCGTCGCTGATCCGGGCGGTAACTTTCCCATTGCCGCCTTTGTTAATCGTGTTGAGCAGATCGCCGACGGTAATTTCCTTCATATTGATCGGTGCGCCTGCCGCCTGCTCCGATGCAGAGGTGAGTCGATTGAAGTCGATAGAAACCGATGTCCCATCACGACACTGTACGGTAAAATCGTAACTGATGTTGTCGAACACCAATCCGTTTCCGTCGTTGAGCAGACTCAAACTCATATTTTCGCCGAGCCGCCAGATTGTATTTCCACGTCGGACACCATCGTTGTCCGTTGCCACGCCTGCTCCGATGAGTCCGAGGGAAGCCGCTGTTGTCCCGCCGGAAACTTCCATGACGTTCATTGTGCCGGTGCCGCCGCTCAAATCCCGAAGGACAATGCGGTCGCCGTCAAGTTCGGCAATCACATCAGCATTGCCATTGTCGTTGATGGCATTGATTACGTCCTTGACCGTGAGGGCTTTTCGCAGATCAACGGTAGCACGATTCCCATCCGCGTCGGTGATTCGGATGGAGCCTTTGCTAAAACCTTCTCCGCCGTTGATGTCGGCGAGTTTGACTTCGTTTTCGACCGTCCAGCCTTTTCCGATAGTGATGGTGCCGGTTTTTCCGAGCGGATCGGTATCGCTGGCGACTCCTTTGGCGACGGTCTGTTGCGACGATGCCATTTGCAGCGGAGTGAAGGTATAGGAACCGACGACCGGTGTACCACTTTTGACGACGGTGATGAGGTTGGGATTACTACTACTGACTTCGGTGCGTTTGTAGGGGGAAGCGGAATTGAGGTTCCTGATCATATAACTGGACAGCAGGAACCGCGACATGAGTTCGGAGAGCGCATTTTTTTCGAGTTGCAACCGATCAGTTCGTGCCGACAGGTTATCCATAGGGATACCATCGATTTTGATGAGTTGCTTGACGAGGTCAACGTAATTGATGCCGGAGATGAGTCCGACGTTCATTTGTAGTCCAGTCATGGTCGTAGTATCGGTATTTTGGGCGCAGGAGTCCCGCTTATTCCGCAAAACGGAATATAGGCATCATGGGCATTATAGGTGAAGAATAGAGAGTTGCTAGGGAAATTTGGGCATTTTGGGAGAATTGGAAAAACCGTCGGTGGTATAATCGGCAATGTCGATAGAATTCAGTACGGAGTCGAAGTTCGTGGCGAGCGGATGATGCTGGGCGGGTTCTTCAAACGATAGACAATTTCCGTGAGCAGTCGGATTTCCAGTGCCGCATCCCGCTCGATGATGAACCAACCGGCGGAACTCGGATCGACATCAATTTTGTCGGCAAACTCATCGGCATTGTCCTGAAACCGCAAATTGGAAGCATTCGCAACCGCCCGGAGCGGTCGAGGATTGTCTTCCAGTTCTTTGAACACCTTTACCTCGATGGTAAATCCGCCGGTCTCAGGGACGACGTGGACTTCCACCCGGCGGCGAATCGTTTGCGTCGTGCAATGGAACCGCTCCTCAAAACCCACGGAATCGGCATGCCACAACTCGGAAAGTGATGCCCCTATTTTGGGTTTCGACTCGATATGTCCTTCGGTCAACACGTTTCCATAGAGTCGGATCGGCATTTCGCGGGCAATGTCAAAATGCGAGTCGATGACATCGACCAAAACCGACCATAAAAATTCGTGGTCGTGATTTTCGACAAAAATGGGATTGTGCGATTGGGGCGCACTCAATCGCCACGACAAATCTCTCGTTCCCGCAAGAGGTTCATACGTCGCACAACCGACGGCGAGCAGTAACACCGCTCCGGTAAGCACTATTCCTATCCGGTTACACATTCCCCCCAAAAAAGTAACAAAAAAACGACGCAAGAACACAACGGCGTATTCTCGCGAAATTCCTGGGAAAATGCAAGAGCAATTTACTACATTTTTCAGTAGTGAAGGGACAACCCGCAAGTTTCGCTACGCTCCACTTGCGGCTCTTTGTAAAAGATGACCCGAAATTTACCGATTGTCAACATCGAACGCACCATCGAAGGCAATCGTACTCGGCGAGAAGTTGATCTTCTTGACAAACGCACAGGCTTCCGTGGCACCAAACTCACGCTCCATGCCCATGTCTTCCCACTCGACGGAAAGCGGACCCGTGTAACCGATGTGGTTCAATGCCCGAATGATCTCCTCGAAGTTTACGCTACCGTGTCCCAGCGACCGGAAGTCCCAGCCGCGGCGCGGATCGCCGAAATTCAAGTGCGATGCCAAAATTCCAGTCTTGCCGTTCAGTTGAACTTTTGTGTCCTTCATGTGGACATGATAGATACGATTCTTTGTGGGGTCTTTGCTTCCAAACCGATAGAGGAATTCCACTGGATCAACCCCCTGCCAAATGAGGTGCGAGGGGTCGAAGTTGAACCCGAATTCTGGTCGCCATTTCAGGGCATCGAGTGCCATTTCAGTGGAGTAGATGTCAAATGCAATTTCTGTCGGATGGACTTCCAATGCGAACTTGATCCCACATTCGCCGAAAACATCGAGAACCGGATTGAACCGGTCGGCAAGGAGTTTGAATCCATCATCGATCCATTTTTGCGGAACTGGCGGGAATGAATAGAGGTAGGGCCAAATGCTGGACCCAGTGAATCCGTTAACGACTTTGACCCCCATTTTTTGTGCTGCGCGGGCTGTGTCGGCAAGTTCTTTCGCTGCCCGTTGGTTAACACCATCGGGATTGCCATCGCCCCATACATGAGGCGGCAAAAGTCCCTTGTGCCGTTCATCAATCTTGTCGAGCACCGCCTGTCCGACGAGGTGGGCGGCGAGTGCCCAGCATCCCAGCCCGTTCTTTTTCATGATCTCCCACCGTTTGTCGCAATAGTCGCTTTCTGTGAGCGCGCGCTGAACGTCGAAGAGATCACCCCAGCAACCGAGTTCGAGACCATCGAAGCCGAAACTTTTCGCTTTCGGTGCCAAATCGGCAAGTTTCAGGTCTGCCCACTGCCCGGTTGTCAATGTTACTGGTCGTGCCATAGTTTTCTGTTCCTCTCTGTTGTGAATATGTTGTTTAAAGTGCTGTTGGACGTGTCAGCACATGAAAAGCCGACACCGGGACTCATTTTACCACAGCGCAAAGGGGACTTGCAACTCCCCCCAGGTGATTTTTCTCTTGATTTCCTTCCAAGGACTTGAC
>Ga0123353_10004775_pt1 | contig 17577 bp, 18 predicted proteins | sample TergutLab28metaG_3_FD_92763 | JGI IMG/M metagenome (GOLD analysis project Ga0123353, IMG submission 92763) | Labiotermes labralis P3 segment gut microbial communities from Petit-Saut dam, French Guiana - Lab288 P3 | ecosystem: Host-associated > Arthropoda: Insects > Digestive system > Gut ...
CGTGAGGCCGTTGGTCTGGCTACCAATATCGCCGAGCTTTGCGAAGACTACTTCAACGGTCACATCGCTCAGGCCAGATCGATCCTGCCTCCTGGCATCGTCGGCTACGACCCCAACCGTCCTCTGCCCGAGTATAACCCCGAGAAGGCCAAGCAATTGTTGGAGGAAGCCGGCTATCCCGATGGCATCACCATCGAAGTTACCGTGCGCGACACCTCCACCTGGGTCGAAATCTACCAGATCTTCCAAGAGCAGTATAAACTGGCCAACATCACCTTAGAAATCGCTAAAGTGGATGCGGCAGGCTGGTTCGATAAGCGTTCCACAGGCAATGTCCAGTACTATATGATGAACTGGTATGCCGACTTCCTCGATCCCGATAACTATCTCTATACCATCTACCACAGCGGCACTGCCGATTTCTTCTCCACCGGTTTCAGGGATCCTTACTTCGATGAGCAGCTGGCTATCGGCCGCACTCTGCCCATCGAGCAGAAACAGGCCCATTATGCCGCTCTGGAGACCTATCTCCTGGAGACCGTCATCGTTGCCTGGCCGCTCTATACACCCACCGGGTATCTCTTAAGATCTGACAGAGTCAAGGATGTCTATGTCAAGGCTGACCTGCTCTTCACTTTTGAGATTGGCTATTTAACCGATTAGGTAAAACTAAAGGGTCGATAGACGTCGACCCCTGTGCGGGAGCGGGGGGCTACTACAGTCACCCGCTCCTTTTTCCTTGTATAAAACGTGCGGTACCTAGGAGTGATAATTTGCTCAAGTACATCCTGAGTCGTCTGGGTCAAGCAGTCATCGTCCTGCTCTTAGCGACGATCGTGACCTTCGTTCTGGTCAATGTCGCACCCGGTGATCCGGTGATCACCATGTTGCAAAAGCGAGCGGATCAGGCGCAGATCGACCGCGTACGCCGTGAGCTGGGCTTGGATAAGCCGTTGATCAATCAATATTTTGACTTTTTAACTAAAGCCATACGTTTCGACTTCGGAAACTCTTATTCCAACCGCATACCGGTTATGCAGCTGATTAAACAGGCCTTCCCGGTGACGATTAAGCTGGGCTTGTGGTCGCTGCTCTTCGCGGCGATCTTCGGTATAACCGTCGGCACCCTTTCCGCCGTCTTCCGAGGTACCCTCATCGATAAATTTATCATGCTCCTGGCCATCTTCCAGATCTCCGCGCCGGCTTTCTGGTTCGCCATGATGCTGCAGATCTTCTTCGGTTTACACTTGAAGATTCTGCCGGTATCGGGGATGTCCCATCCGCTTTGGATGGTCTTGCCGGTGACGGTGCTTGGGCTGCGCTACGGAGCCATGTCTGCGCGTCTGATCCGCACCAGCATGTTGGATGCTCTCTCTCAGGATTATGTGCGAACAGCCAAAGCTAAGGGCGTCGCCGACATCCTGGTAGTGATGAAGCATGTCTTGAAGAATGCCTCCATCCCTATCATGACCATGCTTGGTGGCATGTTGAGATCCATGCTCAGCGGCGCCGTGGTGGTGGAGAGAGTCTTCGGTATCCAGGGCATGGGCAAACTGGCTATCGATGCGGTGATGTCCAGGGACATCAACATCATTCAGGCCACCTGTCTGTATAGCGCCTTTCTCTTCGTCATCATAAACCTCATCGTGGATCTCACCTACGGCTTACTAGATCCTCGTATACGCATCACGGGAGGTGCTAAATGAGCATCTTTAACAGACGCAGTCAGGGCAAGGATCTGGCCGAACGCCTGGGAGCCCGTGAGGATGAGTTGCGCGCCTCGACCCTTTATCGCGATGCCTGGATTCGGCTAAAGAAGAATAAACTTGCTCTTTTCGCTTTCGCGGCTATCGTGGTCATCGTCATCATCGCTATCTTCGCACCCCTCATCGCGCCCTATGCTCCGGAAACCCAGGATCTGAAGAATCGCAACCAGGGACCCTCGGATGCGCATCTTCTGGGCACCGATTCCCTTGGTCGGGACTTGCTCTCCAGAATCATCCACGGCTCCAGGGTATCCCTGATGGTGGGTATCATCACCGAGTGTATCGCCGTGCCCTTAGGAGTCTTACTCGGCTCCATCGCCGGCTACTATGGTGGCAAGATCGATGCCGTCATCTCCAGGATCATCGAGACCCTCTCCTCTTTTCCCTTCATCCTCTTCGCTATGGTGCTGATGTATGTCTTCGGCACCGGCCTGGTGGCGGTTTTCGTCGCTCTGGGGATTATCGGCTGGATCGGACTGGCACGTTTGATACGTGGCCAGGTGATTCAACTCAAGGAGCGAGAGTTCGTGGAAGCCGCCCGCGCGGCTGGTGCTTCCGACCTGACCATTATCTTTAAGCATCTGATACCCAACTGCCTCTCCACCATCATCGTGGTCATCACTCTGGATATTCCCGATGACATCGTATACGAGGCGACCTTAAGCTTTATCGGCCTGGGTGTTCAACCCCCCATGCCAAGCTGGGGCAGCATGTTGGCGGAATCGATGAAGTACATGAGGGATAACCCTGGTTATGCTATCTATCCCGGACTGGCACTGATGTTTTTGGTGCTGATGTTCAACACCCTGGGAGACGGCTTACGTGATGCTCTGGATCCCAAGCTGAAGAACCTGTAGGAGGGAGAAGATGGCTCAGGAAGTATTAATTCAGGTCAAGGACCTGTTGACTCAGTTCAGATTAGACGACGGTCTTCTCACCGCGGTGAACGGCATCTCCTTCGAGATTCACAAAGGAGAGACATTAGGGATTGTAGGGGAATCAGGCTGTGGCAAATCGGTAACCGCCCTCTCCCTGCTGAACCTCATCGAACCTCCGGGCAAAGTAGCCGGAGGGGAGATCCTTTGCGACGGGGTCAATGTCCTAAAGATGAATAAGAGGGAACTGCGGTCTTTCCGAGGGAACCAGATCGCCATGGTCTTCCAGGAACCCATGACCTCCCTCAACCCTGTCTTTACGGTTGGTAATCAGATCGACGAAGTCATCAGGATTCATAACCGCGTCTCCTCCCACGAGGCCAGGGAACGCACTATCGAGCTGCTGCGCCTGGTGAACATACCCCTGCCCGAACAGCGCTATGGCGAGTATCCCCATCAGCTGTCGGGAGGCATGCGCCAGCGGGTGATGATCGCCATGGCTCTGGCTTGTAATCCCAAGCTGCTGATCTGTGACGAGCCGACCACCGCTTTAGATGTCACCGTGCAGGCGCAGGTCTTAAAACTGATCAATAAGCTAAAACGTCAGATGGACATGGCCATAATGCTGATAACTCACGATCTGGCCGTGATCTCCTCTATCGCCGACCGGGTGATCATCATGTATGCCGGTCAGATCGTGGAGGAAGCCATCGAAAGAGAGATCTTCACCAACCCCTTGCATCCCTACACCGAAGCCTTACTGAAGTCGATTCCCTCATTGAGCAAGAACACCGAGGAGCTGTACATGATCAAGGGTATGGTGCCAAATCTGCTGCAGAGACACGAGGGTTGCCTCTTCGCGCCTCGCTGCGAGTATGCCAGGGAGATCTGTCGCAGTGTAGAGCCAAGCTCCTGCCTGGTGGGCAATACTAAGGTACTCTGCCACAAATACATGGATGATTGGGAGGTGGCGCCATGAGCAACCTCCTGGAGATCAGCAACCTGAAGAAATGGTTTCCCGTATCCAGCCGTTCTCTGTGGGGGAAGCCAGCCTATGTCCGGGCGGTAGACGATGTCTCCTTCGTGGTCAAAGAGGGAGAGACCATGGGCATCGTTGGTGAATCCGGCTGTGGTAAATCCACCCTCGGTCGTACCATCCTCAAACTCCTGCAGCCAACCTCCGGCAGCGTGCATTTCGACGGGGAAGATATAACCTCTTTCAGCAACTCCCGTATGCGAGCCGTCAGGCGCAATATGCAGATCATGTTTCAGGATCCCTATGCTTCTCTGGATCCCCGCATGACCATCGCCAACATCATCGCCGAACCCATGGACACCATGAAGACGGTGCAAAACAGCGAACAGCGCCTGGACCATATCGTGGAGCTCCTGGAAGTCTGTGGGATCAACAAAGCCTTCTTAAATCGCTACCCTCACGAATTTTCCGGTGGCCAGCGCCAGAGGATCGGTATCGCCAGAGCCCTCTCGGTAATGCCCAAACTCATCGTCTGTGACGAGCCGGTTTCGGCTTTGGATGTCTCCATCCAATCACAGATCATCAATCTGTTGGTAGACTTACAGCGTCGCTTCAACCTGACCCTGGTCTTCATCTCTCATGACCTGGGAGTGGTGGAGTATATCTCCGACCGGGTAGGGGTCATGTATCTGGGCAAGATCGTGGAGATCGCTTCCAAGAGGGAGCTCTTCGCGCATCCAACCCATCCCTACACCAAGGCACTGCTGCTCTCCATCCCGGAGATCGGTTCCCGTAAGTTCGAAGATGAGACGCCAATCCTGGAGGGAGATATCCCCAGCCCAATCAACCCTCCCTCGGGATGCCCCTTCCATACCCGTTGCCCCGAGGTCATGCCCGACTGCTCGCAAATCGTGCCCGAGCTAAAGGAAGTGGGCGAAGGTCATCTGGTCTCCTGCATCCGGCACTGAGAGTACAAATCAAAGGCGGCTCGCGAAGAGTCGCCTTTTTTAGCCCGGTGGAGTATTATTTGGGGTACATAGATGGCTTTCTTATAATCTTAAGCCAGGATGTCATCGTTGACTTCTATTTTATAATAAACCTAATTCACGCTGTTTCATGTTTTTTAGATCATGCAACCCTGGCAGGAAAGGAATGGTCAAATGAGAAAAGGACTGGCAGTAACTCTACAGATAGTCGTTTGTGTATCTCTAGCACTCTTCTCTCTCAGTCTTGCCGATACGAGTTATAAAGAATCTGGCTTTACCTATGTTCATCTGGATGACAATACTGTCATGGTCACTGGGATCGATATTAGCGTCTATCCATACCCAACGGACATTGCCATACCTGAGTCCTTGGGCGGCAAAACCGTTGTTCGTATCGACGACTGGGCATTGTCCAATGTCGGACTAAATAGTGTCATTCTTCCAGATACTGTGGTCACCATAGGAACCGGCGCCTTTCATCACAACTTTTCTTTACATAATGTCATTCTTTCGCAATCGCTTAAGGCTATTGGTGATCGTGCTTTCGAAGGATGCTGGGACCTGCGATATGTAAGTCTGCCTGATCATCTGGAATCAATTGGCGAGTATGCATTTTTCACCAGTCGTACAGGATGGAACGTCTTTATCCCTGATTCTGTCGAGCAAATTGGTAGATACGCTTTCTTCAACTTCTATACCGTAGTCTTCGCGACAGCAGGCTCAGTTGGAGAAACATATTGCGGAACCTCAGTACCCTTTGTAACTCTGGCAGAAGGAGATGACGAGACTTTTCTTTCTGATACAATAGTGTTGCAGGTAGGTTCCAACGATATCGTTAAGCAGGGTAAACGCATTTATGAACTTGAAAAGCCACTTCAGATCGTTAACGGACGGACAATGGTTCCATTGTCTTTTCTGATAGACTTCCTTTCAGATGAGAAGGTTCTCTTCGAAGACGATGATGACATGTTAGCGTATTTCGCTCAGGAACACGGAGTGCTTGTGACCATTGGCGAGTCGATGATATATGTAAATGAAATAGAGTATAACTATGGTCAGGAAGTAATAATTGAAGATGGTGAAATCCTCGTCCCAATTAGAATCTTTGAATCTTTCGTGAGTGAAATCCGCTGGCACCACACGACCAAGACCATAGCATTGATCCCAATAATGGAAGAGTCCTTCCCACTCCTGGACGAGTAGGGAAGGACTGAGTCCTATTGTGGTAATAGGTGGGATCTTACTCTACTCTTCTAATCCCAACTGCATATACAGCGCTTGCCATTGCGGGTACAACAGTAAAGAAATCGATAAATTCAGTCTTGTCGTTTGCTATTTTCCCAATATCAATAACGTCGACATGGTGAAAAGAATCAATCCAAGACTCGTTATATCCAACAATAGATCCTGAACTCGATTTTACTAAGGGAAAACTCCATCCTGCATGACTACCTAGCGATATTCTGAAGCTACCTTCGGTACCTGTTCTGTTTGTTAGGGCAATTCCAACTAGCATCAACGCTCCAAAGTTTCCGGCGTTTTTGCATTTACCGTCTTTACCTTTTGCTCTTAAGTCAACTGGTGACGATGGAGCTTCGTCGATGAATGTGATGAGATCACCATCATTGAAGGAATTATATATTTGACCAAGATCGTTTGGTGCCCCAAACAGAAGGCAGTGCACTTTCGTTGAGTCGACAACATCTATTTTTGCTCTCATATCTATAATGCAACTATCACATTTTCCTCTTGCCATATTGCCAACAGGTGTTGCAAATGTAACACCTTGATCAGAGTGATTTTGGTATGCAACATCCCAGATAATGCCTACGGCTTCATCCAGGATATTTGAACTGTAACTGATTGTTATTTCAATAATTGCACCAAATGCCTTTGAATAATTAATACCTTCAGTGTTAAATAATGGTTGATACCCTCCAGCTGGTACTATGAACTGAAATGGGGTTGCCATTCCAGTAAAGTAGTCTCTCCATGCATAAAAATCACTCCCATTACATATGCCTCCATCGTACTGATGAGATATAGATAAACAGCCACTAACACATATGCTTTTATACGCATGTGGGTTGTGCACTGTTATAGTATGATTAATAGCCTCATGTAAGCCATTCGAATGCCATGAATAATATCGTATGCGACCTTTTATTGTATTTCTATTAAGAAAGAAACCATTATCTGCTAGACTGTCAGTGGTTACTACTTCCGGGTTATTTGAAATGATCATCGGATATCCTTCTTGGCTCACTTCGCTGCCCATGCAGGTGATAAAACTACCGTAACCATTCACCTGAAATGGAGGTTGGTTCTTAAGGTATGTGTGTTTGTCAAAAGATGCCATTTTTTTCATCCTTTCATATTGAATCTTATAGCTACTCTAGTGAAATAGCCAGTTATTTTATTTGTGAGCATTTATTCTTACTATATTTGCAATTATTTCTGCTAATCCATCTAGTGTCTTTGGTCCTGTCCATCCAACCATACCACATACGATTCCGACCCACTCACCAGATACTCCAGATGCTCTTAGAAATAGAAGTATCATAACCCCGCAGAAACCAGCGATAAAAAGCTCTGCAAACGTTTTCTTCATCGAGAAAGATCGTTGGTTTTTGTATAGGACCCTTGCAAGACCACCCATAGTAGACATGAGCACCGAAAGTATGACTTCCCACATGCTCTCGAGGCTAATACCCATCATCGTACAATCTCCTGGGACGCCATTCACGCCCTTTGTAGCTATAGTTCAATCGGTTTAATCTCATAATTGCCAAAACCAGTACTACATTCAGGCAAAAAGTAACAAGCATGCTAGCTATCTGGCCGTAGGTGATCCACTTAGAGGGAGCCACTGTAACGCTCTGTTGCGATGCACCAGCAATGATTAAAAAGCGAGCTTCATTCCCATCAAGAGACTTTGAGACCCACCTGAAATAAAGATGAATATTGAGGTTTTCCTGATGATCCGGCTTGTATGCCAATTCAATAGTGCCACTGTCCAAAGTAGTAACTAAATCCAGAAAATCAGAGTACTGAAAGGGGTCCAGTGCGCTCGATTCGTAATAACGCGTTGATATTAGGTAAATATCCTCACCGTTGTATGCAAACGCACCAGAATATATTTGATACTGCTTATCAATAAACTCAACCGCTCTAGTGATGCTTCTTTCCAAAGTAGCAATATCATATGGCTGTGAGCCATCAATTACTTCAGCTATCAGATCTACAGAGTTGGTAATTTCGTTAATCTTTTCCTCCAGAAGAGTTTCATTTATTGCTCTTGTAATTATTGAGAAATAGATAGTGTTAACCGTTAGGAACACTAGTGGAATGAGTAATAAAAGTCTGCTCCTGTTGTGCTTTGAAGAATGCATTAAGTCACCTCATTAGCGTACTTCCCTTATAATGTAAATCAACAACAAGCATCATGGTAATCCATCGAAGAAGAGCATTTCTCATGTCTGCATATCCTTTCATTTTTGTAGTTCTGTAGGTAAGAGTGTGCAGAGAACCAAAACAATACAGTAATATTTTAGTACACAAAAAACCTCCCCTCAGGGAGGCGGTATGGTCTCTTAGAATGCAATATTGTGCTTCATATTGACTTTGTTCTGACTATTTCTCCGGCAGACAGCTTTCAGCGATTTTTAGAATATCTTCACGGTTAAGATTACTGACAATCGTGAACATTATCGTCTGGTTATTCCATATTAGTATGCTTCTCTCTTTGTCGGCGTATGTAAAGAACTCGGCGGCAAAGCCATTAACGGTCTGCTCACTAACGATAGCACCTTCTAAATCAACAGCGGATTCTGCTCCTACTGTGTCGACAGATGCTTGCGTAAAAGTCAGCCACGCTCTACCGTCACCGCTTTCGTATCGCCTGAAATGCGCAGTTGGAAGAATATCTTCCTCAACCAGCTCCATGCCGTCAGGAAGCCAAATAGACCAAAAGACTCCGAGTGGATTCTCATCAAGTAATCGATAAACCCTGTAGTCTTCAAAATCCAGACGCAGTAGCCGTATAATCTGCCCACGCATGGCATAAGCAGTAGTTCCAATGCTTAGCAACCCAACCAATGTCCAGATAGCTACTCTACGAAGCTTTTCCCGGCGCTGTGCTTTAACCTTTGCTGCGACCCTTGTCGCTCTGTCATCGTCAAATGCTTTATGAATTGTGCTGAACGATCTCTTTTCCGCTTCTGTTTCCGGCGTAGCTGCGACCTCAGCTTCCAGTTCCTGCCATAAAGCCTCTCTCTTTTTAAGCAGCACATGACTGGCTAGTCTAATCAGTAGTTCATCCTCATCTGAAAGTTGATCTGAGTTGCTGGATGGTCTTTCGGGATCGCGGGGGTTAACTGATTTCTTGACATCACTCATCGCTATCCCCTCCTCCGACCAATCGTTCCAAAGTACGGCTTCTCTTTAACTTCTCTATGACACGGTCTCGATATGTCCGGACCTTAGTGTCTGTCATACCCAAGATACTTCCGATTTCTTTGGGCTTATATCCCTCACCTATCATCATAATTATAGTGGCTTGATCATCAGGAAGCAAATTAACCAAATCAGTCAAGGTCTGCGTTATCTCTGAGTTAAGTAACTCTTCTTCCGGATCGTTATCTCTCTCTAATGGTTGTACAAGTGAAGTATAGTTTTGTTCACGTGAAAGAATAGCGGTGTTCCTCATACCGGTGCTTTTAACCTGGTTCACCATACATGCCTGAACGTATGTAAGCCTTTGTCGAGGAGTCTTATCACAAAACTCTTTCATCCACTCCTCCTGATCTCTCTTAATAAGATTGCAAAACACTTCGTCAAGGGAATCTTCTGCGTCCTGCTCGCTGGAACCGAGTTTTAAGGCAAACCGAAATAATATACGACGTTCTTCCTCATAAATGCATTTCACTACAGCTACGTATTCCTCTCTCTGCGGATCCGTTTCCATTTCGACTTCAGGTGAGACATCATTCAGTAGAATCACCCCCAAAGAGTATATCAATGGTAGAAGATGCAAGTCTCTTGACTGTTACAGTATCAGGTGATTATAGAAGGTCGCTCTCTTTGGTCATCAGTGCTTTCAGGATGGTTAGTGTTATATCAACGGTGTCGTCGCTGCATCGTTTGAGCATCCGATCTATTTGCTCACGAGTGTCATTAATGGTCTGGTTTTCAGGGTGAAAGATAGCAACTGGGTCGGCATTAGTTAATCGGACAAAATGATAAACATAGCTGAAAGTGGGATTCTTTTTTCCGCTTTCGATAGCAGAGACATAGCGGGTGCTCATGCCACACTTTTCAGCTACTGTCTCTTGTGACAGACGCGAATTCTTTCTAGCTTCTCTCAGCACCTTGCCGAGGTTTATATTTTCGTAGGACGTTTCTCTTGGCATTGCTGGTTCACCTCCACCTGATTCTACAGTAGAGGTTCCCATCATACCACGAACTATTGTGACACCATTATAGCACTGTGGATGCTGATAGGAGCGTGGATGAAGCAGAAGACAGTGCATGGAGTTTATTTTTCAGTCTTAATGTCTATGCATTAGTATCATCGTTTCTAAACATCATTTCAATGAAAGGAGCCAAACCATGACATCACAAACTGGAGTATTTCTCGCTAGAACGGCGGTATTCTATCATATGAGCCAATTTCATTCATATTGCTACATACGTTCAGGTCATACTCGTTTCACCTATCGTTGCCTTTTTATTGCATTCTGTGCGTCTGTCTTTATTCTCAGTGCTCACCCAACTGCTTCAGGAAAAGCAGTTGGATACGTTGAATTAGTTCCTCCTATATACGATAGTGCTTACAGTTACAGTAATGGGTTAGCATTAGTTGCACGCGAAGTTAATGATACAGTGTTGTACGGTTTTTTAGATAGATCTGGAAATGAAGTAATACCAATTCAATATGAATCTGCTGGTCCTTTCAGTGAAGAGCTGGCACCTGTATGCGTCGCGGGTAAAAGAGGATATATAAATAAGTCAGGTGAAATGGTCATTGACAACGTTTTTGATTTTGCGCTGGGTTTTACTGAGGGATTAGCCCGTGTGGAAATAAGTGGAAAGTATGGTTATATTGACAGTAAAGGGGGTTTTATAATCCCCGCTATTTATGATGATGCACGTGCTTTCACAGGAGGCTACGCGGGGGTTAAAGTAGGCGGTTTATGGGGAGTTATTGGCAGAGATGGCAATGAAATAATCCCATTTCTGTATCTCAATGTAAATACTCTTAATCACGATCTTGTTGCTATATATAGCGCGACTGGGTGGAACATAATGGACATGCATGGTGATACTATAGTACCTTTTCAATATGGTTTCATCGACATATTTTGCGAAGGTCTGGCTTCAGTTTGGGTTGGAAATAAACAGGGATTTATCGACACTACTGGTAATGTAGTAATACCTGCAGAATTTGACCGAGTAGATCGGTTCAATAATGGCATGGCATGGGTTATGCAAAATCGGCTAATTGGGTTTGTCGACATCGCCGGTACAATTGCCTTACCTATAGAATATACGAGTGTCAGCCGATTTAATGAGGGATATGCTTTTGTACAAAATGCTAATCAAAGCTGCCTCATTGACCTGACAGGTAGGACTATTACTTCACTTCCCCGTTATGATCAGGTCTATGATTTCCATGAAGGTGTGGCTGTTTTTATAAAAGAAGGAAAACGCGGGTTTATCAATACTGACGGTGAAGAAATTACTCCACCGGTATATGATTCTGCAGATGATGTCATAGAGGGCATTTCCGTAATCGAGGCAAACGGGAAGTATGGATATATATCCTTCATTTACTATGACGAGTCGGATGTGAATACTAACTACGATGAAGCAGTATCGTTTACCATGGGTTCCTTTTTTGTTACAGAGGGAAGTCATGTCTTACCAAAACCACCGGTTCAACCAGTGATCATAAATGGAAGAGTCATGCTGCCGTGCCGCTACTTATGCGAAGCAATACTCCATGGAAGTGTCGATTATGACGAAGATTCTCGGATGATCTCTGCTAATCTAAGTGGCCACAAAGTTATAATGATGATTGACGACTCAAATGTGATAATAGATGGGGAGACACTGACTCTCAGCCAGGCGCCGATATTGATCGATGGACATGCAATGGTCCCTCTGCGTGCCTTTGAGAAATTCGTCAGCTCACTTACTTGGATTGAGGAAAGCATGCAGGTGCTTCTAGTTCGGTAGTAATACTGGCTCCACGTATCGCATTTTATGAACATGTGATAGTTGTTCGAATATGTTACTGATTCTTGAGAAATGCGTAGAGCCGTAGCCAATAAGAGGATGCTCCAGATATTATTATCCGGAGCTGAGCATTATAAACCCTGTCTGTCTTCTTTTTCAAATCATATAATCAGCAGATCATCGTAACTTTCCACCACCATAATCCTGAGCAATGATAACTGTATCAATGTAATTGGGGTAAGTAACCATCGTATTGCTGTTAGCACTAATCAATGAGGGGCATCCTGGATCTGGCCCTGGATGATTCACTGTGTTTGCTGTGGTCATATATTCTGCTTTTGCCAAAGTTCCATCAACGTGAAACATCCTGGTCGAATAGATGTTTACCCCTTCAAAACTAGCTATACCATCTCCGTACTGTGCCTCTTTGTTAGCCGCTACAACTGCTTCGCGGTAAATTTTACACCCGAGGAGCATATCAGTAAGAGCAGAAGAGGTTAGATATATTAATTTATAAAAGATCCTTTCTCCATTCTTTAAAATGCTAAAATGCATTCCGGTAGGACCGACTGATAGGTCCAGGGTGAGCCGATCTCCATTTGATATATTACTTAGATCCCCCTGCATCCACTCGTCGTTACACCCATTAGCGAAGTTGTCAACTGCATTTGACCCTAGGACGAGCCAAATATAACCGTTGTTATCTCCTTTACTACCAATCCCTGCTTCAAGTCCATGACCTCCAACAGTGCTCAGAAGTCCGTGGAAGAACTCGGGTAGTTGGTTTTTTTGAAATACGGTCGATGATGTCGAGTAAACCGCTTTTGTTTTATAGGGTAGTTGAATGTCCGTAAGGCATCCTGTCCATGTTCCGTTATTACTTGTGCGCTTGCAAAAATGATAACCTGCCATTTTTTATTTCCTCCCATATTTAAGTAATAAACATAAGTTAACCTTAGTTGCGGCATGCCTTCTCGTCTGATCAACAGGTTTACCCAGAAACACTGGGGGTTATTACAGAGTATTGGTCAACTAGAATACCGTTGGAATCGTAGACGTTAATATAGACTTCATAGCGCACGGTATCTCCAGTGTTAAGAGGGTATTTTACAACCATACTGTATGACGTGGAAGTCTGCCATCCTGAAGACCAGCTATCTTTATACTGCCAGCTACTTGCTCCTAATCTGTAGAGATCGGCAGTGACTGTATAGAGATACCCCGGATCAATCTGGATAAGAACCGTCAGAACAGCTTCATTACTTGAGCTTTTAGAAATAGAAGTATACACATAACTAAGTGCAGTCCAGGCTGAAGCATAAACCGGGGTATTAAAGACGGCAATCTGTGATGGGAGCAGGCTACCACATAAGATAACAACAAGCATCATGGTAATCCATCGAAGAAGAGCATTTCTCATGTCTGCACATCCTTTCATTTTTGTAGTTCTGTAGGTAAGAGTGTGCAGAGAGCCAAAACAATACAGTAATATTTTAGTACACAAAAAAACCTCCCCTCAGGGAGGCGGTATGTTCTCTTACATTGCAATAAAGAACCTGGCGGCGAGGCTATTAACGGTCCGTTCACCAATCGTTTCGAAAGCTCATTTCCAAAAAAAGAATCACACCATATCTTCACAAATGGAGTATTTCTCTCTATTACAGCGGTGGTTTTCCGTATTCGCCCTTTGAACTCATGTTGCTGTATGCCTTTATGGCCTCGTAGACTATCCTTTCAACATACTCAAAGCTACCTCGAGTTCATCTTGACCTTCAACGACGGGGATGATCTCAAATCCAGGGTTATCCGCATCCAGCAGGGGATTTGGTCGGATATACATAACATGGCTGATGGCGACTACGAACTGAGAGTGCTCCAATCTATAATAGAGAGGGAAAGAGGGATAGGAGGCATTATGTCTGGGTTGAGTGCCTACAAGAGTTGCATGACCAGCATCGTGAACTCTTCCCAGAAACGAAACGGTGGTACTATATGTTACCTCATTCACCAGGACAACGAGTTCGATATTATTCTTATTGGTCAACGAATTGCGTGGCTCCTTGTAAGACACACCACTTCTACCCTTGTATTCAACGATTTTAGAAACTACTGTCGGCGTGTAACAGAGTAGTTCACCATAGCTTCCGTGCCCGGCTTCCATATTCATTGCACTCAGCAGAGGTGCCCAAACCCTATCATCACCGCCAGCATTATCACGAACATCCATGATAACCTTCCGCACCCCTCTGCGGACAGCAGCCTTTAGCTCCTCGCAGGTTCTTCTCCAGTCGTCATCCATATTACAGGAACTAGCGGTAATTAAAGCTATTTTACCATAATCTAAACTTTGGAAGGTAAAGCTCTTGGGTCTTTCAACCGGAGATATCTGGTTGGATCCCGGTGGGCTGTAGTCGACATCTATTGCGGATATAACTCCCTGATAATTGAAGACAACCCTGGCAGATGGCGTTTTGGTTGCCCCGGCTGCAACATGAATGAACTGCCTGGTGGCAAATGTGTTTCTATTATACACCAGACCTGATTCGTTCTCGAACCCCATAAGACGATCGAGGATAGGTAATAGATCTTCCACCGGGATATCGGCAATGGAGATTATCTGCGAACCTTCCGGCAGTATTTCTCCTGTGGTGGCGAATAGTTTTTCGCCATGCCACCTCACCGGCAGTTCTAAATTCAATCTCCGACCTCTACCGATATTTGTGTGTGCATCCTTTAGTGAAGCCAGATAATAAGCACACTGCAACCAGAACTCTTCGCGAGTAAGGCTGGTGGATGCCACTTGCATAAAACGTTCTTTCTCAGCCAGGTACTGAGGGTGCGGTTCTCCGATGAACAAGGGATGAGTCTCTTCTACTACGCGCACCAGCTCCCTGGCGTCCGCTTGTACCTCTTCCCTTGACAACAGTTCATCGAACATCCATTCGTCCAGGGGAGTTGTATTTACATACACCACAGTAACAACCCGTGCTTGCGTTGCAGTATAGTAGTTAACTCCCAGGTATAAAGCATACACCAGCGCTATGGCTCCAATAATTGTGGCAATGATTATAGTACGACGAGAGAGTTTCTTAACCATAGTAACATATCTCCTTGATTTACGTTAATGTCATCAACAATTTTCCTGAACTGTTGCCGGCATTTAGTATACCAACAAGCTGGATCTGATGTTGTATTATGGCACCGAATCCGCTATATCAGCAGTAAAAAATAATTCGTGACATAAATCCATGCGTTCAGGGCACTTGCTAATCTGAGTGACCACACAGTTAATATGGGCATTGACGATTCTGTAAAACTCGAGGACGTTATTATTATCACGCGAAGGAGAGAAAATTCATGGACAGGTTAAGGTCACTGATCGGCCTGAACAGCTCTTACTCCTGGATGAAGTGGCTGCGTGGGATAATGCTGCTGAGCTCTGTTTGTGTCAGCTATCTCTTCTTCTTCCAGTTGGGCTTGCTCTCCGCTGATGACAGTCCCTTAAGCGGTATCCTGGCGGTGCTTTTATTCATTTTAGTCCTGATGCTGACGACGGCAGTGCTGTTCGGCGTTTCTGTGCTCATCGGAGCAATCGTCAGCATCATCAGAAGTATCCTACGGAATCTGAAGAATCGCCAGGAACTAAGAGCCCTCGGCTCCCCCGAACTGCTGCGTCTTGATAATCAAAGACTGCGATCGCAGGTCCTGACTCTGGTGTCCCGCGTTCTGCTGACCTTCTTTGTCCTGGCCTTCATTTTGGCTTTGAATCTCTATACCATAGAGTACACCGATAGTTATCTTGGTAATAATAAGCTGACTGCTTTCACCGCCATAGGGCTGGTTATAGCGATTGCCATCTGGTTCTGGTCGGAGCAAAATGTCAAACTCTTCAGCGAAAGGTTTAAGGAACGCATCGTCCTGTACTATCTGCAGGAGAGCTTCGCTAAGGTGGATTATCGCCCGATGGAAAGTCTTGCCGAGTATCAGGTGCGAGCATCCTGTCTGTTCTCCGATTTCGATGCCTATACCGGAGACGACTATCTGTCAGCCGAATTTAAGGGACACAGTTTTCAGCAATCCGACCTACGCCTGACCCAGAGCTATCAGACGACCGATTCCGATGGCGACTCGGTAAACAGTGCTAACGTCGTCTTCACTGGTTGCCTGATGATCTTAAGCCACAATGCCATCGTCAAAGAACCGGTCTTTATCCATGATAAACGGGTATACAGCAGCACCGCCGGCATCACAACCGGGAATAATCACTTCGACCAGCACTTTACAGTAACGACGACGGATATATCTGCCTTGCAAACACTGACCCCTGCCGTTCTCAACGGGATAATACAAGCCAACGAACGCATAGCCTTTCCTATTTCGATATCTTTCATCGCTGATCGCATCTACGTGGCTCTGTATGGTTTGAATACCTTCGAAGCAACCATCGCAGGCGACGAAACCCTCAGCGAACAGAGGCGCCGGGTAATCGGGGAGATCCAGATAGTCCTGGAAATGGTTGCAGCAATCGGAGGTATCTAGACATGGATTTAATCAACGGTTCAAGCAAATCTCGCCCAAGCATATGCGGACCCCGGTGAAGTTAGTCAGTATGTCTTCGGAGAGATTACAAGTGTGTGGATGAAGAATGAGTGCTCATGACAGTAGCATCTACAATGTATATACTAAGGTCGGGAGTGATATCATGCATACAGAAATTAAGAAATGGGGAAACTCAGCAGCCATAAGGCTGCCTAAAGAGCTGCTCGCGCTGGCGGGTTTATCTGTAGATCAGCCAGTGCTTATCTTAGTAGAGGATGAATGTATTGTAATACAAAAATCTACCCAACGTAATCATAAGACCCTTAAGCAAAGACTAATGGGTTTCGATGGCAAGTATATCGGAGAAGAATGGGATACAGGAGTTCCTGTAGGTAGAGAGGTATGGTGATGGCAAACCAAGCACAGCAGGGAGACATTGTGTGGATTAACATGGACCCTCAGGCAGGGCACGAGCAAAGTGGCAGGCGTCCAGCAGTTGTAATAAGTAACAATGTGTATAATGATTTCTCGCATGGACTTGCTATGGTATGTCCAATAACCGGGACAGATAGAGGGTCTCCTCTTCAAATAAAGATTGAGAAAATTGGTAAGATCAGCGGGTTTATAATGTGCGATCAAGCGAGAGTGCTCGATATCATCGCACGCAACGCGGAGTTTGAAGAGCAGCTTCCTGAGGATCTGCTTCATGAAGTGGTCGATGTAGTAATAGGTATGATCGAAATTATCAGCAGATAGCATAAATGTCATTAAGTGGCAAGGTTGGCGCTACTCCGAAGCGCTTGCATTAAGAGATATTACTCTACTTAATCATCTGCAGCGCTCCCTTGGGAATGCTGCTCTCATCGATCTCCCGCCAGCTGATGACCAGTTGTTTACTGGCTTTGATATAAAGAAAAGCTCCAGGCAGCGGTAGGGTTTCCCGGTCCAGACGGACGGTGAACTCTACCGCTTTTGCATTGCCCTGCTCATCGAATGCCGTCAGTTCGTATCTCTTGCCAAGACCTACCTCGGCTCCACTCATGGAGTGCATCATGGTGGGAGTGGTGTCGAAGTCCAGGGGAACCATGGCATAGTAGTCCGCTCCAACATAGCGATTCTCGTAATACTGCTTGGCCCAGAAAGCGAAGAGTAGTACCAGGATGATGCTTACCAGCAGCGTTGCTCTAAGGAAGGTC
>Ga0123353_10004776_pt1 | contig 17577 bp, 16 predicted proteins | sample TergutLab28metaG_3_FD_92763 | JGI IMG/M metagenome (GOLD analysis project Ga0123353, IMG submission 92763) | Labiotermes labralis P3 segment gut microbial communities from Petit-Saut dam, French Guiana - Lab288 P3 | ecosystem: Host-associated > Arthropoda: Insects > Digestive system > Gut ...
ATTGTTGCAGCGCTTTTAGGGCATCAGGCACCAGAATGAACTGCGCTTTCTCACCGGCGGAACGGCCATAAATAGATGAATCAAACAGGACAGGGCAGTCAATCACGGCATAAGCCGCTCCCGATTCGATCGCTTTTTCTGCAAAAGCGTTTCCGTCAAAGTTGTCTCCCTTGAGGGCAAAAAAGAGATCGCCGGAGTGAATCTTGCGGCTGTCGGTGGAGATGGACGGATGTTCAAGAAATATTTTATATAAGTTTTTCATAGTTATGGTTTTAGCCAAGTGCTTTGTGGTTTAACAATAAGACGGGCATTATTGTATGCCATTTTTAATGTCAAACAAGTTCGAGCAGTATAGGTAACATCATTTAATTTATATACCGCTAAAGCCAAATCAGGATTTGGCGAATTGGGAGTAAGGCACAATGGTAATAGCAGCTGTGTTTTACCATTAAAATACTGTGGGACTGCTATTTCATAATTTGTACGTACTTTCCGACGTACTTCCTCTATTGCTCCTTCTAATTTTCTTCTCATTTCCGCATTATCAAAATGACGCATGTGAAGAGGAAATCGTTCTTTGTTGTCATCAATAATATGATCAATATCAGGAACCAAACTGTATTTAGGATTGAAAATTAATTCTTCAGGTTTTTGGAAAAAATCGGCAATCTCAGGCAAATGATCGTGAAAATGATTTAGAAGTTCCATATTACTTTTTTTTAAGAATGCTTTAAAACAAAAAGGCGGATTGTCATATGAGAATCGAATGATTCACAACCTTGGTATCAGAAAAATCCCACTCATCTTCTTTTTTTGCCAATTCTTCAGCAAGATATTTAATAGCATCGTGATATTTAGGGAAGTATGCAAATTTAAATAACTCCAGTTTCACCTCAATCTTTTCTCTCTTCATATGCAAATGTTTATATTCTAACCAAAAACGGGACGCCACAGTAATAATGACGCCCCGTCTATATCTCCTTTAAGTTATTTTGTGTCTCTATAGATAGACCTATAGCGTCTTTATGTTATCTTTTATGCCGCAAATTTATGATTTATTTTCGAAAATCCAAATTTATTTTCGCTAACATCACTTTCCCGTTGATCCAAATCCTCCTGAGCCACGCTCTGTTTCATTGAGCTGTTCTACCTGTTGCCACGCTACACGTGCATGGGCCGCCACCACCATTTGGGCAATGCGCTCGCCCGGGTTGAGGGTAAAAGGGAGATCGGAGAGGTTGACCAAGATCACCTTAATCTCTCCGCGATAGTCTGCATCAATGGTGCCGGGGCTGTTGACCACCCCCACCCCAAACTTGGCGGCCAAACCGCTGCGGGGGCGAATCTGCGCTTCAAACCCCACCGGCAACTCAATAAACAGGCCCGTAGGCACCAAGCTGCGTTGCAGAGGTTGCAGGGTGACGGGTTGAGAAATGTGGGCATACAAGTCCATGCCCGCCGCCCCGGGTGTGGCGTAGTGCGGAAGTGGATAGGGCGATCTGTTTACAATGCGAACGTTCATGAGCTATTTTAAGGTCGATTAATCATGCAAATTTAATGTTGCCCTTTCGATTCGCCAAATAAAAAAGAGATATCCTAATATAAATATTGTATGTATGGACAATTTCAACGCCAACGGCATGGCGGGCAGGATCAGGGTAACCACCCAAATCGCCAATCCCACGCCCATGTAAAGCCCCACTCTTCCCCAGCGATAGGGCACCGGATAGTACTTTTGCCCCAGCGCAACATTGATGCCCAAAATTACCGCATAACTCAAGAGGTGCGCCCAAGCGGCCGCCACATAACCAAAACGAGGCATAAACATCAGGTTGACAACAAGGGTAATCAACAATCCGGCGCAGGTGATGTAGAGGGCCATCGACGTTTTTTCCGACAGTTTGTACCAAATCGACACGTTAAAGCTCATGCCCAACAACAGGTAACCAAAGAGCATGATGGGCAATATCGATATGCCCGCCCTAAAGTCACGCCCAAGAATCAATCCAATGACGTCAATATAGAGCAACACGCCCAAAAAGACCGTCACCAAAAAAGCGGTAAAGTAATTGAACACCTTTGCATAAAGCGCTCTGCTCTGCCCCTCTTTGGCCTGAGCAAAAAAGAAAGGCTCGGCGGCAAAACGAAACATCTGGATAAAGAGCATCATCAACACCGCCAACTTGACGCCGGCCTGAAAAATACCCAACTCCGATTGCCACACCTTGGGAGCAGGGATCAAAAAGCGGAACATGATCCGGTCGCTAAAGTCGTTTAGGATGCCCGGCAATCCCGCCAGCATCAAGGGCAAGGAGTAACGCATCATCTTTTTCCAGAGTGTCGGATGGAATCCAAAGGCGCCTTTTTTACACAGTTGGGGAATAAAGAGGAGCATCACCAGCACGCAACTCAGGAAAATCGCCAAAAGGATGTAGCTAAAATCGGGGACGGGCGATAGATACCGAGCTAAAAACGAGTCGGGATGAAGCCGGAGATAACCTGGGAGGACTAAGAACAACAAGAGGTTAAATACCAACTCTCCCGAAATCTTGATGATTTTAAACACCGCAAACCTGACCGCTTTGTGCTCAAACCGCAACTTGGCAAATAGAATCGACGTAAAGTTGTCAATCGCCAAAATGGCGCCAAACCAAACAATGCAACGTTCATATCCCAAGTAGCCTAATCCCAATGCAATGGGTTTGGCAAACAGGGAGCAGGCGCCCAAAAACAACAGCGACACCACCAGCACGGTACCCAACGCCGACGAGAATACCTGCTCGGGCCGGTCGTGTTTGTTGGCAAACCTAAAACAGCCCGTCTCCAATCCCATGGTCAACACCACCTGTAAAATAGCTATGTAGGCCAAAAACTCTGTGGCTGTGCCATATTCCGCAGTGGTGAGTAGACGGGTATAGAGCGGAACAAAGAGAAAGTTGAGCACGCGGGCCAACACAGTGCTGAGTCCATAAATGGCGGTCTCTCCGGCCAATTGTTTTATGGGGCTACTATTCATTGTAACAATACTTTCCTTTTGAAGAAGTTAGAAATTCCACTTTTGCAAAGATAAAAAAAAGTGGTTTTTTATTTTGATTTCCAAAAAATTATTTACTTTTACGCGCCTTTTATACCTTATATATATGATATCATAAACAAAAACACCACTATATAAATTCAACACTATGAAACGTCTGTGCTATTTTTTAATCGCCTCTTTATTATTCAGTTTCTGTGGCAATCCATCGCAAAAGTCTGAGGAACCGATCTTTGATATTAAAACATCGGAAGGAACCATCAGGGTCAAACTTTATAAAGAGACCCCTCTGCATCGGGATAACTTTATGCAGTTGGTAGATGCCAAATACTACAACGGGATTATCTTCCATCGTGTAATCAAGAACTTTATGATTCAGGCGGGAGAAACAGGCCAAACACCCACTAAAGTCCAGTTGGAGACCAACATCGACTACACCATTCCCGCCGAGATTGTTCCCGAATTCTTTCACAAACGGGGCTCCCTTGCTGCCGCCCGAATGGGAGACCATGTGAATCCAGAAAAAGCCTCATCTTCAACACAATTCTACATTGTGCATACAGACGATGGCGCCAAACATTTGGATGGAAACTACACAATATTTGGAGAAGTGATAGATGGCTATCATGTAATCGATATTATAGCCAACAAAACGGTTACTAACACACGTCCAGCGCAAGAGGTGAAAATTATTTCTATTTTGCCTATTGACTAAAATATCTGCTTGGTTTTTACATAAAAAGCTAACATTTGGCAAGATTTGATTGTAATAAGGTAAATTTACGTTACCACCTGCCTTTTAATAGTTCTTACATTTGCACGTTTTTAGGACTTAATGCTTTGTATAACCAAAATGATGTTGTATCACTATAATTCTCTCTATATCTCTTTCAAAAATAAATCTCACCATTCATGACTAAGAAACTGATAATATTGTTTGTGGCCATCGGGATCGCCTCTGTGGGTCGGGCGCAGGGGTTAAACCGGTCCGTAGTGTCGCAGGTAGAAACACCGGCTTCGGCTTTTACCGCCCAAACGCCTCCGGCGTTTGCAATCAGGACCAACCTCGTCTACTGGGCTACCATGACGCCCAACATCGGGATAGAGGCAGGGATCACTAACAAGATGACATTCAGTTTTAATGGGGGATATAATCCTTGGAACCTTAAGGGCTCTCAAACAAACAACACAAAATTTGTACATTGGATTCTTGAGCCGGAGATACGCTATTGGCTCTGTGAGCGTTTTAACGGCACAGCCTTAGGTGTACACGGAATCTATTCCGATTTTAATGTTGGCGGGTACCAGATTCCGTTGTTGTTTGAGAAAAAATATCGTTACGAGGGCGCCGCTTACGGCGGAGGCGCCTCTTACAACTACCACTGGATGGCGGGTAAACATTTTGGAGTAGAGTTTACTTTTGGAGTCGGGTTTGTTTACCTAAAGTATGACAAATATGATTGTCCCAAGTGCAGCGATAAAATAAACGAGCACGGATACGTGAAAACTTATGTAGGGCCCACCAAAATAGGCGTCAACCTGATTTACGTTATTAAATGATAAGAGCCATGAGAAAATTTGTTATTATACCCTTTATTATCTTATTGGCCTGTAGCACTGTTCATGCTCAAAGATCAGGCGCAAGCAATGTGGCTGTATCCGACTTAAAGATGGTTGTGGTCGACGATTACGTTGACATCAGTTTTGTGGCAACCATTGCAAACAATGCCGCCAAAAGCAGTTATACCCTCTTTGCCGTACCTACACTGACCAACAACGTTACCCGTTTACCCTTAGCCGCGATTGTGGTACAGGGGAAACGTGCACAGATTGCAGAGAAACGTTATGCCATGGCCAGAATCTACCCGGGTCTGGGTCAGCCGATTCATGCCGACAACGGACAGCGTGTCGCCTACTCCATTTCCGTACCATACGAAAGTTGGATGTCCAACGTGAGCCTTGTGATGGATAAATATGAACGTGGATGCTGCGACGATGTGGTGATGCCCTCCGAGTTGGTCGCCCAAAATATTGCCTTGGGTGCTCCTGCTCCAAGAAGAGAAGAGCCTGTTCAACAAATCATTGCACAGCCCGTTCCGGAGCCGGTGGCACAAATGCCCGTGGCGCAACCGGTCAGGGTCGCCCCCACCCCGCAAAGAACCATCATCAGCGCCCCAAATCCCTGCGATCCTCCCCAGCCCTCTTACAACATCATTGACAATCCCGATTGTTTGGACGACTCCTTCTTCTCTACCGCTGACAAGCTGGCGCGCCATTTCTCCTTTATTGCCCCCATTCCCGACTATGACGCAGCAAGAAGAAAGTCACGCACGGGCGTACTCTTTGACTACAACATGCCCCTCAACTTAGGCAGGGGAATCTCTCGCGCCCAGCAAAACGACTTGGATCTCTTTATTGATGAAAACCGTGACGAATCGCTCTCCATTTACTTTAGGTCGGGCAGCGACATTGTGGACAGGACTTATGCCGACAACGGCTACGCCTTGGTAGACATGATCTCCTGCATCCGCGCTATTCAATCGTCCGATGATTGCCGTATCGTTAAGATCATCATTGCCGGATTTGCCTCGCCGGAAGGCTCATTTCTTGCAAACGATCGTTTGGCCTGGGAAAGGGCAGTTGCCGTTAAAGAGATTATGCTCAACAACACCAACCTCTCCAACCGTGTTGTCAGCATCTACAACGGCTCAGTCGACTGGCGCGGCCTCTATCGCTTGGTCGCCCAATCCGACATGTACCACAAATACCAAATCCTCAACATTATTGACCTTGCCCCCATTGTGGGTGACGCCCGCTATGCCAGCCGTATGGATGAACTCAAACGCCTCAACAACGGCGAACCGTACAAATACATGCTTAACAACATTTTCCCGCTCCTGCGCAACGCCGCCTATATCAAAATATACTACGAAAACCTCAACAACACCTATATTGTCACCCCATAAATCATAGCAAAAGTCGCAACTACAACAACCTTATCACATATTTACTTAGAAAAAAACAAAAAATCAATTACAAACGTTTAACTAAAATTTTTAAACATGAAAATCAAACTTTTCTTTGCTGCCCTGGCAGCAGTAGCCTTTCTGGCAGCATCTTGCTCAGAAGAAGAGATCGGCTCCAATGGCACAGATGTCAACGGCCTGATCAAGGGAAAAACCGTTGCCACCTTTACCCTAAACCTCTCCAATCCAACGACAAAAGCCCTTTATTCGTTTGATCCTGACGGAAAACAATCAGATGCCAACCAGGAGCGTAAGATCAACCCCGCCGATGTACGCCTCTTGATCTTTGACCTTGGCAGCGGAATCCTTGACGTCAATCAGAAGTTTGACGTGACTCCCGTTGGAGGTATTCCTTATTCGACCGACGTTACTGGATACAAGTTGACAAAAACAGTACAGCTCATGGCCGGAGATAAAAAAATCTACGTGATTGCCAATGCCGGCTCCATCACTACCGCTATTGCAGCGTTGACAGAAGATGTTTCCACCCTTGCGGCGTTTAACGCCATTGTCTTTAACGCAGGAACTCCTCAATTCCCCTGGACAGCCAAGACTCCATCCGAACGTTCTTTTCACATTGATGGGCTCTATGCTTTTTCCGGAACCACCTATGGCCTTCCGGCAAGCAATACCGACCAGTACACCTATCAGCTTAAAGCAGGTATTCCCGCAGAGGAATCTAACACCAACTCGAGCGGCACAGGAGGCTCTGCTACGGTCACAGGTAGCACGGTCAGACAAGATTATAACTACTTTGAGATCGACCTCATCTATATGTTGGCCAAGGGTCGTTTGGGATACACCGAAGCTGCCTTATCCAGCACTACCCCCAGCGCCTCCATCTCCGACATCAAGTATTCGATCCACAACTTAGCCCGTTATACCAACTTTATTCAACACGTGGTTGGAGGACTTCCGCTCTCTTACTACGACGGCATGGACTTTACCACTCCTTTTTTCACTTCCGTAGCGCATACCGCTAATGATGACTATGGAACTCATTTTGATGCAGGTGTAACCGTAAAACAGGCTGGAACAAAAGTAACTGGTTCGCCAAGTGGTTATGTTTTTGACATCGATCCAGATCCATATCCACCTTTCCTCTATGTGCCCGAAAACAACAACAGGAATGCCATTCTTACTTGGGGTCAAGCTTCTCACTTTGCGGTGAATGCGCACTACAAACCCAACAACATCATCACCGCTGTTAGTTATCAGCCCACCTCTGTTCCACCCTTGCAACTATCCCAAACATCGACTCATCCTAGTCCAGCCGTTGCGTACTTTTATCTCCTTAAAGATGTTGGAAGCATCAAGACGGGAACTTGCTTTTTGACTTACGCGCTCATGCAACAAGCGTGCTGGCTTGCCTTGAACGCCACCAACATCCCGGGCGGCGGATGGGATCCGGGTACACATTCTACTGTTGCAGATGGTATCATTGGCTCAGCTCCAAGCGCCACGGTTCCCTCTGAACTTCCTGATCCTGCACTATCCATTGCACCTTATGGGTATTATCATTTTCAACTTCCCAATACCACCACCAATACCGGCGGAAACTGGTACCGCGTGGCCATTGGAGATCCCAACAACGAAGGCAGCAACCCTGCTCACTACAAATTTGGCGTATACCGCGGAAAATCGTACGAGGTGATCCTCACTTCGTTTGGCGGTCCCGGCGTACCTTACGAGTGGATGTTGATCTCCGATCCGGGCGAACCTGTTGACGCCGTTACCAACGTAACCGTGATCGTGCAGATTAAAGACTGGGATAACGTTCAATGGGAACACGAAATACCGTAGAAACCATCTGTCGATAGATTAATAAAAAGGGGGTCTGACCCTCCGGCCCCCTTTTTTTAAAAAATTAGATTCTTATTCACTCCGCTCTCATTCCACAAAGAAGCGGGGGTTTTAAACGATCTCCCAATGGTGTTCCGCGGGTTTAAACTATAATACATGAAACCAAAATATTACATTATAACTCTTTTCGCCCTCGCAATAAGCATGCTCTTTTTTGTAAAGTGTACAAAAGAGGATTTGTCAGACTGCGGCATTGTGGTTCGTTTTAAGTATGACAAGCATATACAGGACATTAAGTTCAGTGACGAAGTGCATCGCATTGATCTTTATATATTTGACGAGAATGGGAACTATATGGAGATGGTGTCGTCACAGCCTTCTGACGTTTTGGCCAACGGTTTCTTACCCGAAACCTTTGAATTTGTGTTGAGAGATATCAAACCCGGAACCTATACCCTTGTGGCTTGGTGCAATGTAAGCAATGCTTTTTTTACAAGTTCCCTCCTAGTCCCCGGGGCCTCCTCCTATAACACCGCCACCCTCACCTACAACGATGATGACGTGAACCGACGAGGACCCGACCTCTCTCTCTTTTATGGCTCGCAACGATCCGTAACGGTAGAGAGCAATGCCGGAACCCAAGTGGTAACCATTGACCTGATGAAGTATTCAAACCATGTTTCGATCACCGCTTCTGGTTTTCCTGAGGGATTTGACTCAAACAGTTTTAATTGTACCATTATATCCAGTGACGGAAGCTACCTTTTTAACGGCAATTTTAGCAGCAACAATCCATCCATCACATACCGCCCCACAAAAGATCCCAAGCAAAATGGTACTGTTATTGAGTTTGACTTTACATTCTTCGTGAGACCAACGACAACCTTACAAACTCCAAGTTAAGGATCACCTACACCCGACCGGATGGTTCTGAGTTAGTCTTACGTGAAGAGTCTTTGGTAAATGTACTCAAAAGCCTTGCGCGTACCGCTAGTAACCCCCTGAACACGGGGGATCTTGATATTGATCATGAATTCTTTATTAGTATTGACATTATTTTTAACGAAACAAGCAACACCGTCTCTGTCACCATCAAAGACTGGGACCCCGTACAACAGGTACCTAGACCGTTGTATTAAGATGAATTCATTAAAAGTGCAAACTATTTGAAAAAATATTTTACATATACACTCCTTGGAGCGCTTCTCTTGTTGCTTGCCCAATGCTCTATTGAGCAGCCTACAGAGAATGGGAGTCTTGTGGAGAAAGTATTCCTGGACGTTCCATTTACGCGTGCAGGCTACTCTGCCTATGAAGATAAAATCATCACTGCACGTATGATTGTGGTACGCTCTCCAGGGCAAACCAATGGCGGTCAGGTGGTAGTCAACACTATTACCCCAATCGAAGAGGATATCCTAAATCAAAAATGGGTAAAATTTAAAGAGCTTGTTCCCGTTGGAAATATTGACATCTATCTGTTTGCCAATGAATTGGCTGATTGGGGGCTTGATGCTTATACAGTCGGCTCTTCTGGATTGAACACAACCGCACTTGAAGCTAAGATGATTGATCTTAATCACTATCCTGTCATCAACGGCACGCCAGACTACCCGCCGGTTAGCTCCACTCACCCCATCCCAATGTTTCTTTACCATCAAAATGTTAAGATTGACATTGACGGGACACTGACAATAGGAGGAACTGTCCTTTCTAATTTTCTTGTAGAGAGGCTATTCTCCAAAGTGCATCTCATAATCAACTGTCCGTACAGCGAGTTGCCAGACGCAACGCCCATGTCTTTAGACAGCGTCTATATTAGACAGATGCCCCAAAAATCATGGCTCATTCCACAAACCTATCAAACTTCAAACGGCTTCTTTGACGGCACCTACTACGATTGCCCTGCAGATGCTCAAGTGGCGTGGAATACAGACTCAAATGGCGATCCCGGCTTTTATCATGAGTATATCTTTTATATTCCGGAGTATATAGCCATCGACCATACCCGACCCACCTATATTGTCATTGCTGCGCACAGAGACGCCAATCCCACCCATCGGTTCCACTATAAAATCCCGATAGGGAATGGCTTGAAGACCAAGAATCTTGTTGAGATGCAAGAGTCCACCAATGCTCTCGACTTGAGGATATCAAGAAATACTTGCTATACCATAAGCATCAAAAAGATTACTGCATTTGGAGAGGATGACGTTATTCCCATCCATCTAAATGTCATTGATGTAAGCCCTTGGAAAACCAGCTACATCCCCATTTAATCATACACCACTACACCTCCTTTGGCACTGTCCACGGTAATCTTGACCTTTTGATTACCCTTTACAATCCACCTAACCACTACTTTCCCATTTCCCGGAATGTTGGCAACGGCCAATTTCTGGGGAATCACTTTTTGCTCCACACTCTGATTCATATAGGGGTCTGACATGACCATACCCACAACCACCTCCGGTCCACTAATGGAGACCCAATCGGGCCGTTCAACTCTGTTTTGGATGTCAAAAGAGGAGTGGGTGGGCATGATTCGGCTGTTGCAGATTTCGGCGGTGATTTGGCGGTATCCGCCTGTGAGGGGTTTTTCTGTGATGGAGCCGATGGATAGTTGGGGGGTGCAGTAAGCGTGGTGGATCACAAAGATGGCGTTGCGGTGGGCGTCGGATTCTAAGAGAAAGCCGGGGTGGAGGCGTTGGGGGCTGTTCTTCTTTTGGCCGCCGATTTCGATTTTGCCAAAGACGGGATGGTCAAATTCGGTCCAGGGGACGTAGGCGTCTCCCAAAAGCATCGTCTTGTTAAACTCCTCCTGCATGGAGGCGCGGTCTCCTTGGTAGGCGCCTCTGTACATCATCTCTGCGTTCCACAACTCGTTGGAGAAAGAGAAGATGCCACGGCCAAAGACTGCCCAGTCTGTGGCGCCGCCATATACGGTGTAGAGGTCGCGGTAGATCACCATGTACCTATAAGCGGGGATGATCTCCTCGCCTTTCTTTCCAATGGCGTCGTAGACGGCTCGGTCGGTGCGGCTCACCTTGTCGGCATCGATTTCTGAGCCGGGAGGGGTGAGCAACATGCCGCCGTTGTTATGAAAACTCTGGGCGCCGGCAATGTTGGGGTGGGACAGCATAAAGTTGTTGACTGCTTGCGATTCGGGGAGGGAAAAGGGATACTTTAGGGCGCCGTTCTGGATAAAGTTGGGTTGCCAGTTAAAACCATAGTCGCGGTTGGGGTCATATCCACCCGGGCCATCTTCGCCGGCGCGACCATCTCCATCCACATCCAACGCCTCATTGCCCAGCAGGTCGTATTGTCCCTGCACGCCGGGAGGGGTCGGAATCAAACGATTGGGAAAGTTGGGGTCAGCAATGTGCGTTCCGTTGGGATTTGCGCGACGCATTTGGGTAATAAATCCATCTCCATTCAGGTCTTGCGGGCCATCTTCATCGGCAACGCCATCCCTGTCGTTGTCTAAGGGAAGAATGCCTGAGCGGAGCGCTCCCGCCTCCTCTGTAAAGACCGCCCGTCCGTCGGGATTGATGGTGGGCGAAATGTAAAACGTCTTTTGTTCAAGCAACTCTTGTATAAAGTCGTTATCGCGGAAGTTTTCGGTAAGGTACCAAGCTATATAGAGCGCCATTTCTGTACCCTGAATTTCGTTTCCGTGGATGTTGGCGTCGACCCACATCGCAGGCTTACGGTCGGGATTCCCTTTGCCAAAGTCCGATATGGTGAGCACCCAAATATCACGCCCTCCCACCGACTTGCCAATACTTTGGAGTTTTACCAAGTTGGGATAGGCTTTGGCCATCTCTTTGCACAAACCCTCAATGCCTGCAATGTTGTGGTAGTGGTTCCAGCTTGCCTTCACTTTGGGATTTACGGGCGAACCCGCAGCCTTAAAATATTGAGAAGAATAGGTTTGCCCATAGAGCGCAATCGATGTAATGATAGAGAAGAGAACGATTGAAGTATATTGTACGATCTTTTTCATGATTCAAAAACAGATTAAAGGTTAAAGGGTGATTTGTGCGCTTGCATAACCGGCAGTCGGCGTACCCGTCTCAACGCTCAGGGCGCCGCTTCCCTGGACAATCCAGGTGAACGTTGCTGTTTCGCCTCCTTTTAAAAGGGGTCGGGTCACTTTGCGGTTCCCCTGAATAAGGGTTTGCCCCGATCCCATTTTGAGTTGGGTGGTGACAAACTTTAAGTAGTACGACCGCTCTCCGATTTGATTGATCGTGGGCATGAGACCGTTGTTCTTGACCTCAAGGGTCACGCGTGAAATGTTCTTGTCTAAGACCTCTCTCTTGAACGATACAATCGATATTTGGGGCGCCGCCTGGGTCAGCTCCCTCACAAAAGCGGCGTGTTGTTGTGTCAATTTCCCCACCATGGAGAAGGGAGGATTGTACATTACGTGCGGCTTGATGCCGCCCACTTCCACTTTATTGTCAGGGAAGTCGGGATGGTTGTGGATCACTGTCCAAGGGACAAAAACATCGGTAACGCCGTTTGCTGCGACCCAATTGAGGTAGGTCAGCTCAAGGTTGCCCTCCGTGGCTTTGTCGGATGAGACCGGCCACCAGCCCGGGGTGGTAAAGGAATAGCGGCCATAGTGCTGGTATCCCCATGTATAAAATTCTCCCCCCTCTGCAGGGAGGGCGGTGGGATTGGCCAAATCAGAAACCGATTGATGATAGAGGGAGCTTGCATAGCTATATATCTGGGAGTCCTCGCTAAGCTCCGGCCCAAATCCGGTTGGACGGGTAGAGAGCGCCTTGGCGGCTCTTGATAAGTTGTTGTGGAGCGAAAAGCTAATGACGGTGTGTACGTTAAAGGCGTCATAGAGAAAATCGGCCACCGCTTTGCTCTCCACCTCCGACACCGCCCAATCTCCGCCGGTAGGTTGAAAGTTCTTGTACATAAAGGTGAAGTTCTTGTTGAAGTCCACCCCACCCGCTCCGTCTTCATTAAAGAGTCCATCTTTGTCGTTGTCAATCCCCTCAGAGAGCAACAGGTATTTGCCCCGCTCCCCTTTGGCGGGATTGGCCGGTACCAATACGCGCGGATCGACAGGGGATTCAACGTAAGTGCCCATGGGCGACTCCACCCTCATTTGGGTGATCATTTTGTCGTTATTGAGGTCTTCAAAAGGATCTTCTCCCGCAACGCCGTCCCTGTCGCTGTCGGTTTGTCTTGCGTTCACCGTCCGCTCGTACCTGAGCGGAGCAAAGTATTGCTCGGTGGCGTCGGGATTGACGTTGGGAAAGATGTAGTAGCTGTTTTGGGCTAAAATGGCCTCTATGTCGGGCTGCGCCAATAGCTGCTCTGCAATGCCCATCGCCAACTCCACCCCCAAAAGGTGGCGTCCATCCACCCCACCCAATACGGCCATGGCGGGATGTCGCTCCGTTTGCCCTTTTCCAAGGGTGAGCAACCAGATGTCATGCCCTCCGGCCGTTTTGCCAAGGCTTTTGAGTTGTACTTTATCGGGATGTTGCTCCCTTAAGGTCTGTGCGCGTTTGGTAATTTGCGCGTAGTTGTTGTAGTCCTGAGCCGTTGCAACCGCAGCAAAGCCCACAACAAATGTAAGTAACAAGAATTTTTTCATCTTCAATCGTTTTAGATGTACGTACAAAGATAAAAAAATTCAAACAGCTTGGTGATCCTCCTACGGATTGATCAAATCGGTATTCCGATACTCAAGCACTTCGTAAATAAATTCCAGCGCAACTTTGGCGGGGCCGTCGGGTTGCAACTCCAACGCCTTTTGATAGGCGTTGATCGCATCGCCCCACAACTCCTTTTGGCGACACTCCTGAGCTAAACGAATCCAGTCGTCGTGTGTCATCTCCTATACGATTCCGGCAAACCCCATAAAGGCCAATGCCAAAATCCCTGCCGTTACCAAAGCAATGGGTACACCTTTAAACGCCTTGGGGACTTCGTTTAGCTCCAATTGCTCGCGCAAGCCTGCAAAGAGAATCAAGGCCAAACCAAAACCCAAGGCGTTGGCTACGGCAAAGACAATAGACTCCGGCAGGTTAAGCAGGTGCGCTGTACCTCCAAAGGAAAACTCTTTGGTAACAACCAAAATGGCTACCCCCACTATGGCGCAGTTGGTGGCCATCAGCGGAAGAAAGATGCCCAACGCCCTAAAGAGCGCCGGACTGATCTTTTTGAGGATAATCTCTACCATTTGCACCAAGGAGGCAATGATCAAAATAAAGCTGACCGTTTGCATAAATTCTATATGCAAAGGAGCCAACACATAGTAAAATAACAGCCAAGTGATTAACGTGGCCATAGTCATGACAAAGGTCACGGCTCCGGCCATTCCCAATGCTGTTTCTACCTTGTTGGACGCCCCAAAGAAGGGACACACACCCAAAAACTGCGCCAGCAATATGTTGTTTACAAAAACGGCCGATATAATAATGATAATATATTCCATAGCTTACACTTTCTTAGCGGTGATTTTTTTAAAAATTACGATCAGGTATCCCAAAGCAATAAAGGCGCCGGGGGCTAAGATAAAGACCAACATGCCGTCTCCTTGAGCAAATTTATACCCAAATAGCGACATACTGCCCAAGATTTCCCGCACTGATCCCAAAGTGGTCAGCGCCAAGGTAAATCCCAATCCAATGCCCAAGCCGTCGCAAATCGAGTCAAGTACCGAATTTTTGGAAGCAAACGCTTCTGCCCGTGCCAGCAATACACAGTTTACTGCAATTAAAGGAATAAAAATCCCAAGCGTTGCGTACAAGCCGGGCGTGTAGGCCTGCATGAGAAGCTGTACAACGGTGGTAAAGCCTGCTATAATCACAATATAGGAGGGTATCCGCACTTTATCGGGAATAGCGCCTGCAACCAACGATATAGAAGCATTGGCCATGATCAGCACCAGCGTGGTGGCCATTCCCATGCCCAAGCCGTTCATGGCAGAGGAGGTGGTACCCAAGGTGGGGCACATGCCCAACAACAGCACAAAAATGGGGTTCTCCTTAATGATGCCCTTACTAATGATTTGTAATCTATTCATTTGTGTTTCCTCCTTGCTCTATTTGGGTCTCTTTCTCCGTCTCCGTCTCTGTCTCTGTCTCCAGTGACACCGTTAAAAATGCTTTGTAGGCCAGCTCCACCGCATCGCAAAAGGCGCGGGAAGTGATGGTAGAAGCGGTAATGGCGTCCACGTCTCCTCCATCCTTTTTTACGGCCAATTTAAAGGTATCGGGATGTTTTCCGTTGAATTGCAGGCTCCAATTGGCCTTTTTCTGTTCCATTTTGTCGCCCAGACCGGGGGTCTCCGCATGGCTGACCACTGCGGTATTATAGATAGACCCATCGGGTAAAAAACCGATCATCAATACAATAAGTCCACTAAATCCTTGAGTGGTAAAAGATTCTATGGCGTACCCTACCGGTTCGCCCTCTTTGAGGGCAGGATAGACTTTTACCTTTTTCCCGTCCACGTTTTGCTCGATCATCTCTGTGGATGGGTCGTTGTCAAAAGCGGGTACGACCGATGCAATGGCCGCGTTTACCTCATTTTTCTTTGCTGCCTCAATGGACTCATAAGTCAGTATATATACTCCTCCAAGCAGCGTGGACACTCCCATTGTCACCGTAAAGAGGCACAGCAACATGTTTTTTAGACTCGATTCTCTGCTCATTTTATGACCTCCCCAAAACGTTTTGGTTTAAAATATTTGTTTAGCAACGGCACGACTGCGTTCATAATCAGAATGGCAAAAGAGACGCCTTCGGGATAAGCGCCGTAAACGCGGATCAGTACCGTAATCACCCCAATCCCCACGCCAAAGATCACCATTCCCTTTGGACTCATGGGCGATGTGACGTAGTCGGTAGCCATAAAGATGGCGCCCAACAACAATCCGCCTGTTAAGAGATGGAAGAGCGGATCGGCGTTTTGTTGCGGATTGATCAGCCACAAGATGCCGGTAAAGAGGGCAACCGTTACAAAGATGGTCAACGGAATATGTATACGAATCACTTTGCGGTAGAGCAGATAGGCAAAGCCCAGCAAAAGGGCAAAGGCGTTTGCCTCTCCCATGGAGCCCTCTATCTTGCCCCAAAGCAGGTGCCAATAAGAGAAGTCGTGCATGCCCTGCAGTTGATCCATCGACAATCCTGCTGCCAACCCCTCCTTGATGATGCCCAAGGGGGTAGCTCCCGTAATGGCATCAGAACCAACACGAAAGACACTTGCCGGTATCGTCCAGTCGGTCATCAGCACCGGAAAAGAGATCAGCAACACCACCCTGCCCACCAAGGCGGGGTTAAAGAGGTTGTTGCCCAATCCGCCAAAGGTCATCTTGGCAATCCCAATGGCCACTACCGAACCAATCACCACCATCCACCAAGGGGAGGTGGGAGGAAGATTCAGTGCCAAAAGGATGGCGGTCAAAAGAGCGGACATGTCAGACAGGGTGGAGGGGCCTTTGATCATATAGCGCCGGATCAAATACTCCACCCCCAAACAGGTGACGATGGCAACGGCAAAGACGGAGATGGCGCTCAATCCCATAAAGTAAAACGAGACCAACACCGCAGGCGTCAGCGCCAAAATCACATCGAGCATGATGCGGCGGGTGTTCTCTTTTCCAAAAAGGTGAGGCCCGGGGGAAATTAGTAGTTTTTTCATCCTCAGTTATCTATTTTCAATTATTTCTACGTTTCATGATTTGCAATACCTGCCCCCTTGAGAGGCGAATGATGTCCAACAGCGGTATCCGTGCCGGACAGCCATACATACAACTGCCGCACTCCATACAGTCAAAGATTCTGTTTTGCTCCAACTCATCCGTAAGGTTTGCAATGCCCAACTTATAGAGCAGGTAGGGTTCTAAGCCCAAGGGACATACATCCACGCACTTGGCACAGCGGATACAGGGGCCTTGGGGAGGTCGTTTGGTCTCTTTTTCGTTTAAGAAGAGAATGGCCGAACACCCTTTGACCACAGGCGCCTCAGCATGCGCCACCGGTTGTCCCATCATGGGGCCGCCCAGCACCATCTTGGCCACTTCTTCAGGAAGTTCCCCTACAGCCTTGATCAGCTCCGCCAAAGGAGTGCCTATACGCACGCAAAAATTCTTTTGCTCCTTAAGGCTGCGTCCGGTAATGGTCACCACTTTTTCTATAAGGGGTCTGTTCTTTTGTACCGCCTGATACACCGACAGCGCCGTGGCCACATTTTGCACCACCACGCCTACGTCCACAGGCAACCCCATCGAGGGCACCTGACGTTTTACCACCGCATCTATCAACTGCTTCTCTCCGCCTTGCGGATATCTTTTCTTTAGGGAAACCACTTGAATATGTGGGTAAGCTTTGGCCAACTCCATTAGATGGCGAATCGCATCGGGTTTATTCTCCTCAATGCCAATATATCCCTTTTGTACATCCAATGCCTTCATCATCAACTGCACCCCAATCAGCACCTCCATCCCGTGTTCCAGCATAATCCGGTGGTCGGACGTGAGGAATGGCTCGCACTCCGCTCCGTTCAGAATCAGACAAGTCGCCTTTTTGCCCGGAGGAGGAGAGAGCTTTACGTGGGTGGGAAAGGTGGCGCCGCCAAGTCCCACAATGCCGCAATCGGCCACTTTTTGGATAATCTCTGCCCCTGACAAATTGATGTTTGTGTTAACCTCGGGTGATGGATCGATCCCCTCC
>Ga0123353_10004778_pt1 | contig 17576 bp, 15 predicted proteins | sample TergutLab28metaG_3_FD_92763 | JGI IMG/M metagenome (GOLD analysis project Ga0123353, IMG submission 92763) | Labiotermes labralis P3 segment gut microbial communities from Petit-Saut dam, French Guiana - Lab288 P3 | ecosystem: Host-associated > Arthropoda: Insects > Digestive system > Gut ...
GATTTTTGAGATTGAAATGTTTCGTGATCATACACGAAACAAATCCCTTCCTTCCAAGTCAATTGATAAAGGAAATCGCCAACCCGTTCTAATCCTTCCCCAAAAAATTCGGATTCAAGAGGCGTTTTTTGGAGAACTTGTCCGGTTTTGATTTCGACTTTCCTTAGCGACGACTGGCCGCGTATACCGGTGCTTTCGTAGAGAATCCCATCGTAAAAAATTAATCCTTGTGTATAAGCGTTTCTATCGTGCGGATAAGTGGCAAGCGTTTTGAGGATCGGGTGTTTATCAGTATTCGGTGGCAATTCCTCGGCTGCCTCTATCAGCAATTGAGCGTTGCCAAAGAAAACCACACCCACAACGAACAGGAAAACACATATAAATCTCATTTTGTGGCTAAACTTAATTTTGGGTACCTCCATAAGATTGCTCCTTTATTTTCCAACCAATGGGTCTAAAACCCTCGCCTTCAGGCGAAACCTTTAGGTTGTTGTTTTCATTTGCTACAATGTAGGCTATGGAAGATTATCGCAAAAATTCACATAGTCGTTACGATATTAAGTATCATTTTGTGTGGGTGGCGGCGACAATTTTCAAGTTGCACACTAAACCACGAGCGTAAGGACTTCAGTCCGTAGCGAGTGGCGGCAACCCACCTGCTTCAGCAGGTGGTAGTTTAGTCTCATGAGACAAACAGGATTCTTACCGGATTTTCATTGAACATAACTTATTGCCGTGTTAACAGGTAAGTGGTTTTCAGTTTCTTTTGCCGTATTAGGGCTGCAGCACAACTAACCTCCTCCAATTTCCACAGCATCAATGGTAGCCATCCCCTCATTGGTCGGGAGGATTTGCATAGCCTCTGGATCGACATCAAAGAGTTCCGTTGTGGTTGTTTGAAAGACCTGGTATTTTTTATGGCTATTTTCAGGCGTCTCTTATGATTTTCTCGCCGTAATTTCCGCCAGTTACGAAGTAGTTGCCCTGAGATTTCGTGGTGAGCTCGTTATAATCTTCTACTTACCCATGGTACCAATCATTTTATCACAAACGCCGCGAAAAACAAGACGTGTTTCTTGACTCACACGGTTTCAATGCACCTGTCTTGAATTTCCTGCAATCCTCCGCTAAAATCAAGGGAGTCAACAATTTTTGTCCGATCCCCCCATTCCTTGTGGAGCCTCATCTATGAAAACGCAAACGCTTTTTGGGACGATGACCGTTCTATTTTTAATGATTTCCCCGGCTTTGGCTCAGGAGAAAGCCGCCGACCTCCTGTTTTCTGGGCCGGAACTGGATTTCTTCTGCAAATACATGCTCGACCGCGAGTTTGGCTTGGTCCCCGATGCCAGCGGCATCCGTCAACTGGACGGTGGAAAAGTCGAATCGGATTTCGACCGAAAAATCCGTTACGCCAACCTTGCCGTCACGCCGGGCGGGTTCACGTTCAATGCCCTGTTCACGATCAAGCAGACGAATTACGATCTTGATGCCAACGGAAAACGGATTTTGCCCGGTCGGGTGGTTGACAGTACCTTCGTCAGCAAGTATCTGTTTGGCCGAAGCGAAAGTTCCGGAAAGTTGATCGGACATGTGGAGGTTCTTTACAGCGATTCCTCGAATGCCAATTTGGGCATGGCCAATAACATGCTTCTCTTCATGGAGGGCGAAAAACTGGTGGAAGTACGCATTCCGGGCGGCTACTCCGATTTTTATGCCGCCGGAGGAAAACGTACGGCAAAAACAGCAAAAACCCGTACCGAATTCGCTGTGAAGGACGGAAAAATCTTCCGCACCAGCGTCTCGGACGTTTTTGAGGTCAATACGGAAACGCTGGAAATGACCCCCACCGGCGAGCAGTCCAAGACGATGGACTTTACGGAACTTGTCAGGGTTAAGTAGTTATTCTTTCACGAACCGCACACAGAGTTGTTGGCCGGACAGGTACTCCTGCCAGCAAGCCGGGCGGCGCACGAACGAATTCGATTTTCCACAGATTTTCACAGATACACACAGATTTTTGTTAGTATTATCTGTTTCATCTGTGGATAAAAATATTCCAGAATAATCTTGAAAATTTTAATCTGTTGCCAAAACAGCACTTACAACAAAATCCCGTGTTTTTCGTGCCGTTTGTGGAAGAAAAATAATAAAACTATGTCGCAAATGGGTGGCGTTTCGCTATAAGTATATTATCAAGGGCAACCAAATCGCCCGGTGAATCAAACAAAAATCACACATTCCCCCAAGGAGAAAAGTCATGAAAAATTCCATTTTTGCTCTGTTATTTGTCGTTTCCGTCGTGCTCGCCGGTTATGGTTTCAATGCTCAATCAGGCTTGGTTGTTTTTGAAGGAAACGGTCTTGAATTCTCCGCAACATCAGGGCATTTGGATGGCAAAAGTGATGACGGCAGTCTACAATCAACTAAAGATGCTGGCGCTCTACAGTCAACTAAAGACGCGGGTCTTCTACAATCAGATAAAGAGGGTCTTCTAGCTAAATGCGATGCTCTTTAAACTTAAAAGTAACGTTGTTTTGGGAAAAAGGCACCTTTTGGGTGCTTTTTTTGTTATACTACACTTATGAGATTTTTTTATTTTTCCTTATTACTAATTAGTTTTTGTACATCGTGTCTCCCTGCAAAAAATGAAAATAGACGGCATGTTTTGATTTACTATGCAAATGAGACGTCATTGGTGGGAGAATCTAAAAAGAATGCGGATATTCTTTTGGAATGGCTTTCCGATCTCAAATCAAATCCTATCGCTGAAAAAATAAGTCATCAAATTAACACAGATCAAGTGGATTTCCCCAAAGCTGTTGCTGAGGAACTTAATGAAATCGAGAATGGATTTCTTGCCGGCAAAGAGTTCGAGATAGTGATTTTTACTAATCAATTGGCGCAACAAAAAAAATATAAACGTAGCCTAAACAAGAAAATAGAAGAAGAAACATTAGAAGTACCCAAACAAGAACATTTTATTACCGAAGCCCAGCCTCTTAATACTCCGGAAATGTTAGAGCAAGCATTATCAATCGTTGAAAAAGTTTACCCTCCAAAAACTCATACCTATATACTAATAACAAAATCTCACGGAAGCAAGACTAAGGTCATTACCCCAAGATTGACTGCTGATCATCGAAATATTGAACGGGATAAAATAGAACTTTATTTAGATGATCATCCATCCGATTCCAGACCGGAACTCAAGATAAAAACAGATTTTGGCGTCACAAAAGAAAGATATATTGATCTTATTTCCAGTAAGAAACGAATGTTTTTTGATCTGGTATATATAGATTCTTGCGAGAGTATTCGGGGATTAACAGAATTACCTCAATTGCCTGCTAATGTTAGACTGCTTTATGCTCCTGATCATCCAATTAAATACAGAACATTAGATTATTCGGCTGTTTTTGACCGCTATGCCAACGGAATGTCGCTGGTCGAATCCATCAGCAAGGAACTCGATGAAAAAATCGGCATGGGACGACCGAAGAAATATCTTTCCAACTCGCCGTCCAATCGGTATCTCTACTTCCTCCCGCTGTTGCTTTGTTTTGCGTTTGCGGTGTATAAGGGTGTGAGGTTGATCCAACGGCGTAACAGTCAAAAAGCAAGATACAATGGATAAGTGATGTATTCCATGAAGCCAGCAATATCCTGACGACAGCATGAGCAAAAAAATTGCCCATTCGCTCCACGCCACCATGCTCTTGTTGATGGCCAGCACGTTGCGAAATATTTTTGCGAGTACAGCAGATGCTTGAGGAAATGTGAAGGTGTCACTTCGCCTCTTTGACAGCAAAATTCAGTTTTGGCAATGGATTAAAATTTCCAGAATTGTTCGTGGATTTCATGGAAGGAACGATTCCCGGGACGGTCAATTTCTCGGTCGATACGACGCTGGAAGAGCGGAAAACACTGCTGGCCGACGTGCCGCGACAGGCGCCGATCATCCTGTTCTGCAAGTCGAACCGCTGCTCCTACGCCGACGACATTGCCCGATTTTTGCGGCACAACGGTTTTGAGAACATGGTGATTTATCGTGACGGGTTTTCCCGGTGGAAGTAACAAAAACTGATTTTTAGAGTCTGTAGCATAAAGATGGGTGAAATTACAGTAATCTTTCGTAGTGGAGCGATAGGATCGTTTGGTTTCGCGGCGGGGATTGCATGTCGCGGAACATGTCGAGGGCGATTCGATGTTTGATATGAATCCACGTTCGTACACGATATACAGTCTTCTGCATTTTGCGAAAACGCCGATTGCCACGCTCCACGGCGTTCGACGTCGACGAGAGTTGCTTGTCGTCCAGGAAAAGCAAACTGCGATCCACCGTCGGCGATTCCAATTTCTTCAAGATCATCGACAAATGCTTAAATTGTTTGACACGCAATCGAAGTTGACGCAGTTTTTCCAATGCCGTTTGCGTTCGACATCGGCGGTCATACAAGCGATACACCTCATCGACGATCTCACGCAGCTTCCGCAACTCCGGCAAACCTTTCGTGATTTCGCGAAGTTTTTCACGTTCCTTCGGCGACAGAATTTTTTGAACGAACAAATAACGATGGTCGAACAACGCTCCAATTTTCGCCTGAATGCGTTCGTTTTTGCGGATCACGGCCTTGTCTTCCTTCGTCGTCGGACGACCGCGTTTGCTGCGTTTCGTCTTGGTTTTTTCGAGTTCGCGACGCACTTGAGCGACAACCTTCAGCACCGGTTTGTTGATTTCTTTTTTGACGTGGAACTCGCAGATTTGATGCGAAACACCGGGAAATACGGCACGAACCGGTTCCGTGTAGAGCGGAGAGCCATCCGTCGTGATACCTTGCACGGCAAGACCGCGTTCGATGAGGATGTTACGGAACGATTCCAAAAGTTCCAGAATGTCTTCGCTTTTCGGAGCGTGATAAAGAACGCGATACGTCAAACGTTTGTATTCGCGATTGTCAACGACGGAAAGAATGCAAAACGGGCCGTCATAGACTTCATCGACCGCGATGTAACCCGAAAAGTTTTCAAACGCCCAACGAAAGTAAGCGTCGGTTTCAATTTGCGAGCAACTTTTTTCCCCCGCCGCCTCGACCCAGTAGGGAGCAATGCGACCCGCAACTCTTTGAATCGTTGCGAAAGGCACGAAAACGCGATGATCACGCCATAAATGCCAACTCGCCGACCGATAGGGCAACCCATCCTCGACGACGACACGCACAGCCAACGCGACGACCTCGTTGGTGTAATCGGCTCGCGGCGCGGCGATGTCCGTCGTATCGACTTGAAAATACTTGTTGCACTTGCAACAATAATGAACGGAGTAACGCAATCGGATGTCGACCGGACGCCCCGAACCCGGATCGCCGAGATGATGCAGTGTGCGTTCCCGGATGTCGTGCCGCGTGGCGGGACGCTGGCATTCAGGGCAACGGTATTTTTGGGGCATTCGGGAACGTTGTTGAATTTTCGGCTTCGGCAAATCGGACGGATCAACGATCCCCTCCGTCGCGTCAGGCAGATACTCACCCGGTCCAGGCATGGAACATTCGTATCACTTCCACGAACAACGTCTTTATGGATTCGTGGAAACATCCGATAAGGATGAATGGTGGTGGAAAGTATCAGTGATCATCGCTGTGTCGAAGAGGCTTGGTGTTTGAAGAGTTCAAGCATGGGAACAGGTGTGGGGATTTTTCCATTGGTCGGGGAGGAGTTCACGCAGTTTTGCCAGTGACGAGAGGTCGGCGAGTTGATTGAGCACATCGACGAGGTATTCCCATTCGTTGAGTCCGTGACGTCGGGCACTGGAGAGGAGGCTCATGATGTTCGTGGAATTTTTCGCCGCGTTGGGACTTCCGAAAAAGAGCCAGTTTTTTCGACCGATGACGAACTCCTTGACGGTGCGTTCCGAAATATTGTTGTCAATACTCAGCCGCCCGTCGTCGCAGTAACGTCGCAACGCGGCTTCGTTGTTCAGCGCATACTTGCACGCCGATCCGAGCGGACTTTTGGGGAGAATTGCAGGATCAGCTAGACAATCGCGGCATCGCTGGAAAAGCGCATTCAGGATCAACACCGAGTCGCATTGACGACGGCGATAACGTTCACAGGCGGAGGAATCCTTGATCTCTTTTTCGATTTTGTAAAGTTTTCGATAGAGTTTCAGGAATTCGGCCACGTGAAACGGTTCGTTTTCTTCCGCCTCAACGAAATTCCGGCGACAGTGTGCATGACAGCCGACCTCCTTGGGTGGCGGGCATCTGCCATGCAGGCGATTGCTTTCGGCTTCCGTCATTCGCTTCACGTTGCTTCGCTTGCCTTTTTCAGGGTTGAACAGTGCGTCATAATTTTTGTGAGCATCACACTGAAGGAAACCGCCGTAACCTTTCAGAAATTCGTGAATGCCTTTCGCGGATTGGTTTTCCTGGAAGTCGAACATGTTGAACGGGTGTTCCTCATCGCCGACGTAGACGTAAAGATTGCCGCTGACACGACAATGATTTTCCTTAGGAATACGAAACGGAGCAGGCGAAGCGTCGGTGTTGACGCAGTGGCCGTTGAGAATTTCCTTTTTCGCGACCTTGATCACCGGCTCGATCATTTTGCCGACAACGTCGCGCCATCGGCAGACCGAACTTTCGGCGATGTCGAGCTTCATGTTTTTGAACATCCGCCTGACCTGACGGTAAACAGGAAGGTGATCGCAATACTTGTTGACGAGCACCGCCGCAATGAATTCCGTCGTGACCGATCCCTTGTCGATGGTACGGATCGGCATTTCAGTGATGATGATTTTGTTTTTGCAACAACGACACGTCCGTTTATAACGATGCCGGATGATACGGAGCACCTCACAGGCCATCGGAATGAAGTTGAGCACCTCGGTGACTTCGACGCCCATCGGTTCGAATGATTGACCGCAGCAGTCACAACAACATTCGTCCGGCGACAGATCGACATGCACGTCTCGACGAGGTATTTCCGGCGGAAACGGCTTGCGACCACCGCCACCATGCTTGCGTTTCGCTTTCGGCGCAGCAACGTCGGTGATATCACCCGACGGTTGATTCTCCGTCGATGTGTCCAATTCGCGATCTTTCTTTTTGCTCTTTTCCGATTTTTTGCCGAACAGCATCTTTGTCAATTTGTCGATTCGGGCTTTCAGATCGACGATCTCTTGCTCCAACTCCGACACTCTTGTCTTCAGTTGCGCATTTTCAATAACGAGTTCGTCGTAAGTCGGTTTGCACTCGGTGTCCATACCGTGAAGAATACAAAATCGTTGGCAACACGTCAATATCCATTGGAATTCGTGTTTTTCAGGGCAAAACGCTTTCGTTTTTTGACGACAATCGGTTCGATCCCTTCGAGAATCATCGCGAGTTGAGCCGCACTGATCGTCACAACGACTTTTCCTTCGCCGACCATCGCCACCGGCAAGCGGAATCGTCCCGCTTCGAGTCGCTTGTACCAGAGAGCATAACCGTCGTCATCCCAGTAAAGCATTTTGATCCGGTCGGCATTTCTGTTGATGAAAACGAAAAGATGCCCTGTCAACGGATCACGATGAAAATGATTTTTGACAATCGCCGACAGTCCGTCGAACGATTTTCGCATGTCAACCGGCTCGACGGCAATGTAAATCGGTCGTGAAACGCCGCTCAACATGGAACCGACTCAAGTTGACGAACGAGACCGACCAAAACATCCAACGCTGTTTCATTCGACAATCGCAGCGTCAAACCGCTTTGTGTCACGATCTCGTAATAACCGTTCCCACCACGCGGCGATTCTGTAAGCTCATCAATAAGCCGAACCGGAAGAAAAACTGGGGACGATTTTTTCGTTTTCCGGGTGACGTTCGACCGGCATTTTCCGACGTCTTCGGATGCAATGAAAGGGGGAGACTGGCCTTGGTCACCGCGTTCCTGAAACCGCGTCACCCAATGCCGCACCGACATCGGGGCGCACTCCAAGGTGCGGGCGACCTGCTGGATCGAATGCTTTTGTTCAAGGACCATCCGAACGGCCTTGAGCTTGAACTCCTCGCTATAACGACGCAATGAGGAATGAGTGACGGAAACGACCGGACTGGAAGAATGCGTGGACATCGGAACTCCTGAATCGGCTGAAAGTGAGATTTTGGAAAAAACAACAAAATCTCATATCGACCAATCCCGATCAACCCTAAATACGCTCTTCCTGGAAGGGACACGAAAATTCCTCCTTGAATAAAATATCCAAAGCGGCAATATGCCAAATTTTCCAATGTCTGTCAATACCTGTTCACCCATCTTTATGCTACAGTGTCGATTTTTGTCTTATTTCTCGTTCCGTATTTTGGACATCATTTGCCGTAACGCTTTTCACTTTCCACCGGAAGATCAAGTCGGCAGGTTTCGCTCGTCAACAGCGGAATCTCTTTTTTCGTCGGTTTTCTGAAAATCCGTAACCTTCTGAATCCGGTATCACGCAGTCGCAACATATACCGAAGATTTCAAACAAAAATCTCACACTAGACCGACACGACCATTCTGCGAAAATTTGGATAAAATTCGCATTTGATTCTGTTTTGATTTTAAATTTAACAGAATATCTGAATGTATGACAACAACGGATGGCCTTTTTCAAGACGAAAATGGTTTGCCATCAAAAAACTCCTTTCATGATTGAAGAAATATTCATTTTTAACATTTCCAAGAAAGTTTGAAAATTTTTTTATTTTTTTGGGACTTTTTCGAATGTTTTAGGGGAATAAGTAGGTAGTGGCAAAGACGATGAGACCATGTTCAACGTGAAAGTGGAATCGTTATGTCACAACAATTTTTTTAATGAAGGAGCTGAACTATGTCAGTAACTCATTCAAAGGTGGAGGCTGCGTTGCAGTCCCTTTCCAATTCCAATCCGAGTGGTAGCGTTGCCGACGGTACTCCCGGCACCACCGGCTCACCCTTGCTTTCTGTAGACAAGGATGGCCTCGTAGTCAGCGACAATTCTTCGGATGACAAACCAACAGAGGCGGTTAATGGATGTGGCTGCCGTGGTAATTGTGTTTGTTCAGAAAGTGAATAAACACTTTACCGCTCCGTTGTTCGGACAAGCCGGAATGAAACATCCGGCTTGTCCTTCAATCTTCGTGACAAAATAATTTTGGGAGAACCAGAACATGCATGAATTTTTTCGCCTCTTTATCCTCTTTACCTACGCGTGCCAATTGAGATGTTCGTATTGTTACGTTAATCATACTCCTGAGATGATGGCAAGAAGAACAATCGAGGCAATTTATCGTTTTGTTGAAAGGCTTGTGACACGTGGATTACAACATCTGCAAGTAGACTTTTTCGGCGGCGAACCACTGTTGTGCAAAAATCAAACTTATGAATTTTGTGCTCGATGTATAGACTTGATGGGTATGAATTTTACGGCAGGCATTACAACTAACGCTGTCGAACTTGACGCGTCGTGTTTCACAAGGCTTATTGATCTTAATTGTAGGCATTTTCAAATTACCCTAGATGGCCCTAAGGCGGTACATGATACTGTTCGTAAATATGCCGACGGTACTGGCACACACGATAAAATTATTGCAAATCTTAGCGATATGCGAAATCACCTCGGAGAATTCGAGGTTGTGATTCGCCTGCATGTCACCAAAAAATCATATACGTGGATGCCTGAGCTGATTGATGTTCTGTTACCAATCATTCAGGGAGATGAGCGGTTTGTCGTCGATTTCCATCCTCTCGTCAACCTTGGTGGGGCAAATCGTGAATCGAACGATCTATATCCGACCGACGAATACCTAGATGCCATGAACAAATATAGAAAATTGATTCCTGGGCATACGCCGTACTTTGATTTTGCAAATTCCGTCTGTTATGCCAGTCAACCAAATTCGTTTATATTTCTTCCCAACGGCGATATTGCCAAATGTACAGTATCCCTGGACAAAGGAGTAGTAGGACATCTCAATAATGACGGCACATTAAAGATGGATGCAAGAGTTTTAAGTGCTTGGTGTATTGGCTCTCACCTACAAAAAACAGGAGTAAAAGGGGAAAACGAGAATGAAGTCAAGGAGGCCTTGCGATGTCCTCGAGCGGTACTCGCGAAGTTTTGGAATGCCAGTAATCGTGTTACAGCAGTCACACATTGACCACCCTACCTTTGCACCTCGCGAAAACCGTTGACATCGAATTTGCGTTGCTGTAAACTGGTAGTAGAATCAAGTCGTTCAGCTTTCGGAAGCTAACTTTTTTTCAATCAAATCCAATTTTGAAAGATAAATTATGTCAAGTAAACCTAAACCAATTTCACTCAATGAAGCAATTTGTCGAGTCAAAGAAGCAAAGATCATATTATATGCTTTATGCGAGCATTTTAGTGGCAGGGTGGGTAATATGACTCTTCCCTTGAATGTACCTCCGAGGATATCCTGTTTACTTAAGAACGCCGTGTTCGAAGCTTTTTTTGAGTATTGTTTTCACAATGCAGCAAATTATGCCTCTAACCTCAATTTTGATTTCGTGCAAGAACTTGAGAAACGAGTAGTGCAATTTTGTGGCAGACTTGATTATCTTCACCGTGAAGTTTTAGATACTGTGAGTGGGATTGTTTTAAATGATCCGCGAATTCAAGGAATTGACAGTGATGCCGCAAACGAGATTGATAACCAAATTAACGATTTTACTAACCGTTATCTTGGAAATTGGGCATTTACTGGGTCAGAAACGGATATTTTTTGGAAAGACAAGGGGGATATCACTTTTTCTCTCAGTAAAAAAATACTCCAAAGAGCTCCATCAATTGATGAACGCACCGGACTAACACATTGTGCCAAATGGTTCACCCGAGGCTTAGATGACAATCTCATTTGTTCCTTTATCAGTAACAGAAGTTATTTGAAACCATTGTTGAAAAAAATCGGCAGTGGCTACCAGACTTTATATCAAGATGATATTGACGTACCTGACTGTGAGAATCCCAAAAAATCAGTAACGTATCACTTTGGCTTATCTTCTCTCATCTGGCAATTCACCGCCGCAAAGTTGGTGAATAAGTACGACCAATCAGTCGATGACAAAGCTAGTGATGCACTGGATAAATTCCTGAATAGTGTCCACCTCTTCAATCTTGGTTGCCAAAGGTGTCAAAATGATTCTATTTACACTGGCCTCGGCTGGATATACAAAATGATCGATTTTATATTATGCAGGCGTCGGTTGGATCAACAAAATGATTGATTTCGTACTCAAAATATGCCATAAATTTCACTTCACTTAACATCATTTCCTTTTGGGGGAGAAAATATAATGACAAAAAAACAAAATGAACAAATTCACTGTATAATCCAAGAACTCATTGACAAACATATAGTTCTCGAAGACGAAACAAATAATTATTGTTTACCAAGTGAAACGTGGGCTAGGTGTCGAGAAACCACCACCGACGCTGATAATCAAAGAACTCGAAAGTATCTCGAATCATTCGAGAAAAAATTTGCTGAAATGCAGTTTGACGAACTTGACAAGTTTCTTGAGGCCAGACCTGATGGTGACGAACCTTTTGAAGTTGTCATTGATGGATCAAAGAATGTCGAACCACAAAATGTTTCAGAAAAATCAAAAGTGGGTATAAAAAACACTTCGCGAAAACCATTCACCCCGGAGAGTTATACCTCGAAGAGTAACGCTGTCGGTCAACAACTGCTAACGTCTCTTGGTGACTCTCATGGTGGCGATAAACTAAAAATCGTAAACATGAAGCTGACACGCATTTCCGGCGGTGAAAAGCTGACGTTTCTGGAACTGGAAAACGTACAATTGGCAATATGGCACGGAGATAAGGCAATCATTATCAAACTGCCACCTGAATATACGGAGTATAAATTTGCAGTAAGAGTCGTCGAAAACATAAACGCACCTAGCAATACAGACAAGAAATACGTTGGAATTCCAGAACATTTGGATAAAGACACCTTTGCCATCAAATTTAACCTGTCTGACGTTTTTGATGAGGCGAAGTACATCCGTTTAACGATTTTTGACAAGTCCGATAAACTCATTGAAAGCATCATTTTTGAAATAACCAAAGAGAAAGAACAATGATCACAGGCATTGTTGCCTAAATATTTAAAAACACGGAACCAACGTCCCCCCCCCTTTCCGTAATAGGTGTAGTCAGGTTCGTTAAAACCACTCAAAAACACCCTTTTACGGAGCAAACCATGAGCACGGAAGCACGCACGGCGTTCAAGATCAGAAACTGGGCAAAATATAACGAGGCGTTGGTCAACCGATTCGACGTGACGTTTTGGTTCACCGAGGACATTTTGTCGCAATGGAAGCACGAAAACGAAAATCAGGGCCAAGGCCGACCGTTCACGTTCAGCGATTTGGCCATCGAAACGCTGCTGACGATGCGTGAGTTGTTTCAACTGCCGTATCGCGGCACGGAAGGTTTCGGACGTTGGGTGTTGAGCGTCATGCAGATCGACTTGGCGATTCCAGGTTACACGGCCCTTTGCAAACGAGCCAAAACATTGGCCATCGACCTTTCGATCAAGAAAAGACGTGGTAAAATCAACGTCATCGTTGACAGCACCGGCTTGAAAGTGTTCGGCGAAGGCGAGTGGAAAACTCGCACACACGGCAAAAGCAAGCGTCGCACGTGGCGCAAGTTGCACCTGATGATCGACGCGGACACGCAGGAAATCGTGGCCGACGTGCTGACGGATAACAGTGTGCATGATTCGGAAGTTGTTTCGCCGTTGCTGAAACGAACACGCAACAAGATGCGACGTTTTTACGGCGACGGTGCGTATGACACATGGAAGGTTCGCGAGCCGTTGGAACAACGCGGCATTGAGCAAGTGATCCCACCGCAAAAAAACGCGAAGATCAAGCGACACGGCAACAGCCAACAACCGCGTTTGGAACGTGATGATGCGATTCGCAACATTCGGCGATACGGACACAAAGGCTGGAAACGTCGCATCGGCTACCACCGCCGCTCGCTGGCCGAAACCGCGATGTTCCGTCTGAAAACGATCTTCGGTGGCCGATTGAAAAACCGGCTCATTGAAAATCAAAAAGCGGAAACAAAAATCCGATGCAAATTACTGAACCACTTCACAAACCTCGGTTTGCCGGAGTATTTTTCAAAGTAACTTTAGGAAACAACGCCATGATCACATCCCAACCATTTCACGAGATTATCACTGCAATGCTCATGCAACTGGAAGATGGCACAGGTACAGCACATTATAAGGATTGCCGTCGATGCTTGAGAGGACGGAGTATCTTGGATTTTATTAATAGACACGAGCGCGCAATCCTCATTGTACTTCTGGAGCGAGCCCTCCTTTTTGATCACGAAAATGGCCGAGACGTTTCGCAAGATGGGGAAAACCTCGAAATTGAGGATGTCGACAACTTCACCGTTACCACACAACCGAAATATCCGGAGTTACTTAATACGTTTCGCAAAGATACAAAAATACATCTTGGTGAACAATCGTTTGATGTTTCCAAGCTTAGTGATCTTATTGACGATTTCATTCAACGTGCCTTACTGGAGTGGGTAAAAAGCCAAGAAACCACGATAAAAGATTATTATGAGAAATCTTTTGATAATACCAGCAAAGATTTAGAACCCAATCAGGACGTAGCTGATCCTAAAACCCAGAAAATTGCCTCAGAATCAACCTTTGTGCATTTTCAGTTTTTTGAAGACTTCCTTTTGTACTGGGGAATTCAGGTCAGTAAAAAAAGTGCTAATGATATTTTGGACAATTTGAGATCGGAAAGATTTCGAATTGAAGGAGACAACAGGCAATATTTGGGAATATTCGAGCTTGTAGCACAAATCGCCACCTATTATACAATACCTGAATTCGCATCGGATATCTGCCAGATTCTTTGGGAGAAAGCGGTAAAAAAGCCGCTATTGTATACGAATGTGGTTGAACTGAGAAACAACTTTGAGAAAGAATATTACGCATGTTTTCTGAAACATTATATCCATCAGCTTCCTCGAAATATGCCGGAGATACCCAAAGTGGTCTCGGTAATTTGGGAGATATGGCTTCAGATTCGCCCGGAAACCATGACATCCTGCGAATTCTACAATCGGATTTCGGGGATAGCAATTTCAGCGATTGATAAACTTGCAAATTACGTATTGCATTTTTCCGGGAACGAAATGATACGTCCGAAAATTGACGAGCAGCTTTTTCGTTATCTGGAAGGTTATGCGGCAAAAAGGATTCTTGATTTTACCTACCAGGATATGCACTGTTCAACCGGGGGAACTCACTCTTCAGAAAACATGGGTGGGGATTATGATGAGGATAATGATCAGAATGGCAAGTTTGATCAAAACCGCAGTTTCTTCGATGATCTCGATCCGACAACTGTTGAATTTGAATTTGGAATGGAAGTAAAATCTCGGAATCATTTACCATTTCGTGAAAACAAAAGTCAACGAGGCAGCTTGTCTCCAGTTCCATTGTCTTTTCCAATTTGTAAAGCTAATTCCAGGAATTTATTGGATGAAAACCATGAGGATATCTATGAGGATTTGATCAGCACACTTAAATATCAGGATATATTCAAACAGTTTAATAAATGTGTTTTTCTCTTCTCTTTTGCCTTTCCTAAAACAACTCAAAGAGTTCATGCTCTCGTTTGGTTGCGCGATGGTGATGAATCCTATTCGCTCGAAATAGTTGTCGATCCTTATGATTATCCCGATAGGTACGATGGAATCAAAGATATTACAGCCAATAATCTGGACGGTTGGATGAAAACGGTTGACGATAATCTCAAAGCCTTGGGACAGAAAAAATCTACGGAAACAGTGGACAAAGATATTGATCCTATTTTTGAATCCTTTCGCAAAGCATACCAAGTAATTATCAAAGAACTTAAGAAATCGTTTGACAGTCAGATCGACAAATTGATAGCGACGATGCTCAACAAGACGGGAACTGTTCCAAAAGATTGGAGCGACTACGATTTGGTAGTCGTTCCATGCTCCATCATGCGTTGTGCTCCTTATGAGCTTCTCGGTGATAAATACAAATTGGGACATTTTTTTAATTCGATTACACATGTTCCATCCTTGAGTATTTTGCAACATTGCTACCGGAATTCCATGAAGAGTTTACCTTCTGAAAAACTTCGCGTTCGTGCAGTTGGATGGGATAACAAAGAGAAGACTTCGACAACACCGAGTGAAGGTATCAAGTATTTTTTTGAGAAACTCACAGCAATTTGTCTTGAAAACGATATCGATTTGAGAACAGCGTCTGAATACCCGATGGCCTCACTGGAGAGAACGAACCGCATGTTCGGCGAAAGCAGCGATGTGGGAGTGCTTTTTGGTCATGGTTCCTCAAATGGTTTTCGATTAGCAAATGCATATTTTCCTTCAAATGCGTCGAAATTTCCGCCGATGATGCTCTTGATCTCCTGCATCCTCGGTCGGCTCGAAACAAAGGACGGCTACGATTCCTTCGTTCCATTGATTGCGTCTCCCATGCTTTCGATGTTTTTGAGAAAAGATTCACCTGCTTGTGCCATAGGTGCTTTTAGTCGCCCGGTTCCAACCGGCCCGGCTGCATTATTTTCGACGGAGTTATTTGAGACTTGGTTAGCCCATTACCGTTTACAACCTTTTGGATTCGCCAGAGCCCATAACGCTTTGTTGCGCATATATAACGATGAAATTGATTCGGTTCTTGAGCCGAATTCGAAGGTTGAGTCCAGCGTTTTGCTGAGAGTTTTTACCTTGCTTAGTTTCAGGATGTGTGGTATTCAACCCATATCATCATAAAGTCAATCACAAAAATTTTTACAGGAGAACTTTGCCATGTCCAAACACACTTATTTATTACGGTCGTTAATTGTTGTCATATTGATCGCACTAATGACGCATTGCTTTTTGCTTGCTGGGCCTCCGTTTCTCAAAGCAAATTCGCCAGTTACATGTAGAATATTGAGCGATACCAAAGAATGGGAAGAAAAGTATTCACCGGCTAGCAGGGAACCTGGAATGATTCTTTCCGCTAGGAGTTTCGACGATATGTTTTTTGATCGAACGGTCGGGGGCATACTCATTGGCCGGGTTCCTAACGGCCAACCACCCGTTTTAAAGGACAGTACGGGTATCAAAATCACTTCATTTGAAAAAATTATCGATTCGCAAGGCGTGTTCACCAAGGTCGAGCTGACACTGACCGACAACAACGGCAAAACGGCCAGTTTTCAAGTTGCGCCAGACATTTTCCATGCTGCCGTTGCAGTTGCCATTTCACGCGATGGGGTGCTGTACACAATGAGAGATCAGACTGAGGGCATTAAACCGCACGGAGTATTGAGGAACCACAAGCTGGTTTGGCCGTTGGCTCAAGTGGATTTGTATTGCGATTTTAGAACAAATGAGGATCGGAAATTGCAGAGAGATAGAAGCGAAGCAGTTAACACGCAGTTGAATCGCAGTTTTGCTTGGCTTCCGGCTGTCGTGGAATCAAGATGGGAACTGAACCTTGACTCTGTAACAAATGGAAATTTCCGATTCATTGATCGACCAGTGGCCGATAAGCCGACGGATATTGAATATCTCAAAGTAAACGAGGCAAAATGTGTGATAAATATTTCCAGTGCCATTTCTAAGGTTTTTGGCATCGCAAATGAAGATGCAAACATGAAAGTCATTGAAGACCTTATTCAAACTCACCGTGTTTTCGATTCGTTTATTCGTGGCTATTTGGATTTCGAATTTAACATAACTTCACAAGATGAAACTAAATGGAATGAATTGTTTGAAGAATGCTTCGAGAAATACAACGCAGGAAAGGAAAAAATTCCAATGGACTATAATGATGGTGATTTCATTGAGCAAGTCATATCCAAAATTAGAGTTTCGGTAAAGAATCAAGCAGATCGCGGAAATTCTGAAGCAAAGAAGGTACATGATGAAAGTAGATGGTATGGCATTTTCTGAAAAACGTTGGATAAAACCGTGACAATCGTACTGCGTGTCGCACATCCAGCACACAGTACGGTTTTATGGTTCCACTGTATATTGATCGTATAACACGGTGTGGTTGTCCAGTAATGTTCATTTTCAAAGGTGCCAACTTTCGTGCCATCAAACTCAACACGTTATGTCGAATAATGGCCAAGTTTGCCACATGAAAAAACGCTTTATCAGCGAACAGCCGTTCGCTATAAGCCATTTATCCTTTGTAAGTTACGGTCACAACTCGCGAGATTTTGGTACCTGCACATTGCACCGTCTCTTAATCCGTGGGTCGTTGGTTCGAGTCCAACAGGGGGTATTTTTCTTTTGACGTAACTCTAAAAGTGTCAATCGTTTACGCTAAAAAATTATCGTTGCGTTAATGTTTTTTGATAACTGTGCAATGTTTGGGTGACCGGCTGGGTGCCGACAAGTTCGTCGCAAAAAGGTAAACGATCCAGGAACTGCATGGGTTGACAAAACGTGGAGAATTTTATCCGCACGGGGTGTGTTATTTGCTTTGTTTTTCCCAGCGGTCGGGGAGCATA
>Ga0123353_10004779_pt1 | contig 17575 bp, 15 predicted proteins | sample TergutLab28metaG_3_FD_92763 | JGI IMG/M metagenome (GOLD analysis project Ga0123353, IMG submission 92763) | Labiotermes labralis P3 segment gut microbial communities from Petit-Saut dam, French Guiana - Lab288 P3 | ecosystem: Host-associated > Arthropoda: Insects > Digestive system > Gut ...
ATATCCACCGACATTGTAGCCGCCGACGCCGCCGCTGCAAAGATTTTTGGCAGAGAACCGGAAACCGTCGCTCACATCCGTATTGCCAATCAAATGGGTTTTGGCGAAATAGACCTTTCAAAATTGAATGTCAACAGAATAAAAGTCTGAAGTTTGAAGTTTCCGAAACATTGAACTTGAAACCTCAAACTTGAACACATGCAACGTCATTTAAAACTTTTTCGTTTGGTTGTTTCGATAGTCATGCTGGCAGCTATCGGCTTTCTGTTTTTGGATTTTAGCGGGACAGTTCCTTCAGCGTGGTTTCGTGGTCTCACATGGTTACAGTTTGTGCCGTCATTGATCAAATTCACACAACTCATCGGGCATGGGCTGGCGGTTACGGCTTATGGTTTCATCGTGGTACTCATTCTCACGCTGCTTTTCGGGCGCGTTTACTGTTCATACTTTTGCCCTTTGGGAATTTTTCAGGATGTTACGAGTTGGTTCTCAAAGAAAGCGAGAAAAAAATTCCGCTTTCGTTTTGCTCCGCCAAAAACATGGTTACGATATACCATACTTATCATTACCTGCCTATCGTTATTTGTTAGCGGCATTTTCCTGATCAATCTGTTAGACCCGTACAGTAACTTCGGGCGATTTGTTTCCGATTTGTTCCGACCGTTGTATATGATGGGCAATAATCTATTGGTAAAGATATTACAATCCATGGGATCGTATGTCTTATATCCTGTAACGGTGGTTAAAACAAATCCTTATGCCTTGATAGTTCCAGTAACGATGCTTGCTTTGGTCATCTGGCTTTCGGTACGTAAGGGGCGACTTTACTGCAACACGGTTTGTCCGCTGGGAACGCTGCTGGGGCTTGTATCGAAGGCGTCTCTGTACAATATACGTTTCGATAAAACGGGATGCAACCGTTGCGGGAAATGTATGTTCGTCTGCAAATCACAATGTATTGACGTTAAAAACATGGAGGTTGATTTCAGCCGGTGCGTAGGATGCGGTAATTGTTTGAAATCGTGCGACAAAAATGCAATTCGTTATTCGCTTTCGCGAAAGCAAAAAAGAAATGAAGAACTGTCGAAACCGGATTTCTCCAAGCGTAACTTCATTGCAGGAAGCGCCCTCTTCGTTGCTGCACTGAGCGGGTTTTCAGTTCCGGCAATTGCTCAGAATCGCCGCCGCAGAAGAGGTGGAAATGAGGGAAATGGAAGAAGTAGAGGAAAAGGGGGAAATGGTCAGGGGCATCATACAGGTCTTCACTACATGCTTGGGGAACACGTGGCAACTCCTCCCGGTTCGCACAACAGACGACATTTTACAACTGCCTGTACCGCCTGTCATTTGTGCATAAGCGCTTGTCCTACGGGTGTGTTGAAGCCATCGCTTTTTGAATATGGCTTTTTAGGTATGATGCAGCCTTTCATGGATTACGATGCAAGTTTCTGCAACCACGAATGTGTGAGGTGTACCGAAATATGCCCCAACGGAGCAATTTTGCCCTTGACGGTCGAAGAAAAACTGACCACGCAGATCGGCGTTGTCCGGTTTGAGAGGCATAATTGCATTGTGATAACCGAAGGAACTTCGTGCGGTTCGTGTTCCGAGCACTGCCCTACCAAAGCCGTCAGAATGGTTCCTTACAGGGGAGAATTGACCATCCCTGAAATAACTTCCGATATTTGCGTTGGTTGCGGAGCCTGCGAGTATGCCTGTCCCGTAACCCCCTACAAGGCTATCGTAGTTGATGGTCTTTTGGAACACCAAGTGGCTCAACGACCTGATGAAGATGAATTGGAAGAAAAGCCTTTAGAAGATTTCCCATTTTGACGGATTAGTTTTTCATAGTCAGAGATCAGCAGATTTGAAAAATTTTACCTGTTGATGTAACGAAATTATTTTTTTCTGATCATCCGAATTATTCCAAATAATTCTTTTACTTTTGTGCGAAAAATCATTCTATATATCAAAATAATACATGGAATATAATACCCTTCAAAAAAAATTGATTCTGCCCGAATATGGTCGTCATGTGCATTTGATGGTGCAACACGCTATAAAGGTTAAGGATCGCGATCAAAGGAATATTGCCGCTCAAACCATCATTGGCGTGATGGCAAACCTGATGCCGCATTTGCGGGAAACCCCTGATTTCAAACATAAATTATGGGATCATCTGCATCTTATCTCCGAGTTCAAATTAGATATAGATGCGCCTTATCCGTTGCCTTCGCCTTCCGAAATGGTTGAAAAGCCCAAAATAGTACCTTATCCGCAATCGCACATACGCCAGAAACATTATGGAAAAATTTTGACTGACATGATTCGTGAAGCCGGGAAATTGGATGATACACCGCAAAGAGATACGCTTATCCAGTTGCTGGCAACACAAATTAGAAAATCTTATTCCGCATGGAACCGGAGCGAAATCAATCCAGAACAAATCATTCAGGATATTTGGGATATATCGGACGGAAGAATCGTTCTGAACCCCGAAATGGTACAGTTTACCGAAACCAATAATGTGAGGGAGTCTCAGCCATCGTTTCAGGGAAATTCGGGAAAAAACAGAAAGAGAAAATTTGTCGGATCGAGCAAAAGAAAAGTTTGAGGTTTGAAGTTTATGGCAACATTCGAAATCAAAGGAGGACAAAAGTTATACGGGAATTTACATCCGCAAGGCGCTAAGAATGAGGCGTTGCAGGTGATATGCGCCTGTTTGCTGACCGATGAAAAGGTTGTCATTCGCAATATACCGGGCATCCGGGATGTGCATGTATTAATGGATTTGCTGCGTGATTTGGGCGTAACGATTACCCAACTCTCCAACAACGATTTTGAGTTTTGTGCAAAAGATGTAAACGTTGATGCGCTCAACGATCCCAAAATTCAAAAAAAAGCAGCTGCACTGCGCGGTTCCATCTTGATGATCGGTCCATTACTGGCTCGTTTTGGCAGGGGAGTGATTACCCGCCCAGGTGGAGACAAAATCGGACGGCGACGATTGGATACCCATTTCATCGGATTTGAAAATCTGGGCGCCGATTTTACCTACGACGATGCTAATGGTTGTTTTCATGTGAAAACCAAACAATTAACCGGATGTTATATGTTGCTTGACGAGGCATCAGTAACCGGAACCGGCAACATTCTGATGGCAGCCGTGATGGCAAAAGGCGTTACAACCATTTTTAATGCCGCCTGCGAGCCGTATATTCAGCAACTTTGCCGAATGTTGAACCGCATGGGGGCAAAAATCAATGGCGTGGGTTCCAACCTGCTGACCATCGAAGGGGTAACACAGTTGGGTGGTTGCGAACACACGCTTCTGCCCGACATGATCGAAGTTGGCAGTTTCATCGGACTGGCTGCCATGACAGGTTCGGAAATTACCATCTGTAATGTCGGTTATGAACATCTTGGCATTATTCCGCGCTCGTTCGAACGGCTGGGTATCGTACTGGAACGCCGCGGCGACGATATTCATATCCCTCAGCTCACAGAATACAAAATCGAAACATTTATTGACGGTTCGATCATGACCATTGCCGACGCCATCTGGCCCGGACTGACTCCCGACCTGTTGAGCGTTTTTCTGGTGGTAGCCATTCAGGCAACGGGAAGCGTGCTGATCCATCAGAAAATGTTTGAAAGCCGTTTGTTCTTTGTGGATAAACTGATTGACATGGGCGCGCGCATCATCCTTTGCGATCCGCACCGTGCAACCGTCATCGGGCTGGGCAACAGGCAACGCCTGAAAAGCACTACAATGACCTCACCGGATATTCGCGCCGGTGTGGCCTTGCTCATTGCCGCTTTGAGCGCCGAAGGCACCAGCGTCATCCACAATATTGAGCAAATAGACCGTGGTTACGAGAATATAGATATCCGCTTGAATGCCATAGGAGCAAGGATCACAAGAATTGAAAAATGATTGCCGCATTCCCCGCAATGACCGGTACTCATTGGAATATTGCGCTCCTCGCAGTTACGAAAAAAATAATTAATCATCAATCAAAAATCAAAAATCAAAAATTCTAAATGTCATGAACGCGAGAAATTTAACGTATTCCTTCATTTGTATGTTCGTAGGTGCATGCTTCGTATCATGTAACATGAGTTCCAGTTCGTTCTCGTATTCGCATGGAAAAGCCGGCGAAGTGCTGATAGTGATGAAAGAAGACCTTTGGAAAGGCGCTTGCGGCGACTCTGTCCGAAGTTATCTCACAGAACCGGTCATGGGACTGCCTGCTCCGGAACCTAACTTTACCTTATCGCAAACTACTGAACTGACCTCAATAATGCAAAAATTCCGAAATATAGTGATCTTCAATATTGATCCGGGATATGAAACGTCAAATTTAAAATACAGATCGGACGTATATTCCAAATACCAGTTGATTTTCAACATTGATGCGCCTTCGGCTGATTCTGCCATCGCCTGCATGTACAAAAACAAAGATTTGATCACTGCCCGCTTTTTATTGAAAGACAGAGACGCCATTATTGATGATTATAAGAGAAGTGTATCTGGACAGATTTTTGCGAAAATGAGTAAAAAAAATCAGGTAGATATTATTATCCCAAGTTCCTATTCTTTTTATAATGAAAAAGAGGATTTTGAATGGATCAAACGTGAGGAAGGCGAACGGCAATGGCATATTCTGATATGGAAATATCCATATCTGCGGACAAGTCAATTAGATACCGACAGTCTGATTTTCAAGATGAATGCCATGACGAGGGAAAATGTACCCGGTCCGACCACCGGCTCTTACATGGCTGATGAACCCACCGTTCCTCCCTTTGTAAAAAGATTTGAGAAAAACGGCGTTTACACCGTACAGATGAATGGATTATGGCAGACTGAGAACGCCTATATGGGTGGACCTTACGTTAGCCAGACTATTGTAGACACTAAACGTGGACAATTGGTTACCGCACATGGTTTCGTATTCTATCCCAACCGCGACAAACGGCAAATGATACGGCAACTCGAAGCCATCCTGTATACCATGACGCCAACGGATTAATACGCTGTCAGGTTCAAAATACTTCCGGAAAATAGATTATGTGAAGGTATTCTACAGAATGTGGAATCACCCATTTTCGCTGTTTTCCCCTTTTCTCATTTTCCCGGTCTTCCTCGCGAGATAAAGCGCTGCAATGGTCTGTTGTGGTTGATGACGGGAAATATGCCCGATTTCACTAGCCGCACATCTTCGATGACATAAAAAATAAGAGGATCAAATTCTCTGAGTATCTTTTCTGCACGCTCGGAAGTTTTCCGGTTGATGACCGTATATAAAATATTGGTTTTCCCTGCCGAACCGTCGCCTTCTACAATAGTAGTGCCAAATCCAGCCTCATTCAGATTTTTCTGTAAGGAAGCAATGTCTTTCGATGAAAAAACCTGTATCAGTTGCGAACCAATCGCGAGTCGTTCCTCAATGAACATCCCGATATAGTTGCCGGCAGCGTATCCACCGGCGTAGGCAAGATATCCCACCAAACCGTCTACATTTTTCAGTATCTCGCTGATGACAACGATCCAGATGAACACTTCAAAAAATCCAAGTATGGGTGCAATATTTTTTTTCCCTTTGGAAACAAACACGATACGCAAAGTGCCAAGGCTGACGTCGCAGATACGGGCAAAAAATATGATCAACGGAAGAATAATGTATTGATATATTTGCGGTTCAAAAAAATCACTCATAAAATACAAAGATTTAAAAATCAAAAAAATAAATACTTAAAAAATCAAAAAAAATGTAATTCTGGAATTATTGAATCCCTGAATTTTTGAATTCCTGTAGTCGCTTTTTCGCGAATGACAGTGATGTTTCTTCCCTGATAGGAAACCTCATTTGGGTCAATCAGGTAGATGGAGGCTTTACGATTGGCATATCCTACCAAACCGGCTGCTGGATATACATTCAGAGATGTACCGATAATGAGTAAAATATCGGCAATGGAAACCTTTTCGGCAGCCGTTTCGATCATCGGCACCGCTTCGCCGAACCAAACGATATGCGGACGTAATTGACTGCCATCCGGCGCTTTTTCACCCCATTCTATCGTACGGTATCCTACTTCAACAATTAGGTTTGGGTTGATGGAACTGCGCGCTTTGGTCAGTTCGCCGTGAAGATGGATAATGTTTTTGCTTCCAGCGCGCTCGTGAAGGTTATCCACATTTTGCGTTACCACAGTTACTTCAAAATCCTTTTCCAGTTCGGCTAAAATTCGGTGTGCTGCATTTGGCTCAACTTCTCCTAACTGTTTGCGTCGATCGTTGTAGAAACGCTGCACCAGATGCGGGTTATTAAGCCAACCCTCAATGCTGGCTACCTCCATCACATCGTATTGCTCCCACAAACCTCCCGAATCGCGAAAGGTGGTAATGCCGCTCTCGGCGCTAATTCCAGCGCCGGTTAATGCTACTAATTTTTTTCGGTTTTTCATTCTTAAAATATAAATGAAATGCAAAGTAACCCATTATTTTTATAATTTTAAATCAACCCAGCTATCTTTATTTTTTTCTTTGTTATCATCTTCCCATGTTTGTCATTGATCACAATTGCAATTTTCCGGTATTTCCTCAATATCTGTTCGCGTTCGTACAGTTTAGTAAATTCTACCAGAAAATCGTAACCGGTTTGTGGCGACAGACCGAGCGGGAAAATATGTTCATCGCCGGGCGCCACGATCTTGAATTTTCGTCGTTTCATGCGTGGCTGAAGAAATTCAATGACCGGCGCGTCAATTTCTGCTATTGTGTTACGGATATTTCTAATGCTGACCGACATTTTCAGTCCGCCAGAGTACCAAACCTTTTTTTTGATACGTAGAGGATTATTTTTCCAACGAAAATAAACACGCCTCAGCAGGAACACGCACAACGCCGTCAAAATCAACATTACCAACCACAACATGCGTTCACTGGAGGGAGACATGTATTTATTAAGAAACATGGCTTGAAACGTCAAACTTGAAACTTTCATCAATCTGATGTATTGCCTGTCGGATAATAGAAGCCGGACATGCCAGATTCATCCGCATAAACGATTCGCCTTCCACGCCAAATTCACGTCCTCTGTTCAATCCCACTTTTGCTTTTCGGATAATGGTATCGTACAGCATATCGCCCGAAAGACCGGAAGGCGAAAAATCTAACCAAGCTAAATAAGTTCCTTCGGAACGGATATATTGCACGTATGGTGCGCGCGTTATCCACTCGTCAATGATGTTGAAATTGGCATTGAGGTAATTCAACAAACCGTCCAACCAGCTGTCGCCGTATTTGTAAGCGACTTCGAGAGCAACTGTGCCGAAAATATTACCCAGTCCTATTTGCAAACCATCACGTATTTTTTCAAATTTTGCTTTCAGTTCAGGGTTTTCAGTAAACGCCAGAGATGTGTTTAATCCCGCAATATTGAAGGTTTTGCTTGGCGCAACGAGCGAGACAGTAAGCGCTGCTATTTCGGGAGAAATTTCTGTAAATGATGGACACGGTTCATGCCGGAGCATAAAATCGGAATGAATCAGGTCGCATACTACAATGATCCTGTGTCGAACGCAAATCTCTGCCATCTGTTCCAGTTCCTGCCGCGTCCAGATTCTGCCTGCCGGATTGTGCGGATGACAAAGGATCAGCATTTTTGTTTTCCGGTCAATCACGTTTTCCAAATGATCAAAATCCATTTCATAATTATTGTTTCTTTTGACCAAGGGATTACACACAAGTTCGCGTCCGTGATCCCTGATGGCAGCATAAAAAGGCGGATATACCGGCGTTTGTATAATGACCTTATCACCCGGATCGGTAAATGCCAATACGCTAAAATTGAGCGCCGGAACAACTCCCGGAGAAACGGACAACCACTCAGGCTGTATCGTCCAGCGATGACGTCGTTGCACCCAATCAACCGCCGATTGGAAAAACGACTTCGGCTGTAACGTATACGCATAAATCTCATGATCGGCTCGCGCTTTGATGGCGTCGGATATTTCTTTTGCAACACGAAAATCCATATCGGCAATCCACATCGGTATCACATCCGTCGTACCGAAAACTTCGTTCAAAGCATCGTATTTTACCGATGATGTACCACGCCGATCAATTATTTCATCAAAGAAAGCAAATGAATACACGTAAAATATTTTTTTTCATAAATAAACCAATTTTTACTATGCTGCTTTTAATTTATTAGCGTTTACGCGATCAATCTTTTCACGCGCTTCAAGGCAGGTTATGGTGATTTCCTTTTCGCCCGACGAGGGAACATCATACATCACATCGGTCATAATGATTTCGCAGATGGAACGAAGTCCGCGTGCGCCAAGTTTAAATTCGATTGCTTTATCCACAATCAAATCAAGTACATCGGGTTCAAAATGTATCCGAATGTCATCAATCTGGAAAAGTTTTTGGTACTGCTTGATGAGCGCATTTTTCGGTTCGGTAAGAATGCTGCGCAGCGCATCTCGGCTGAGTGGATTGAGGTAGGTAAGCACCGGCAAACGTCCGATAATTTCGGGTATCAGTCCGTAGGATTTAAGATCTTGCGGAGCGATGTATTGCATCAAGTTGTTACGGTCTATCTGTTCTGTTTCTTTTGCGTTGTTGTAGCCCACTACGCGCGTGTTGAGTCGTTGCGCAATTTTACGTTCAATACCGTCAAAAGCGCCGCCACAGATGAAAAGGATGTTTTTCGTATCTATGGCAATCATTTTTTGTTCGGGATGTTTGCGTCCACCTTGCGGCGGAACGTTCACTACAGAACCTTCGAGAAGTTTGAGCAATCCCTGCTGCACCCCTTCGCCCGATACATCGCGGGTAATAGAGGGATTGTCGCCTTTGCGCGCTATTTTGTCCAATTCATCAATAAACACAATGCCTTTTTCGGCGGCGTCCACATTGTAGTCGGCCGCCTGCAACAGTCGCGTGAGAATACTTTCCACATCTTCGCCCACATAACCGGCTTCGGTAAGAACGGTAGCGTCAACGATCGTGAACGGAACGTGTAACATTCGTGCAATAGTACGGGCAAGCAAGGTTTTCCCCGTTCCGGTTTCGCCAACCAAAATAATATTCGATTTTTCAATTTCTACATCATCGTCCGATTTTTGATGCTTGGGCTGCAACAATCGTTTGTAGTGATTGTACACGGCAACTGCGAGGTACTTTTTGGCTTCGTCCTGCCCGATGACGTACTGGTCGAGAAACCACTTGATTTCCGCCGGTTTCATCACCTTCATTTTACCCAAATCCAGCTTGCCCTGCTTCTTCATTTCCTCGCTGACGATCTGGGAAGCCTGCTCCACGCAATTTTCACAAATATGTCCTGAAATACCGGCAATCAGAACGTTTACGCTCCGCCGGTCTCTTCCACAAAACGAACACCGATCAATATTATTCCTGAAATTATTCATTCTTATTTCTTTTGTCTGATCAGGATTTCATCTAAAAGCCCGTATTCTTTGGCTTCATTGGCTGTCATCCAGTAATCGCGATCTGAGTCTTTTTCGATGGTTTCAAAAGGCTGTCCTGTATGCTCAGAAAGAATAGAATACAATTCCTTTTTCAATTTGACAATTTCCTTGACGGTGATTTCCAGATCAATAGATTGTCCCTGCATACCACCCGACGGCTGATGTATCATCATGCGCGAATGTCTTAATGCCGAGCGCTTACCTTTTGCGCCTGCAGCAAGGATGACGGCAGCCATCGAAGCCGCCATGCCCGTACAGATGGTAGCCACATCGGATGTTACCCACTGCATTGTGTCGTAGATGCCCAAACCCGACTGGATCACACCGCCGGGCGAGTTGAGGTAAATCTGTATATCTTTGTTGGGATCGCTCGAATCGAGAAACAACAACTGCGCTTGCAGGATATTGGCTACATCGTCGTCAATGGCAGCGCCAAGAAAAATGATGCGATCCATCATCAACCGCGAAAATACGTCCATCGAAGCTACGTTTAGTTGACGCTCCTCAATGATGGTCGGCGAAATGTAGCCGTTGGTGAATGTTTGGTAACGATGCAGCGTCATACTGCTGATGCCGGCATGTTTTACGGCATATTTCTGAAATTCATTCGGATTCATTTATTCTTTATTTTTTTCGATTTCTTTGACTTTTTCTTGTTCCTGGTTTTCTTCTTCTACAATTTCAATCACTTCTTCAACGGCTTCAGGTGTTTCGTCCGAAAAGACTATTTCGACTGGAGCGGCTTCTTCAACTGTTTCGTTATCTTCAACAGATTCAACCGTTTCAACTTCTTCACTTGTCTTAAATTTTCCGGTTTCTCCTACTTCCTCAACTTGTTTTTTGTAACTCGCTGCGTAAACCATATTATTGAAGTCATCCATACTGATCTCCTGAACATTCAAATCCACAATTTCGTTTATCGTCTTGACAATCTTTCTTTCGAGCGCATGCGACGCCATAGATTTGATTTCATTTTCGTCCTTTAACTTTTTCATGGCTTGTTGGGTCAGAATATCGTCAGGAACAAATTTCATGCCATACATGTTTAATTGCGCGCGAGAAGTTGTTTTTGCGGTTTCAACGATTTCCTGTTCATTCACTTTCAGTTCGTATTTCCGAATGATGGCGTTTGCAATCATTTCCCATTTCATGTTTTCCAAAAACTGGGGAAATTCCTTTTCAAAAATTTCCTCATCCAAATCTTTATTAGCTGACTTCATCCACTTGAGTAGAAATTCTTCTGGCAGTTGCGGATTAAATTTGTTCAAAAGATACTCGCGTATATCCGTATTGAATTTTGAAAAACAGATTTCTTCATATTCCGAAATGAAATTTTCCCTGATACGTGTTTTAAATTCTTCGAGATTTGACACAACGTCTTTGCCTAATACCTTGTCGAACAGTTCCTGATCCAATTCGGCATTGAAAGGTTTCTGGATGATTTTCACGGTGTACCTGAAAAGCGATTCGCTGATGTCGCCGACCTCATTCTTGTCTTTCATTTTCAGAATCGAAGCGATTTCCCTTTCATTAGGAAATGCCTGCCACAGATTGAAAACTATTTCATCGCCAGTTTTTGCATTTTCAAACAGTTTCTTACATTCATCGTCCTTAATCACCTCAACCAGCAGCGATGAATCTTCTGCCGATAAACCATTCTGCAACGGTTGTCCGTCTTCACCGATCTGAACGATATCGCCAATGAGTTTTTCCATAAAATCTTCAACAAAATCCACATCCATATATTTTCTGAAATGAATGGAAAACCTTTTAATTTCTTCATCTATCATATCCTGATCCACAATAATCTGATACTTATTGATCCGGTCTTCTTTCGACAAATTGATACTAACTTCCGGAGCCAATCCTATTTCGAAATCGAAGGTAAAATCATTTCCTATTTCCCATTCTATTTCATCGCCGTTTGATTTCGGCAACGGGTTGCCTAATGTCCTTAAGTTCTGTTCTTCAATATATTTTGGTAAGGATTCGGAAACCAGCTTATTGATTTCATCAATCATAACAGCTTTACCGTACTTCTTGCGGATTATTCCATCGGGTACTTTTCCCGGTCGGAAACCCTGGATATTTGTCTTGCGGCGATAGTCGCGTAAAATTTCGTTTACCTTCGGCTCATAATCTTCCTTGCCTATTTGCATGGATACGACTATGTTTACCTCATCTACCTGTTCTTTGCTGATGTTCATTTAATTGATATTACTTATATTAGAGAATGTCTTTTAAAATTAGACGCAAAAGTAATGTTAATCTGTGGAATATCAAAATACAAATTCATTAATGAATAAATTCAGACAAAGTATATTGAAAGAAATTGTATTTTTGCGTTTTTAGTTCAAAGGAATATGCCTATTATCAATTTTAATGTACCAAGACCCCGGCAATTTAATTATCATCCGAGGTATTACGACGAACGTAAAGAGCGTTTGGCGCAAATGAGGGCGCGGGCGGAGGCGGAACTTGCCGCCGAAAAAAAAGCGACAACTGCAGGTTATACCGGAAGTTTGCAAAGAGGATTTCTGATGGAAAATCGGGTAAATTCGAAATTGCATCGCAGAAAACTCGAACAGAGGTCAGCCCTGCGCTTTTTCATCATTCTGATCGCGCTTTTGGCTATCCTTTATTTGATCGCGCCAGATGTATTCATGATCGCTTTTGGACTTTCAAAACCATGACTGATATTATCCGGCTTCTACCCGATTCGGTAGCTAACCAGATTGCTGCTGGAGAAGTGATACAGCGCCCTGCATCGGTGTTGAAGGAATTGGTGGAAAACGCCATTGACGCGGGTGCGACAACAGTGGATATTTACCTGAAAGACGCGGGCAGGACACAGATACAGGTCATTGACAACGGTTGCGGAATGTCAGAAACCGATGCACGATTAGCGTTCGAGCGTCATGCCACTTCAAAGATACGAGAATCGAAAGATCTTTTTTCCATCCACACCTTAGGTTTTCGCGGCGAAGCCCTTGCCTCCATTGCAGCTGTTGCCAATGTGCAGGTTCGCAGCAAACGCTCATGTGATGAGTTGGGAACGCAAATTGATATTTCCGCAACACAAGTTACAGGTCAAACGCCCGTGCAATGTCCCGAAGGAACAATATTCACTGTAAGCGACCTTTTTTTCAACGTTACAGTAAGACGCAAATTCCTGAAATCGGACTCTATAGAACTGAACCACCTTCTTACTGAATTTAAACGTATTGCTCTTTCGTGCGAAAATGTTTCATTTTCAATTACCAGCATTAAAACTGAAAACAGCAACAAAACTGAAATATACCGTTTGCCTGTATCCAACCTCCGACAACGTATCATCAACCTGTTTGGCGTTTCTATCAAACAGCATCTATTGAACATCGAAGTGGAAACGACCCTGGTGAAGATTCGCGGATTCATCACCAAACCGGAATATGCCAAAAAGAAATACGCTGATCAGTTTTTCTTTGCCAACGGACGTTTCATCAATCATCCGTATCTGCGCAAAGCTGTTGAACAGGCATACACCGGTATCCTGCCGCCTGAATACAAACCGGGATATTTCATTTATTTTGAAGTGCCGCCCGATTCGATAGATATCAATATTCATCCGACCAAAACAGAAGTGAAATTCGAGGACGATCAAGCCATTTTCCAGATACTGGTCAGTTCAGTTAAGCAGGTTTTGGGAAAATTCAATGTAGTTCCTCCTATTGATTTCGAAATGAATCACTCCATACAGATACCGGTGTTGAGATCGGATACAAAAATCAATATGCCGCAAATTACTGTTGATCATAACTATAACCCATTTGAGACATCGGATGATTACCCGCAAAAACAATACGAACGGGGGCAATTGCAAAACTGGGAATCGCTGTATACAGGGTTTGAAAACGAGAACCGCCAGCCTGATCTTTATAAGGATACCTCTGTTGAAGAAAACGATCCGATGGCGACGTCTGTCAACGCTCATTTTCAATTAAAAGGAAAATATATCCTCACCTCCGTAAAATCGGGATTGATGATGATTGACCAGAAGCGGGCGCACGAACGTATCCTTTTTGAACAATATCTGATACAGATGATTCACCACAGCAGTGCAAGCCAGCAAAGTCTGTTTCCGGATACCGTGGAGATTTCGCCCGATGAGATGTCACTATGGTTGGAACTGCAAAACGATTTTACAGCCTTGGGGTTTGATATCCGACCATCAGCGGGATTAAAAGTAAACATACACGGCACTCCCGCCGATTCCGACAATAAAAATCCGGAAGCATTGTTTCGCAAGTTGCTCGACGACTTCCGACACACCGAATCCGATTTGTTTGAAAGCCGACACGAACAGCTGGCTGCATTGCTGGCGCAGGAATCGGCAATCAGATACAACCAGACTTTAACCGCCGAAGAAATCAACCACATTGTGGAAAAACTCTTTACCTGCGCCACGCCCAACTATTCGCCAACCGGAAAGCCGGTCATGCACATTTTATCGATGGATGAGATTGAAAGGTGGTTTTAAACTTTCCAACATTGCGAATATTGCGCAGGGTTATTCATTCTTTGACGGGTTTTGTTGTTTTTGGCATTGCAAATGCTGATACGCATTGCTGCCGAATTGAAAATTCGGCAGGACGAGGAAATCTACCTAATTTTTGTACATGCGAACTACCAGTCGGACAAGCGTTCTCACGGCACAACCAAACCGCTCGTTAACCGTTCGCCCATTTATCCTCTTTTTTGATTTCTTTTCACCTTACAATCCCAAATACATTAGCCCTGTAAATATTGCGGTAGCCCTTGAGGATCTTGCAATAGATTTTGTGTTTTTTGCCACTTTTCCTGTAAGATTGCGTATTTCTGTCTGAATTTGGACGTTTTCAGCACTATTCTTCTCCAATATCCAGCGATGAAACTGTTCTTCATATAAATCAGCACAATCTTTCCAAGTTGACGCTCTAAAATTTCGCAAAAATCCTAACATTGTAGAAAGCGCCAACGGATAACGATATTCGGGTGGAATGTGCATAACTGAACTCTGCTCAATTTCTTCAACTGCCGTATCATAATACGGCATCAATTCCTTGATATCTTTGGTGTAACTACTTTGTAATAGTTCCCAATCCTTGCTTTGCAAAAATTTCTTGAAATCTGTACCTGTCATAAAAACTAAAATAATTGTATCTATGTTGAATTTAACGTCTCAAGAAGGATTTGCCATGCTGAATATCGGGCAATTTTCACTATTCTCAAAACCAGAACCCAAAATGTAATGCACCCAGCAAACTTTTCGTAACATTCGACGAACTGATCGTAAAACCGAGCGGACCAACTACACTGTTGTATTGAGCGGAAACTCCGTACCCGATTTTAAAATCAGTTGGAATGATCAGATCGGTTGGTTCGTTGCCGGTTTTTCCAAAATTGGTGCGAAAAGTAACATAAACATTATTCCACAGTCGCACCTGTTGATTCAGATGCGCCACCCATGCGTTTCTATCGTAATTCTGCAGGAAATACATTCCCAAAAAGTTGATTTGATGATGTAATTGTTTGTCGGGTATCCCGCCTATCCGGAACTGGTAATGTGGCAAAATATTGGAACCGAATAACGTACCTGCGTCAATACCTGAATGTAAAGTCCAACGATCAACAGGAGTAAAGGCAAAATTGGAACGAAACATGATTCCAAAAAACCCTTCCGGGTAACGGTCATTTTTCGATAATCCCTTATGATAATTGCCTTCTATACAGTATTTGTACCCTTTCGTCGGGAAATAATCCTCGTTGTAGGTATCCCGTTCATAAAAAAGACGAGTGATCATGTACAGATGGTTAGCGCGATCATCCGCAACATCGTTGCCAACTTTTGTTCTTATCGCAGAATAATCGCCGGTAATAGCTATTCCAACAGCGCTATGGAGCGAAGGACTGATCAATAATTGTATTCCTGAGGAAAGGCTGTAAAAAGTATATGCAGTAGCGCGCTGATTTCCGGAATAATTATACGCATTGAATTGATATCCATCAACATTGCACAGCCAGTCGGGCGAGAGCCGCGATTTAAGGATTTTTTTTTCAGTCCGCCGAAAATTGGGACTGTGGAAGTATGACAGCGAAAAAGCAGGGTTTGCACCAATAGACAGTTCAACGCCTGCTTTTGAATTGTTCAGCAAAAAATTTCTTAATGAGAGGTTGAGCAACAACGCCGCTTTATATTCCTGATCGTAGTGCATTCCCACCCTGATCAGGTTTTCACTGTGTTCCACACAATCAAATTGAAGTTCAACAGCTCCGTCGGGTAAAGGGTTTAAATGATATACAATCGAGAGAAAAACCTGCGTACCCTTTACCCGATCCACAGCATTATTCAATTGGTTAAAAGTCAATTCTCTCGGAAAATCCAGATCCAACTTTTGTAATAAAATTTCCTTCGTAGTAGATTTTAGACCATTAATGACAACTTTCTTCACGTAAAACGATTGTAACGGCTGCGGACAAATGGCGTGTTCCTTTACTCTTTCCGATTCAAATCCATTCAAATAGTCGGCAAGTTTCTTCAACTCGTCGTAATGCAGACGAGCAGCGCGTTCGCCGCGAACAATCAGGCTATCCACAGCGTTGAAACTCGCCGTTGAATATTCCGACAAATCGGGTGTAATGAATATCTGGCATAATTTCCTGTTCGCATCCTTGAGCGGTTGCGACGACATGAACACTAAACGATCCATGATCTGATAGATATTGTTGTACTCTTCCGGTTTATCCAGCGAAGTAACATCCACGCCGATTAGTATATCCATACCTTTGTCGTGCACCAGATTAGCAGGAAAATTATTGATCAGCCCCCCGTCGAATAATTTTTTACCATCAATCTCTTCGGGAGTAAATATGGTAGGAATTGCCATACTTGCACGCATCGCTTTAGCAAGATCGCCATGTTCAATAACTGCTTCGCCACCGGCTTCAATATCGGTTGCCACGCACAGAAACGGAATAGGGAATTTCGAAAAATCTGGCTGGTCGTATGCCGGACTGGCAAGTTCGCAAAACAGATTGGAGACGTTCTGCCCCGACAGAATACCCAGCGGAAGTTCAATCTTTCCGCCTCTGATGGGGAATTGCATCCAGTATCGTTTCCTTTTCCCCTTTTCGTAAATGGAAACATTTGGGCGCAATACGCGGGAAGTCAGCAAATTTTCCCAATCGGCTTCCTTCAGATAGTTCTCCAATTGAGACGAAGTATAGCCAAGCGCATACAAGCCGCCAACGATGCTCCCCATGCTGGTTCCGCCGATATAGTCAATAGGGATGCCCAATTCTTCAATGACCTTCAACACGCCCACGTGCGCGATACCCTTTGCGCCTCCTCCGCTCAATACAAGCCCTACACGCGGACGTCCGTTATTTGCAATACTTTCTCCCGCCAATACATAAACAGTATGGCAACACAGGAAAAGTATGATGTAAATCTTTTTGAATGTCATGATTATTTTTATGGGCAAAGATACGAAAAATACGAATTTAGATTTACGAATTTAGATTTACTTTTTACGACAGTCTATAAAAAAAACAAAGCTGAGGGCATCACGCAGTCAACTTTGAATGATAAAATAGATCCCCTTTCGGGTCATATTTTCAGAAAGTATTGTTTGTCAAGGGGATGAATCCTCTTGCTCATTGTTCTATTTTGCCGCCTTCGGTTGCTTTCCTGTGGTCTTTCTTTTTGTCTGTTTCGTTCACAACCACGTGTTTGCCACCTCAAAATGCGGTTTTAGTTCTTGACGATGACTTCACCGTCTTTCGTTCCATGCAGCAATGCTTTAAAATCGCGTTCCATTTCGGGCTCGGCAGTTTCTTCTTCGACGACGCTATTGCTACGGCGGAAGAACGGCTCAAGCGCCCGGAATACGGGCTCGGCGCCAGGAACATTGCGACGGGCAAGTTCACGAACCGAGTGATAATAAAGCAATGCCATACTGTACGCTTCATCGCCGTATATCAGAAGGCTGTCCTGCGTAGCACGCGAAAATTGCAGCAACAGATTCGTCAGATTGCGAATGACTTCGATATC